>Ga0129311_1000787_pt1 | contig 25333 bp, 24 predicted proteins | sample Go1ome_FD_94435 | JGI IMG/M metagenome (GOLD analysis project Ga0129311, IMG submission 94435) | Western lowland gorrila individual fecal microbial communities from Wisconsin, USA - Go1022B metagenome | ecosystem: Host-associated > Mammals > Digestive system > Large intestine > Fecal | place... | reverse complement strand
TCTATCCAGCTGAGCTACTGGCGCAAATGGATTGGAGCAGGTGACGGGAATCGAACCCGCATCCCCAGCTTGGAAGGCTGGTGCCCTGGCCATTGTGCTACACCTGCATTCGCCCTCCGCAAAGATCGTCAGCTCTGTTATAATAGCATTAGTGCCCTGATTTGTCAACATTTTTTCTAAATTTCATTTCACTTTTTTGCGCTACCGGAGTAGAGCAGCAAAAAGCGCCGCGCCGTCGGCGGTCCCGGGCCGGGCAAACGCGCCGCAGAGCCGCTCGGGGTGCCACTGCACGGCAAAAACGGGCAGGCGCTCGTGTGCGATGGCCTCGAGCGTGCCGTCCGGCGCGCGGGCGGCGGCGCAGAGCCCTGCGCCCAGCGTATCCGCCGCCTGATGGTGCGCGCTGTTGACGAGAAAGTGCGGGCCGTACAGCGCGCGCAGAAGGCCGCTGCCGGCAGAGACGGGGTGCAGGCGGTCGCGGCCGTCCAATTGGCTGTGGCCGCCGATGTGCTGGCGCAGCGTGCCGCCGAAGTAGACGTTAAGGACCTGGAGCCCCCGGCAGATGCCGATGACCGGCTTTCCGGCGCACAGGAAAAAGTCGATGAGCGAAAGCTCGCGCGCGTCGCGCTTGTCGTCGATGTCCGCCGCGCCGTCGATCGATTGGCCGTAGAAGCGCGGGTGCACGTCTCCGCCGCCGGGGAGCAGGAGAGCGTCCGCCGTCTCGACCGTTTCCGCGGGGCGCGCGCCGACCAGCGTGAGCGCGTCCTCGTAGTTTTTCAGGCGTACCGATAAATAAACGTGTTTCATATGGGCAGAATATGCGGCAAATGCGAAAAAATACCTTGCAAGACGCGGCGAGTTATGGCATAATAGTTTGGCTGGCAGCAGCGAAGTGAATAGGCAGCGGTATCGAAGTGGTCATAACGGGGCTGACTCGAAATCAGTTTGAGGGAAACCTCACGAGGGTTCGAATCCCTCCCGCTGCGCCAAAAAGCCTTGGAAGCATCGTGCTTCCAAGGCTTTTCCTGTTGTTCCGGCCAAGTACAGGCCGCTATTTACGCGGAGACTGTTTGTGGGTGCTGTCAGCCGGTTCAGCGCGTCGTAGGTGTACGAAATATTCTGTACGGTTACGAATCAAATGTTTTAAAAAGTCAGCACGTTATCCAGTTCACAATCATCCGTTCTGTACGTTACCGTGCTGCCCTGAAAAGAGAACCTCGTAATGACGCCAGCCGCGGATACATTTTTTCTCAGGGTCCCGTCAAAGGTAAATGCGCAGATGCTATCCTCAAAAATGACAATATATCCGCTTGGAATGCACTTGCAGAACACAAATGGCGCATAGTGTTCATAATGAGATACCAGTGAATTGGTATCTGGATCTACTGTCCAGACTGCTCGCCCAGCTCCGATTATGAGACGATTTTGATGATCGACTTCAATTGAAGTAATTGCCGGCGGAATACCATAGTCATCAAATTGAACACCAATTGCGTTTTTGCTGTTGGCGTTTAGCTTGTCAATGCTTAAAATTAAATGTTCCGGATCGCATTCACTGGCAGAAAGGAGCAGACTGTGTTCGTATTTTCTAAGTGCTTCCTTAAATTCGCCCTGTGAGTCCGCACTATATGATTTGATCGTGTAGTCACCAATTATGATAGATAATTGCAAGGCTATCGTCTCCGATCTCGTATACTCATTTTCCAAACCGGCGGCATCGGCCTTGCTCTTCCGGCTGCTGAATATAGGCCGCCGTTTTCGCGGGGAGCGTCTTTTTTGCGCTGTCAGACCGTTCCTTTTCTGCGCGATTTAGAGCCTTTGCCGCTTTGGATCGTTGATAAAAAACTCATTGTTTTTGCTGTGCCGGTCTTCAGTACCTCATCCCAATAGTCAGCATCCCAATTGCGGACCTTTTCCAGCTTTTGCTGATTTCGAAGGATTTTTGCTTCCTCCACTTCTTTTTCTTCCCTGCTTAGCGGTCCAAAGTACCCTTCCTTCCAGGTCATATGTTCTCTGATGGCTTCAATATTGTGATTCGCCAAATCCTCCATATACTTTGCAGCCTGCGTATAATTTTTTGCCTGCAAGCAAAAGAGAAATTTCACCCCGGAAAATAAGATGGCTTCTCGTCCATAGATCTGTTGTTCGTGATCGCGAATCACCTGATATGCCGAGCCGGCGTCGATGCCCTTTTCAAAGAACGGAAGTACATATTTTTGCGTGAGCTGAATGACCTCGGAAAAATTGGTATCGATCAACTCCGCAGGATACCAGTCCCTGCATTCAAAGGGGGCATCCCGCAGCAGCGCAATGTTATACGTCATTGTGTCAAGCTCGCTGAGGCCCAAGGAAACAGACTCTATATCAAAGAAAAACTCACACATGCCATCTCTGTATCGGTGCAGGCAAAAAACCTGCACAACATCATTGATCACGCGATAAAAAGCATTCTTATAAGATTGAAACCCATACTCCGCAAACACCGGCTGAAAGGCCTTCTTATATTGCCGCGCTACTGAAATCATATTATTCTCCCATCAATACACTCGCATGGCTTCGGGACGGTCACTGTTTCATCTCCATTATACACGAACTGTCTGATATTTGAAAGGAAATGTTGATCAATTCTGACAAAAAAGGAAGGGGCGCTTTGCGCCTCTTCCTTTCCTTTTAAATTTTCTCCTGCTTCTGGCGGCGGAGGCTTGCGGCGAGCAGGACTGCGGCATAGACGAGCGCGGCGGCGAGGATGATGAGCGAGAAATCGCGCTGCATCTGGTAGCTCGTGAGCGTAAAGCCCTTGACAAGCAGGTGACCGGCGAGATAGCTTGCGGGGATGAGCGCGAGACAGGCGAGCGGTCTGCCCGCTTTTTTCCCGCGGCAGAGGAAAGCGGCAATACCCAGCGCAATAAAGAACACCAATGATAACAGAACGTAATAGCCCAGTGCCAGACGCGGGAGCGAGATCACGCCGCCGTCGCCGATGGAACCGCAGAGCACCGTATTTGACGTTCCGTTGTTCGGCGCATAATAGACGGCCTTGCAATTGGTGGTGTCAAGGGTAATGATGCTGCTGCTTTTGCCTACGGCATCGAAATTTCCGAGCCACTCGTCAAGCAGCGTGCGCCATGCGGTGATGAAGTAGATCGTTTGGCCGCTGTCGGGGTCGATCATGCACTCTACCTTTGTGCCGGAAACGGGCGTTTGCAGGATGAGATCGACCTGCGTGATCGCCGCGGTCAGCTCGTGATTGCTGCGATCGGCGAAGGGATGTTCCCCGTAATAGCGTTCTCTTCCGTCATCGAAAAAGTGGGTAATATCGCGCTCGCCGTCCGCCGAAAGACGGATCACGCTCCAGTCCGTCCCATCATACGGCAGGTACTGCGGGGCGGTGAGGTAGGCGAAGGCGGCTGTGGCCAGCGTCAGCGCGAGCGAGACGGCCAGCAGCACGGCGGTCAGCCGCTTGCGCTGGAGCTGCTTTTTGAGGTCGCGCAGCGGCTGGGCGCTGACGGGCGCGGGTGTTACGTCCGCTTTCAGCGCGCTGAGCTCGGCGCGGCAGGTCTCGCACTGCGACAGGTGCCCGGCGACAAATTCCTTCGTTTCCTCGCGGACCATGTCCTCCGCGTAGAGCGGCAGAAGGTCCTGCACGATGCTGCAGTTTTTATCCATGTTCGTCCTCCAATCCCTCGCGGATCATGCGCCGGGCCCGGTGATAGGTGACGCATGCCCAGTTTTCCGTCTTGCCGAAGAGCTTTCCGATGTCGCGGAAGCTCTTCTCACCGTACACGCGCCACATAAAGACCTCGCGGTACGGCTCTTTGAGCGCGTGCAGCAGCTGCTGGATGCGCTCGGCCTCGCTGTGGTCCTCCACGGCGCGGGAGCAGTCCTCCTGCGGCAGCTCCTGCTCCTCGAGCGGGGCGAGATGCTTTTCGCGCCGCAGGTGCGACACATACAGGTTCTTTGCGATCTGGCAGAGCCAGACGCGCACGCTGCACTCGCCCCGGAAGCGGCCGAGGGCGTCCATCGCGCGGAAAAACGTCTCGCTCGTCAGCTCCTCGGCGACGCTCTCGCTCCCGCTGAGCGAGAGAAGGTAGCGGTACACGTCGTCAAAATAGACCGCGTACACCTCTTCAAAGGATGTCACGCCCTCACCTCCCTTCCTGCTTATAAGACGGCGGAATATCGGTTTTCTTACAAAAAAATCCGCCCCGAGGGACGGATTTTTTCTTTTTACGCTTTGATGACCTTCTTGCGGCCGCATTTGGGGCATGTCAGCTCGACCTTGCCAACGCCGCGCGGGACGCGGCAGTAAGCGCCGCAGGAGCAGCGGACGTATTTGTGCGCGGTGTCGGCCCGGCGGGCCTTCGCGCCGCGCACGGCGTTCAGCTTCGGCGCCCACCAGGCGAGGAATTTCGCGTTCTCGGCGCGGCGCTGGTCCAGATTGCGCGAGAACATGCGGATGAGCACGACGAACATCAGCGCCAGCGAGATAAAGTACAGCACACCGGCCACAGCCTGCACGCGCACGAGCGAGCTGATAACGCTCAGCACCAGCTCGAGCACGAACAGCGCCCAGTTGAGCGCGTCCACGCCGTTGCGGCCATACATGAAGCGGTAAAGGGCATCGCGGATCTTGTTCACAAAAAAACACTCCCAAATGATTGATGTCCTCATTCTACACGCTTTTGCGCGGCGCGTAAAGGCATATCACAGAAAGTTTACAGATGAAAAGGGCCGCCCCATTCGGGACGGCCCTTTGGACAGGTTTTGCCGTGCTGCGGCTTAGAGCCCGTTGACGTAGCGATACAGGAACGTCACGGCCTCGGCGCGGTTGCAGGTGGCGCTGGGGGAGAAGGTGCTGGCGGTCGTGCCGGTGGTGATGCCCTTGCCGACGGCCCAGAGGATCGCGCTGTAGTAAGCGCCGTGCTCGGTCTGGTTCACGTCATTGAAGGGGTTCGCGTAATTGCCGCTGGGCTTGCCCGCGTAGCGGTACAGGAAGGTCACGATCTGCGCGCGGGTGCAGGTGGCGTTGGGGGAGAAGGTCGTGGCGGTCGTACCGGCGGTGATGCCCTTCTGGCTGGCCCAGAGGATCGCGTTGTAGAAGTCGGAGCCCATGGAGGACTTGACATCCGTGAACGGATTGCGGGAGCTGGTCGGGGTCGGGGAACCGGCGGCGCGCCACAGGAAGGTCACGATCTCGGCGCGGGTGCAGGTCTTGTACGGGGAGAAGGTGGTGGCGGAGGTGCCGTTGGTGATCTTCTGGCCCACAGCCCACTTCACGGAATCATAGAAGTAATCGCCGGCCTTGACGTCGCTGAAGTTCATGGTCTGCGCGATGCGCACGGCCACGGTGCCGGTCACCTGTCTGGTGGCGGTGCCGTTCGTGCTGGTGCGGACATGCATGGTGAAGGGGATATAGGCCGTGGTGCCGGTCTTGGCATAGGAGCTGGCACGGAAGGCCACGTTGCTCAGGGCCGTCTGGTTGTAGTTGGTGGTGTTGTAATAGAATCTGTCGGTGTTCTTGACGGCATTGCCATAGTTGAAGCTGCCGTAGTAGGCGTAGAGCGCGCCCTCGTTGAGCGTGGAAACGGCGCTCTGGTCAAAGGTGACGTAGTCGATAGTGTAGTTGCGGGCGGCGGTGCTGGAGGACTGCAGGTAGCGCAGGAAGTCGCTGTCGGTGAAGCGGACGGTCTCGCCGGGGGCGACGGAGTAGACGATGTCCTCACGCACGACGCTGATGACCACTCTGCCGGTGTAGGTCACGGTCTGGCCGCGGGTGCTGCTGAAGGAGTTGTAGCGGGTGGCGACGAGCTGGAACGGCAGGATGATCTCCTTGACGGTGGCCTTGGGGTTGACGGTGAAGCTCACGTTGTCAAGGTTGGTGATCTGGGTGTTGGCGTTGAAGTTGTTGCTGCCGCTGCGGGTGGTCATGGCCTGGTTGTTGTAGTACAGCGTGCCCTGAGAAGCGGCGGGGACGCTCAGGAAGCGCACGTAGTTGAACGTCAGGTAGCTGGAGGTGTTCTTGCCGGCCATGTCGTTCATGAAGCCGGTGAAGTCGCTGTGGCTGAACTTGATGGTGGAGCCGGTGGTGGCATTATAGGAAATATCGTTGTTCTGGAGGTAGACCTCGAGAGAGCCGCAGTAGAGACGGTTCTGAGAGGTGGCGGTCACGATCCAGAGCGTGCACTTGCCGTTGACGAACTGGTTCTCGGCCAGGGAGAGAAGGTTTCTCGCGGTGTAGACTGCGCCGGAGGGGTTGGACCAGTCGGTCGGACGGGTGGTCTGGTTGGGCGAACCGACGACATAGTAGCTCACATAGCCGCTGGGGACCTCCACGGAGTAGCGGTAGCTGGTGGTGCTGGTGGAGATGGGCTGGGGATACTGGGCCTCATAGGTCGTGGAGATGGGCTCGATGGGCAGGTTGAAGAGGACCGTGTAGGTCTTGCCGTCGTTGCCGATGGCCGTGGCGGTGAACTGCGCAACGCCGACCCTCTTCGTCGCTCTGGAGGTATCGAAGGTGCAGGCGGTGGAGGTGGTGGTCAGCGTGCCCAAGGCGTTGGCCGGCTGAGCGTTGACGCTGATGGAGCGGAAGCCCGCGGCCGGACGGTTGGAGATGGTGTTGGCGTAGTAGAGAAGCGTCGCATAGGGGAAGCTCTCGGAGCTGCCGCTCTGGATGGCGGGCAGGGTGTAGCTGAGAATGTTGCTGGTGACGGTCGTGGTGGCAGAGTAGGTCTTGCCCTTGTAGCTGGCGCTCGCCGTAACAGTGACCGTACCGGCTTCCTTAGCGGTGAGAACGATGGAGTTCGCCGCAGAACCGGCCGTGCGGTTGAAGGAGGTGGTGTTGCCGGAGAGAGTGAAGTTCCAGCCGGTCGCGCCGTCCAGCGCGGTCGTGGTGCCCTTGGCGACGATCGTGCCGGTGACGGTGGAGGAGGTGTTGACCGCGTTGATCTGCGCGGGATTTGCGACAAGGTTCAGGGAGAAGTTGTCGGCAATGACGTTGACGTTCGCGGTGGCCTCGGCGATCAGAGCACCGGCGCTGGTCTTGACGGCGCACTTGACGGTGTGGGCACCGGCGGCTGCGGTGGAAACATCATAGGTCGTGGTGCCGGCGGTCTCCTGACCGTTGTCGAGCGTCCAATAATACTGCGCGCCGATGGGAGCGACAGCGCAGGCGGCGGTCAGCGTGAGCTTGCCGCCGACAACGGCTTCGTTGTTGTCGAGACCGGAGGAGAGGGTGACGGCCGCCGCAGTGAGGGCGACGGTCATCGTGCCGGTAACGGCAGGGTTGGAGGTGCTCGTCAGAGCGAGCGTGCAATTGCTGCCGGAAACGGTAGCGGAATTAACGGTGTAGCCGTCAACGCCCCACTTGGTTGCATCGGAGAGCAGACCTGCTTCGCTGGCGTAGTAGGTAACGGACTTGTTGCTGAAGGCTCTGCCGTTGAACGTGCCGCTGGTAAGAGCGGCAACGGGGTTGCTGACCGCAACGGTAGTGCTGCCGGTGAGATTATAGGTCGCATCGGTGATCGCATTACCTTCTGCGGGCGTCACGGTGTAGGTGAGCGTCGTGCTGTAGGCGACATTAAGGGAGGTGTCGGCGGACGTAACGGTATAAGCGCCGTTGCTGGCAGCGCCGTTGACAGTCCAGGTGACATCGCCGGGAGTAACATTGCTGACGGTACCTCTGTCGTCGGTGACGCTGTAGTTACCCAGCGAGAACGTCAGGTTATCGCCGGGAACAGCGGCATCGCCGCTCTTGCCGGTGACGGTGACGGTCGCCGTGCCGTTTGCCGCTGCCCTTGCAGGCACGACGGCAAGGCTCAGGACCATCGTCAGAGCCAACAGCAAGGAGAGTAGTTTCTTCATGTGATCTTCATCCTTTCTTTTTTGTGTGCCCCGCCGCGCGGGGCATGAACTTACAGCCGCATTTTACCATGCGTGCACGGTAAAAGAAATGGGAAAACAAAAAATTCATAAATTCTTCATCTTCCCATTTTCTTCTTATTCAGTTTAGACGGCGCACCGCTCCGTTTGGTTCCGCGAAATGCGGGGGATTTTCGAAAAATTATTTCAGAAAATACCACCACACGGCCGCGCCCGCCGCAAGCTGCGCGAGCAGCATTGCCGGGACGCCGTATTTGAAGTACCAGTGCCGCGTTTTATGGTGAAATACGCGCATGCCCAGAAGCGCGCCCGCGCTGCCAAAGGCGGCGGCGAGGAGCAGCAGCGTCTTTTCCGGCGTTCTGCGCGCGCCGGGCCTTTTCGCGCGGCGCTTGTCGTCTCCGTAGGCGAGAAACGCGATCACGTTCACCGCCGCGAGATAGACGAGCAGCAGTCTCACTTTTCGAGCTTGGCGAGCTCAACAGCCGCGGCCGCGCCGAGACGGGCGTTGTTGAACACGAGCTGGATGTTGGAATCCAGGCTGTCGCCGCCGGTGAGGTCCTTGATCTTGGCGAGCAGGTACGGGGTCGTGGCCTTGCCGTGGATACCGTCCTTCTTCGCATCCTCGACGGCCTCGGCAATGGCCTTGTCGATAACGGCCTTGTCCATGGAGTACTCCTCGGGGATGGGGTTGGTGACGAGAAGGCCGCCGCGCATGCCGAGCTCGCGCTTGACGTGGAAGGCCTTGGCCAGCTCGGCGGGGGTGTTGAGCTGATAGTCAACGCCGAAGCCGGACTTCCTCGTGTAGAAGGCGGGCAGCTCGTCGGTGCCGTAGCCGATGACGGTCACGCCGTGGGTCTCGAGATACTCGAGCGTCAGGCCGAGGTCGAGGATGGACTTTGCGCCCGCGCACACGACCATGACGGAGGTGTTGGCCAGCTCTTCAAGGTCGGCGGAGATATCGAAGGTCTCCTGCGCGCCGCGGTGCACGCCGCCGATGCCGCCGGTGGCGAACACGCGGATGCCGGCCATGTCGGCGATCATCATCGTGGTGGTGACGGTGCACGCGCCGTCCTTGCCCTGCGCGACGAGCACGGGCAGGTCGCGGCGGGAGGCCTTCGGGATGCCCGCGCCGGTCTTGCCGAGATAATCGATCTCTTCCTTGGAAAGGCCGGCCTTCAGGCGGCCGCCGATGATGGCGATGGTCGCGGGGACCGCGCCGCACTCGCGGATGATGCTCTCGACCTTCAGAGCGGTCTCAACGTTCTGGGGGTAGGGCATGCCGTGGGAAATGATGGTGGATTCAAGCGCCACAACGGGCTTGCCGGCCTTGAGGGCCTCGGCGACCTCGGGGGCAATGTCAAGATACTTGTTCAGCATAATTTTTTTGTTCCTCCTGTAAAGTAATAGGTGAAAAGTTCACGATTTACCTTTTGAGGTAAGATTTAATGATAGCATCCGAATCTGAAAAAGTCAACAGGCACTGGGGCTTGAAATCGAACGGAAAGTGGCATATAATAAGCCCATTATCCCGTGGAATCTTCACAAATTTGCTGAGGACCGCAAAAAGGAAGGAATATTTATTATGGAACGAGTGAGAATTGCCGCGATCTTCGCCGACAAGGAGCAGTACGGCGGCGCGAGCGTGACCGTCTGCGGCTGGGCGAAGACCATCCGCGATATGAAGACCTTCGGATTCATCGAGCTCAACGACGGCTCGTGCTTCCGCAATCTGCAGGTCGTGATGGACGCGAATTCTCTTTCTAATTATAAGGAGATCGCCGCGCAGAACGTGGGCGCCGCGCTCATCGTGCGCGGCACGGTCGTGCTGACGCCCGAGGCCAAGCAGCCGCTCGAGGTCAAGGCGTCCGAGATCGAGATCGAGGGCGTTTCCTCCCCCGACTATCCCCTGCAGAAAAAGCGCCACAGCGTTGAGTATCTGCGCACCATCCAGCATCTGCGCCCGCGCACGAACCTCTTCTCCGCGGCCTTCCGCGTGAGAAGCGCGGCGGCCTACGCCGTGCACGAGTTTTTCCAGAGCCGCGGCTTCGTCTACGTCAACACCCCCATCATCACAGGCTCCGACTGCGAGGGCGCGGGCGAGATGTTCCAGGTGACGACGCTCGACATGGAGAACCCGCCCCGCACGCCCGACGGCAAGGTCGATTACAGCAAGGACTTTTTCGGCAAAAAGACGAGCCTGACCGTGTCCGGCCAGCTCAACGCCGAGAACTTTGCCATGGCCTTCGGCGACGTTTACACCTTTGGCCCCACGTTCCGCGCCGAAAATTCCAACACCGCGCGCCACGCCGCCGAGTTCTGGATGATCGAGCCGGAGATGGCGTTCTGCGATCTTGACGGCGATCTTGAGGTCATGGAAGCGATGGTCAAGCACATCATCCGCAGGGTGATGGAGCGCTGCCCGGACGACCTTGCGTTCTTCAACAGCTTTGTCGATAAGGGCCTTCTTGAAAGGCTCCAGCATGTCGAAAGCTCCGACTTCGGCCGCGTGACCTACACCGAGGCCGTGCGCCTGCTCAAAGAGAGCGGCGAGAAGTTCGACTATCCCGTCGAGTGGGGCATCGATCTGCAGACCGAACACGAGCGTTATCTCACCGAGAAGATCTTCAAGCGCCCCGTGTTCGTTACGGACTATCCGCAGGAGATCAAGGCGTTCTACATGCGCCTCAACGACGACGGCAAGACCGTCGCGGCGGCGGACTGCCTGGTGCCGGGCATCGGCGAGATCATCGGCGGCAGCCAGCGCGAGGAGCGCATCGAGCTGCTTGAAAAGCGCATCCGCGAGCTCGGCATGAACCCCGAGGACTACTGGTGGTACTGCGACCTGCGCCGCTACGGCTCCTGCCGTCACGCGGGCTTCGGCCTCGGCTTCGAGCGCATGGTGATGTATTTAACGGGCATCGGCAACATCCGCGACGTGGAGCTGCACCCGAGAACCGTCGGCAACGCGGATTTCTAATCAGTTATCAAATCAAACGACTCGTTAACCGCTCGGTGGCCGCCGGGCGGTTAACACGCTTTTGGGGCTATGCAGGCCTGCGGGATGGGGAACTTTTTGCGGCGTTTTGCGTCTATATGGGTATATTTGGAAGAAACGAGGAGGATCGGGATGAAAAAGATCATTGCGCTTCTGCTGGCGATGGTGCTGGCGATCTCGCTCGCGGCGTGCGGCGAAGAGGACACGGGCACGCCGGACGCGCCGGATACGCCGGGCGCGGAGAAGAGCGGAGAGACCACGCGGCAGACGCCGCCGGAGCTGACCGTGACGGGCGCGCAGGGCGCAAGCATCACGGCGATGGGCGGCAGCTACGACTGGCACTACGAGCAGAACGGGCAGGGCTACAGCGCCATCGCCTGCGGCGCGCACCCACTGGATGAGACCTTCAAGGACAAAACGCCGGACCTCGGCGTGCTGGGCTGGTCCGGACAGAGCGAGGTCACGCTCACGTTCAGCGACTGCGCGCCTGATTCCGTCAGCGTCCGCTGCTGGGAAGCGGACGCGTGGGGCGAGACGTATGCGCAGCCGGAGACCGTGACCGCGCAGAAGATGGAGGACGGCACGTTCACCGCCTATCTCCCGTGGAGCGACGGCATTTTTGCCGTGGACGCGCTCTGGGACGGCGAGCCGACGGGCAAAAACGCGGCCTACACCTTCTGCACGCACCGCGAGGAGGCCGACCCCGCCTACGTCAGCAATCTCTTCGGCGTGGAGACGGCGGGAATCCGCAGGGTGGAGATCGACTGGCTTGGCGGCTGCGTGCGCATCGTTCCGGTGAACGACGCGCAGACGATCAGCTTCTCGGAGATGGCCTATCAGGACACGGCCGAAGAGCAGCGCCTGAGCTACACCGTGGACGGCGACACGCTGAAGATCGACTTCTGCCGCGGCGGACACGTGCTCAGCTCGCTGCCGGAGAAGCTGCTGCTGGTCTGCCTGCCGAGCGCGCTTGCGCTCGAGGAGCTGGAGGTCAGCACGACCGGTGCGCAGGTGGACGTGTCGGACGTGAACACGAGATCGGCGAAGATCGACACGGTCTCGGGCAGCGTGCAGCTCGGCGGCACGGCGGACGAGGTCGGGATCGATTCCGTCAGCGGCGGCGCGACGGTGACGGCGGACTGCGGCAAGCTGGATTTCAGCGCCGTTTCGGGCGGCCTGACCGCGCGCTTACAGCGCATCTGCGAGGTGGAGGCCGACACCACGAGCGGCGATGTGGCGCTGTCGCTTCCGGCGGCGGAGTACGGCTTCACGCTGGACTATGACACCGTGAGCGGAAAGCTGGAGCTCGGCTTCAACGCCGACGGCGGCGACGGCCGCTGGACCTACGGCAGCGGCGTGAACCGGCTGGAGATCTCGACCGTGAGCGGCAGTCTGACGGTCGATTGAGCGGAAATATCAAAGCAGGGCGGCAGAGCCGCCCTGCTTTTTCCTTTTTCGAGGGAAATTGTGCGGAAAAAACGAATTAGCACTCTTTACGCGAGAGTGCTAAAATTCATATTCTGTTCATCAAAAGATGTATTTTTGTTCACAGGGCCTGCCTATACTCATAATTGTTCCGAGGGGGACGAAAGAAAACGTAAACCACGCGGGCTGCAGGAGCGGCTCGCCAGAATAGATTTGGAGGCTTTGAATCATGTTTGAACTGAGACCTTTTGAACGCAGAAACAATCACGTTGCGAATTATGATCTCTGGGATCAGATGGAGCGCGCCTTCTTCGGCGACGGCTCGTGGAGCCGCGGCCTGAGCGAGTTCAAGACCGATATTCAGGACAAGGGCGAGTCCTTCCTGCTGGAAGCGGACCTGCCGGGCTTTAAGAAGGAGGACATCCACGTCGATCTTGACGGCGACACGATGACCATCCGCGCCGAGCGCCACAGCGAGCACGAGGATCAGGACAAGAAGGGCAATTACGTGCGCTGCGAGCGCAGCTACGGCAGCTATGAGCGCGCGTTCGACATCTCCGGCATCGACGCCGACAGGATCAGCGCGCAGTACAACGACGGCGTGCTGACGCTGGATATGCCCAAGAAGAGCGCCACGGTGGGCGCAAAGCGTCTGGAGATCCAGTAAAGGAAAAAGTAAACCGCGCGCGGTGCGCGCAGCGGGAGAGGGGAGCGCCCGTCGGGCGCTCCCCTCTCCTTATATATAGTACGAGCCGTATGTCGGCGGAATATGGGGGAAATGGGAATGTTATGTCAAACTGCAACAAAACGGCGGCTTTGTTACAAGTGTGTTACAGATGGGGGCAAACCGTTGACTTGAAATTTTTGGTGTGGTAAGGTGTCAGTGCAGAAAGAGGTGGGACGAGGTGCGTTCCCGACTTAGTTACGGGATCGGCATGCCACGGTAAGTAAGCCGAGAAACACCGAAGCTTGCTCCTTTCTGACAAACAAACCATCCCTCACCGGATGGAATTTATGAAAGGAGAGTAACATCTATGAAAAAGTTACTCGCACTGGTGCTGGCTCTGGTTATGACCATGTCTCTGGCCGTCGTCAGCTCCAACGCAGCCTTCAAGGATGCTGACAAGGTCAACGAGACTTACGCCGAAGCTGTCGACGTTCTCGCTGGCATGAAGGTGTTCCAGGGCTACACCGATGGCTCCTTCCAGCCCGAAGGCGCTATCACCCGCGCGGAAGTCGCGGCTATCGTTTATCGTCTGTACACTGCCGACGTGAACGACAAGCAGGCTTCTCTGTATGCCACCTACAACAAGTTCAACGACATGGACGGCGCCGCTTGGGCCAAGGGCTACATCGGCTACTGCGCCAACGCTGGTCTTGTTAAGGGCTACGATGCCAAGACCTTCGCTCCCTCCGACAAGGTCACCGGCTATCAGGCCCTCGCCATGATCCTCCGTGCTGTCGGTTACGACAAGAACGGTGAGTTCACCGGCGCCGACTGGCAGCTGCACGTTGCTCAGACCGCTCAGCAGCTCGGCGTTCTCAAGAACGTCAGAAACGAGGATCTGAACGCTGCCGCTTCCCGTCAGCTCGTTGCGGAGCTCCTGTTCCGTACCGCCGCTGAGGTCGCTCAGGTCACCTACACCCCGGCTCTGGGCTACACCAACCTCAACGCTCTGATCAACGGCACCAAGAACGCCACCCTCGGCAAGCAGAACTTCGGCCTGACCAAGGAAGGCACCGCCACTGATAAGTGGGGCCGTCCCTCCTACAGCTGGACCAACGGCAAGCAGGGCGCTGCCAAGGTCGTTTATGCTACCTTCGCTGACGTGCCCGTCGTCTCCTACACCAGCGCTCAGACCGAGTGCCAGATCTGCGAGGATCTCGGTGTGAAGACCAACGTCACCATCTCCGACATCTGGAACAACGGCACCCAGGGCGGCGCCAAGAAGTTCACCGCCACCAACACCCGTGACACCTACGGTGCTCAGGGCCAGCTGGTCGAGATCTATGACATGGGCGATGCTTATCGCATGGTCAAGATCGACACCTACCTCGCCGAGGTCACCGCTGTCAAGGACGCCAAGTTTGATGCTGCCGGCCACCTGAAGACCGCTTCCTCCATCACCATGAGCGTCTATACCTCCGCCACCCCGACCACCGTTACCCTGTACAACGGCAGCACCAACTATGAGTATGCTGTTGGCAACATGGTTCTGGTCAACCTGAACAAGGACGTCTCCAAGTCCGACATCCTCGGCGTTGCGAAGTCCACCACCGGCGCTCTGAAGGCTTACAACTCCGCTAAGATCACCTCCAGCTACAGCACCGGCGATTACACCTGGGCTGCCAAGTACTTCCTCGGCTATGTTGGTACCATCGGCACCACCTACGAGATCTACTTCGATCAGTATGACAACATGATCGGTCAGGCGATCCCCTCCGCCGCTTATGTTTACGGCATCCTCGACAGCACCATCGCTGTCACCGCTGGCTGGAACCCGTATGTTGCCGGTAAGCTCGTCAACACTGCTGGTGAGGTCAACGAGATCACCGTTGCCAAGTACAACGGCCTGCCCGCCTTCAGCAATGATAATATGACCAGCGACCGTACCGTCAAGTACTGGCACAAGATCGTCTCCTACTCCGAGACCGCTAACGGCTACGTCCTGAACGACGTCAACGGCATTGCTGCTGACGAGCTCAAGACCACCACCCCGCGCATCTACAAGAACGGCGCTGTTGTTGCTGTTGCCGACGCTGAGACCCTGTACGTTGTTGAGACTGCCGAAGGCACCTACACCACCTACACCGGTTACGCTGCTGTCCCCAACATCAAGAACGCTGCGATCGAAGTCATGCTCGGCTCCAACGGCTATGCTGACCTCGTTTACGTCAACGCGATCAACGCTGTTTACACCGACAACTCCAACTTCGCGTTCGTCTGCGCTGCTTCCGCTGATATCGGCGACGGCGTGACCGCGAACGGCGTTGCTTACGACATCGTCTCCAACGTTATCGTTGACGGCGTGTCCACTTCCGTGAACGTCAAGTCCACCTTCACCGCCACCCTGCTCAACATGAAGGGCACCGGCGCTGCCGTCACCCTGGTCTATGACACCGAGGGTCTCGTCATCGACGCCAAGCCCGTCACCGGCTTCGTGACCGTCACCATCGACAAGGCTGCTTCCGGCGCTGTCATCAAGTTCGTTGATGATGCGAAGGGCTATGTTGTTGCCGAGGGTACCTCTGTTATCTGGCTCGTTGACTCCACTACCGGCGAGGTCGAGGTCGGTAATGCTGCCTCCTTCAAGGCTGGCCAGCAGGCTACCGTCCTGATCGGCGACGATGGTCAGACCATCCTCTACGCCTTCATCTGGGGCGCCATCGAGGACTAATCTGATCGACTGATCGGATAAAAAACATCCCATAAATGTTTCAGCCCCGGACCGCAAGGTCCGGGGCTGTTTTTTGTTGTTCCGCTTATTCCGGCGCGCCGAGCGCGACGTAGGCGTAGGTCACGCCGGAGAGGTTGTCCTGCCAGGCGGCATAGTCCGTCTCGCTCGTGTACCAGCTCACGCTTTTCTCGCCCCACTGCACGAGCATGCCGTACATGTCGCCGCAGACGGCCATCGCGCCGGTGCAGCCGCGCAGCAGCACCGTGGTGTACAGGCTGGCGGACGCCGACACGGCGCGGATCAAGACGATCATGGGATTGAAGGGCAGAGTCAGCGAGGTCGGGTTCGCACTGCCGACTGTGCCTGTGCCGGTGTAGGTGCCGTAGGCGATGCGGCAGTTCTGCCCGGCTGTGCCGAGCGCGGCCGCCAGCGCGCCGATGGCCCGCGCGCGGGTCGTCTGCTCCGTGCTGAGCGCGTCGGCGTCGGTTTTGAGCGCGGTGTCCAGCGCCTGCGTCATGGCGTTGAAGTCGTTCATTTTGATGAAATCGTCCAGCTCCCACTGCGGGAGCTGGTAGTTTGTGGTCTTTTTCATGGCTCGTTTCTCCTTTTTTGTTGTCGCGGGGCGCAAAGCGCCCTGCCGACATTAGGCGGTAGGGTGCGGCGCGTGGGACGTTTCGCGGCAACGGAGAAAAAATTCCCCGCGCTTGACAAGCGCGGGGAAATGGGGAGCGGTTTCTGCTTTTTACGATGATCGTAACAGTAAACTGTTTGATATGGAACGTAATCCGCATGATCGCGCCCCCTTTCGGGTGGTGTGACAAACCGCCTGCCGTTGTGCAGCGCCTTACCCTCATTCTACATGTTTTTGCGGACTTTGTCGATTTCATTGCCAAATAGTTACAAATGGGAACAAAACAGCGAAAGGCGTAGTCAAATAGAGTGAAGTCTGCTATACTCTACCCCGGCGAAAGGCTACGAAAACAAGCGAGATGAGAGAAGGAGATACCATATGAAGCGATTTCTTGCGCTGCTGCTCAGCGCATGGATGGTGCTGTCGCTGCTCGCCGCCTGCGGTGCGAAGAACGACGGCGAAACGCCCCCGGACGATCCGGGAACAAACACGGAGGACCCGAACGGCGGCGACACATTGGACGATCAGACCGACCCCTACGACGCGGTGCGCAATTACTGGTCCGAGGACCAGCTGACGCAGGCCTGGGGACCGGATCAGGTGGTGGAGCACCTCTTTTTCCACCCGATCATTGCCTATCCGCAGTGGGCGTTCCACGACTGCAATGCCAGCCAGGACCAGCGCTACGGTCTGGACGACTGGATGGTGACGGTGGACGAATACAACAAGATCTTGCAGTCCGTTTACGACAAGGGCTACATTCTGGTCGCGATGGAGGACGTGTGGAGCGAGGTGACGGACGAGACCGGTACGCATATGGTGCGCAACACTCTCATGCTGCCCGAGGGCAAAAAGCCGCTCATCATCAGCTTTGACGATGTGAACTACTACCCCTACATGCTCGACGAGGGCTTTACGAGCAAGCTCGTCGTGGGCGAGGACGGGGAGATCTGGGCGCAGTGCACGAATCCGTACACGAATGAGACATTTTTGACCAAGGAGCTGGACGCGACGCCGATCCTCGACCAGTTTGTCTACGAGCATCCTGACTTTTCGCTGAACGGCGCGAAGGCCATCTTCTCACTGACGGGCTATCAGGGCATCCTCGGCTACCGCACGCAGGATGACCGCGACATCGCGCAGGACAGCCCCGACCGTCCGGCGTTCGACGCCTACCGCGCGAGCGAGATCGAGGCCGTCAAGCCCGTGATCGCGCGCCTGAAGGAGACGGGCTGGACGTTCGGCAGCCACACCTGGGGCCACATCCGGCTGGACACCAAGCCGCTGCAGACCGTCATCAACGACACCGAGCGCTGGGCGGACGAGGTCGGCTCGCTCGTGGGGCCGACGCAGATCCTGTTCTATCCGCATGGCGGCCGTCCCGACGGCGACGACTGGCACCAGACCGGCGAGCGCTTCCAGTATTTGCAGAGCCAGGGCTTCCGCATCTTCGCGAGCGTCGGCACGAGCTCGTTCAGCTATGTGAAGCCTGACATTTCCGCGGTCATCTGCGACCGCCTGCACCCGGACGGCACGACGCTGCGCCACTCGCGCAGCCGCTATCTGCAATTTTACAATGCCGAGGACATTATGGACACGTCTGTTCGCCCGGATCTCGGCGTAGACTGGTAAGGAGGCGTTTCTGAAATGGCAACTTTGGAGGAACTCAAGGAAAAGGCCGTCGCCATGCTGGACATGGCCTACGTGCCGTACTCCCACTTTCCCGTGGGCGCGGCGCTCGAATGCGAGGACGGCGCGGTGTTCACCGGCTGCAACATCGAAAATTCAAGCTATGGGCTGACGAACTGCGCCGAGCGCACGGCGGCGTTCAAGGCCGTGAGCGAGGGGCACCGGCGCTTCAAGCGCATTGTGATCGCAGGGCGCAGCGACGATTACTGCTATCCCTGCGGCGCGTGCCGTCAGGTGCTCTATGAGTTCGGACCCGACATGGAGGTCGTGTGCCTGAATAAAAACGGAGAGGAAAAGCGCCTGCACATCAAGGAGCTCCTGCCCTATGGCTTCGACCAGACGTGGCTGGACCTCAAATGAGAAGAAAGGAGAACGGCCTTGCCGTTCTCCTTTTTGTGCGTTTTTTGGGCATTACAGCGCTTCCGAGGACATGAAGCCGCCGTGCAGCCAGGATGCAAGCTCCGCGGGCGTGCCGGGCACGCCGATGGTGGCGAACTCCGTACGCTTGGGGACCATTTCGGAATTGTCCGAGCTCTCGGCCCACTGCACGCGCTGCAGGATCTCCTCATGGCAGTGCTCGAGCGGACCGTCGGGCGCGGGCCTGTACTGAAGCAGGATGGTGACATAGCGGTTGTCGCTCGTCCAGCGGCCGAAGTTCGTCGTGGGCTTGCGCCATTTCCAGAGACACTTGTTGTCCTTCTGCTTTTTGAGGCGCAGGTAGCCGTTTTCAATGTCCTGCGTGCAGCGCATGAGCCAGATGACGTGGTAGCCTGCGCGCTGGAAGTGGGAGCAGACGTCGAAAAAGTCCTCCTTCATCAAAAGCCCGTCCTGCAGCATCATGACGAAGTGGTTGATCTGCACGTAGGCCGTGACGGTTTTGCCGTTTTCGGTGATGGGAACGTTGCGGCACTCGGGCGGGACGATCTCGCGCCACTGCTCCTTCCAGGCGGAGGTGGTGGACTGAACAAGTGGGACTTTTTTCTTCTTCCAAAACAGCATGTGCGCGGTACGCTCCTTTTTATGATCGGTGTCTTTATATTGTTTTTATTATACCGGACGGGCGGTGCGAACGCAAGATGAATCGCAAACGCAAATGTCAAGTATTTTCTGCGAAAAAAATAGAAATTATTTTATGATACCTTTTTACCTCGGTAAAAAGCCATTGTCAAGGTGCATTTTCGGCGTTCAAGCTGCCAACGGAAACGCCGTGCTGAACAGTTCCGCCGCCGTTGAAAAGCCGAGGATTTCACGCGGGTAGTTGTTTATCCAATCTTCCACGCGGGCAACGTCCGCGTCCGTGACGGATTCAAAATCCGTGCCTTTCGGGAATTGCCGACGAATCATGCGGTTAATGTTTTCGTTCGTTCCACGTTCGCAAGAACAGTACGCATGACAATAATACACGTCCGTGCGTTTTTCGTCGCTGTTAATCGCGCTCCGTGCGATTCCGTCAGCGTCGGAAAACTCCGAGCCGTTGTCCACGGTAATAGACTTGAAGATTGTGCGGAACGCCGCGCCGTAAAGCCGTTCAAGCCTGTCCAATGCCTGCACTACGGTTTCCGCCTTGCCGTTCTTGATTCTGATAATGATTTCCCGCCGCGTTACCCGCTCCGTCAGCACAAGCAGCCGCGCCCGTGTCTTTTTCTTTCCTACGACGGTATCCATTTCCCAATGCCCCGGCTCTTGCCGTTCGTTGATGACTTCCGGGCGTTCTTCTATGGATGTACCCCGGCTTTCCCGTTTTTGACGCGGGCGGACTTTCTTGTATTCTTTTTTTCGTTCACCCTTTTCCGGGAGGTCGGCATTCGTTATCGTGAGGAAAACGCCCTCGTCTACATACTTGTAGATAGTGGCACGGCAAAACGTCATCCCCAAATACGCGAATTCGTCCCGATGCAGGAGGGCGCAGACCGCCGCCGGGGAATAGTCCTCGTTGCCTATTTTATCTTCAATGAACGCGGCTACTGCGTAATTCTTCCCAATTTTCAGCGGCGCGCCCTTTGCCGACAAGCCCTCCTGATAGCGCATTTCCGCGATTTCCGGGCTGTATCGTATATCCGTTGTGTAGTCCGAGTTCAGATGCTCATACGTCCCGCGCTTTACTTCCCGATAAATTGTGCTGATATGTACGCCGAGGTCGGCGGCTATCTGCTTCGGCTTGTATCCGATGTTTAACCGTGCTTCAATTTTCAGCCTGTCCGTGAATTGCAGCTGTCTATATTTGTTACCCATGATATACCTCCGCAAACGCAAAAAGGGGCGGTTTCCCGCCCCTCGTCGCTGTCCTTTCAATTATCTTTCCGCAAGGTTTAATTCCTGCTTCAACGCCCGTGCAAGCACCGCCGATACGTTTATATCCGCGTCTTTTGCCGCCGCATCAAGCCACGACGGTAAAGACACGTTCCGGCGGACTGTTTTCATATCGTTTTTTCTTCGGTATTCCGTAAAATCGACATCGACAAGCGTAACAACGCCGCCGCTTTCGGCTTTGCCTTTTGCTTCGTCAATGCTTGTCGGTGTCGGCAGCTTTTCCTTATCGTCCTCCATGTCGATTCCGACAAGTCCGATAGCGTCGCGCGCCATTTCCATAGCGTCAGCGTAATTTGTTCCCTGCGTGTTGATATTGAAATCCGGGACATACACAATGATGTGTTCTTTTCCCTTGCTCATAATGATAGGATACGCCGCTTTCATATTGTTGCCCTCCTTGAAACTGTATATATTATAGGCTTTGGCGGGGGGCTTATTTCAGCCCCCGCCGCTTTATGATTGCCTTTGCTAAATCTTCGTCTATTTCTCTGTGTCTTGGAACGCTTTCCCTTTCGCCTCCTTTGATGTAAATATCGTGGTTTGAGCCGTGCCGCTTGAATTTCCAGCCGTTTCTTTCTAAAAGTTCTATGAAATCTTTTGTTTTCACGTCCGACCCTCCTTACATTTTCTATTATACACATTCATTGTGTATTTGTCAATAGCTTTCAGAAATATTTTTACACATTTTTTGTGTAATAAAATAGCTCCGGCGGGGATGTTCCGCCGGGGTCATTCAATACCCAAAAGCCAAAGAGCCGAAACGCCGAGTACCTTTGCGAATATCGGTATTTCATAGTCTGGGATAAAGCGCGTTCCAATTTCGACGCGGCTGATAGAATCGCGCTCCATGATAACGCCCTCGACCTGAACGCGGGCGGCGAGGTCTGCCTGCGTCATCCGCTGTTTTATCCGCGCTTCGCGGATGCGGTCGCCGCAAATGTTTTTCTTCCCGTTGTAGTCGTAAATCTTCAATGCGTCGCCCCCCTGTGTTAATGCTCTGCAATTTTCTTGACTTTAACACGCGAATAGATGATAATTGTGTTAAAGGTCAGCACGACCGAAATAAAGCAGGAGGGTACTCATACCATGAAAAAGCTAAAGACTTGGCAAGTCGTTCTGCTTGTCATTTTCTACCCCGTCGGCATTTGTGTCTGGATTTATCGGGTCTGGAAAAAAGGCAGTCTGAAACGGGAACGTGAAGCGGCGGAACGGGCGCGGCTGGAGGCGCAAGAGCGGGAAAAGGCTGCGCGGGAGGCGGCATGGGCGGCAGAACGCGCCGCGCGGGAAACGCTGACGTTCAAGGTCGTAGGCGTAACATTCAAGAACGCCGACGGCGGCAACCGTCAGACGGTCTTGCGCAAGCTGCAACACGGCGACGCGCCGTTTAACAGCGACGAGGGCGTAGAAATCACGATTGAACGCGGCGAATACGACGGCAAGCCCGCTTTTTCCGTTTTTGCGGATGGGCTGCAATGCGGCAATATCGGAAAAGATGACATACCGTTTTTCGTGGAGCGTTGGAGCGACTTCATCCGCGTTGAATCCGCAAACGTGTACGGCGGCGGGTCAGATGACGAGGGCAACCTGATACATTACGGAATGACTGTAAAATGCCTGTTCCGAAAAAAGGCATAAAGAATGCGGGCGAGGGAAGTTCCCCCGCCCGCTCGTTTTATCCTTTGTCCGGGATTGCTTCAAGCATCCCGGCATTTTCAAACGCATTGTAAAGAATCTGCGCGACGGCTTCGCGGGTAATCGGCTGCTGCCACCCGTAATTTCCGTTCCCGTCGCCGTTGAAAATGCCTTTTCGCTTGCAGAATTCCGTCGCTTCTTTCGCCCAATCAGAGGGCGTGTCGCCTGTGTCGGCGCAAGAGGTCAGCTGTTTGCGTGCTTCGGTCATATCCATGTCAAATACCTCCCCGGAAAGTCTTTCTTTGAATTTCTTCCATTGCTCATTGCCGGACGTGCCGTAATATGTGTTCATATCGTCGCCCATCCACGGACGCGGACACCATTTCCCCGTAACATCGTAATGCCGCACGACGTTTTCAACGGGGACGTTGTATTTCTGCATCAGCAGCTTTGTGAATTCAACGAGGTTGTCTACGATTTCCGGCGGGAAATACCAATCTGCGGGCGCGGCGGAACGCGCCGTAGACTTGTCCAGCTTGTACGGGCGGACTTCAATGCCGATGCTGTTGCCGTTCCGGCATTTCGGATGCACGTACGAATTTGCGCCGCAATGCCACGCTATATTTCCGTCCTCGACGCATTGATAGACCGTGCTGCCCTCGTCCAGACAGTAATGCGCCGACGCTTGGATACCCGGCGTATTGAAATACTTTGCGACCGCCGCCGCCGTGCCGAGCGACCCGAAATAATGAATCACGATGTATTCAATCTTCCGTCCCGCTCCGCCCTGTCTGAAATTGCAGCTGATAAGACGCTTTTCTACGGTCAGCGGCATTGTCAGCCCTCCTTGCGGTCAATCGCGTCGCTGATTTTCTGCGTCTGCGTGCCAAAGTAGAACGCAATAACGACCGTATAGACCGTCATAAACTCTTGGCTTGTCTGCCCGGTAATGGCAAGATACGCAAATACCGCCGTCAGCGCAATCGTCACGATGCTTTTTACGCTGATAAGTGCCGCAAGCCGTTTCACAATGTTTTCGTTCATGGTTTTACCTCCTTTAACAGTCCCGTTTTATGGTTGCGTCGTACACGATACCGCCCGCCGTGTTCTCCGCCTTGCTTTTGTTCAGGGCGAATGACAGCACGGTTGCGGTTGCCGCCTGCAAGAACGCTATCAACGCGGTCAGATACGGCAGACTTCCCGTATAGTTGTTCGTGACCGCGATATAGCAAAGTTCCAGCGTTGCCGCCGTCGTTTTGCCGTCAATAAGCAAAACGGCATGGAGCTGCTGCACTATCCGGGAGCCGGAGAGACGCGGGCATACCTCGAAGAGGAACTGCACAAACAGCAGCTGCAGCAGCAGATGGCCATCAGCAAGCGCAAGCAGGTGAAGTTCGGCGGATACAACCACACGCTCGCGGCGGAGAACGGAGACCTGTGGGACATGGAGAATCTGACGAGCGACTTCTATCCCCTTTTAAGCCCGCGCACAAGGCGGTGGACATGCCGGACGCTGACGAAACCGAACGGCTTATATGCCCACGACGGGCTGTACTGGGCGGACGGAACGGGCTTTTACGCCGACGGCGAGCTGAAGGGCATCGTCACCGACGGGCACAAGAAGTTCGCAAGCCTCGGCGCGTACATCGTCATCCTGCCGGACAAGAAATACTACAACCGCCTGACGGGCGACTTCGGCGCACTGGAAAGCAGCTGGAGCGGGAGCGCGAAGATTCAGGACGGCACCTACGCGGGCGAGGAAGCGAAAGCCAACACCATCTACGCTGTGGGTGCGGGAGCAAAGTTCAACGAGGGCGACGCGGTGACGATCTCCGGCGCAAAGACGCATCCGGAGAACAACAAGACCGCCATTATCCGGGAGATCGACGGGGACAACCTGCGCTTCTATGAGAACACCTTCACCATCTCGGACGGAGGAGACAGCGAAACATTGCAACTCAGCCGCACGGTTCCGGAGTTAGACTATATCTGCGAGAATGAAAACCGGCTGTGGGGCTGCAAGGGCGACACGATCTACGCCAGCAAGCTGGGCGACATCTTCAACTGGAATGTGTTTGACGGCGTGGCGACGGACAGCTTTGCGGTGGATGTGGCAAGCACCGGAGATTTTACGGCGTGCTGCAGCTATCTCGGCTATCCGTGCTTCTTCAAGGAGGAGCACATCTACAAGGTCTACGGCGACAAGCCGTCCAATTTTCAGGTGATGGGCAGCGCGTCACTGGGCGTGGAAAAGGGCAGCGATGAAAGCCTTGCCATCGCAGGGGAGACGCTTTTCTACCTGAGCCGGACGGGCATTGCGGCATGGAGCGGCGGCATCCCGCAGAGCGTGAGCGCAGCATTCGGCACGCAGCGCTTCCGCAACGGCGTGGCGGGCAGCGACGGGACAAAGTATTTCGTATCGCTGCAGGACACGACGGGGGCATATCAGCTGTTTGCCTTCGACACCCGCACCAACCTGTGGCACCGGGAGGACAGCACGCAGGCCGTGGGCTGGGGCTGGAACGAGGAGCTGTACTGCCTTGATAAGAGCGGCAAGCTCTGGATGAACGGCAACGCCAGAAGCGTGCCGCAGGGCGCGGTGCAGGAAGCACTGGTGGCATGGAAGGCGGAGTGGGCGGACTTTTACGAGTACACCACCTATTCATCCTCTTCCACGGCTATCCCGGAAAAGAAAGGCATCGGAAAGCTGCTGCTGCGGCTGGAGCTGGACGAGGATGCCAGCGTGCAGATCGACATGCAGTTCGACAGCGACGGCGTGTGGCGGACGGTGAAGACGCTGCAGACGGAAGTGAAGCGCAGCTACTATCTGCCGATCATCCCGCGCCGGTGCGACCACTTCCGCATCCGGATGACCGGCAACGGCGGATGCAGACTGTATTCGCTGGTGCGGGAAGTGTACAACGGCAGCGAACTATAAGAAAGGGGCGGACTATGGCAAACAGATACACATACGACGATTTTCAGAAGGCGATGCAGAGCAGCGGCCTCGGCGGGCAGTTCTCTGACGCAGACCTGAAGCTGGCGCAGCAGAACCCGGACGCGGGCATGAGCATCCTGAAGTACAAGCAGGACTACATGAACGCCGCCACGGACGAGGCGCGGGCGCTGGCCAACCTCGGCGCGGAGGGCATCCGCTCCAGCTACGGCGGGTACACCGGCGGGCAGCGGGGCGAGAACTTCTACCTTGACCCGCTGTCACCCAAGGACTTCCAGAGCAGCGCAGCGCCGACCTACAAAAACAACTATGCCGACACCATCAGCGGCCTTTTAGACAAGCAGCTGGGATACGGGAGCTATTCCTACGGCGAGGCGCAGCCGGAATACAACAACCGCTACGACGCGACCATTCAGGACTTG
>Ga0129311_1000786_pt1 | contig 25344 bp, 25 predicted proteins | sample Go1ome_FD_94435 | JGI IMG/M metagenome (GOLD analysis project Ga0129311, IMG submission 94435) | Western lowland gorrila individual fecal microbial communities from Wisconsin, USA - Go1022B metagenome | ecosystem: Host-associated > Mammals > Digestive system > Large intestine > Fecal | place... | reverse complement strand
CCTAACCGCAGATAGTAATCACATCGAATCATATCACATAAAATACCTCCTTCTGCAAAAGTTATTGCAACAGATTTCTCTATTTCATAACTTTTTTGTTGCGTTAAGTTTTTCAATTAAAGGATATATCAATATTCCTGTTTTATTTTTACCGCATATTAAGTCCAATAAATAGTACTTTATGATTTTTTACAAAAAATTATCTGAAATTTTCACCCAGCCTCCTCGCTGGCATGAAAATTCCAGATATTATAATACTTCCTATTTCCTCTCTATCAGCCTTGCATACTCCTTTTCATCAATATGATACTTCTTCCTCAGAATGATATACGATATCAATAAGGCAATTACCGGTATCAGCACCATGCCCAGTCTGAATACCAGTGCCTGCGTGGTTGTAATTTCTCCGATGTATTGATTTGCTTCCAATAAAGCACCTTCGCTTGTAAGCGTTCCCTTATTGACTGCAATCTCCAGTGCACTGATTGCCTGGCTCTTTGCATATATACCGCTTATGAGCAGCACAAGTGTTGACAGTCCCTGATTGATACCGCCTGCAAGCTTCACACTGAACGAACGTACTGCAGATATCACGGAATCATGTCGCTCATGGAATCTGGCTTCATCATATTCGATCGTATTATTGATCATGACAACTATCACCAGATTCATCAGTCCCTGAAAGAAGAATATAATAAATCCTATCGTATTCAGAAGGATCACATTTTTCGGCAGTACATATCCAAAGCCCATAAAACATGTATATCCAGCTAACAGAACAATAAAACAGACCTTTAGGATTTTTTCTCTGAAAAAGTGTTTTGCCAGCCATGCATAGCTTGCCTGTGAGATCAGCATGCCAAGTCCATACATGACGGTGAAATAAAATACCAGATTGCCGCTTTCTGAATAGCCATATTCTATGTAGAAGAAATTCACACCAAAGATAATGAGAATGTTGCAGGTTATATTAAAAAATATAGATGCGATTCCCGCTGCAACAAGCTGATCATTTCTTGCAAAGATCCGGTACATATCTTTTAATGACAGTTTTTCCACCTGTTCTTTTCTGTTTCGTTCTTTGATCCCGAATGCTGTCAGCATTTGAAATCCGACAAGTGCCAGTGCTACAATGAGTGCCACCACTCTGTAAGCATTTACGGCGTTCCCCGCTATGACAACCGGTACAACACCGGCAACAGAAAATTGCCCTATGCATACAAAGATACTCATGATCGTTACAAGTGAATCTCTGGTGCCCGGATCCGAGCTTAATGATGGCAGTACGCCCCAATAAGCAATATCATTCATCGTATATGTCATGCCCCACAGCAGATAAAAGAAACTGTAAAATGCAACAAATCCCCAGCCGTTTGGACGGATCGTAAACAGACACACGATCACTATTGCATTGCTGATACAGCCGATCAGTATCCACGGCTTAAATTTACCCATTTTGAAATGTGTATTTTCTATAATGATCCCCATCAGCAGATCATTGACTGCATCCCACACCATACAGGCTACCATTGCTACGCTGATCACCGCAAACTGCGCACTTGTCAGATTCATTGTATACTGCACATACAGGATCAGATACATGCTCACGAGTGCATATGCCGCATCTCTTCCGGTTGCTCCTATACAATAACTCCACTTTGTTCTTGCATCTAATTTTTCGTTCATACTATACCTCCTTGTTTGCTGAATCCACAATTTTCATTATGGTTTTCTTCTTCACGATACCACCACTCTGATTGCACACGCTGTCAATATTTCCTTCCAGAATTCCTTCCAACATCATTCTGACTTCCGGGTCTTTCACGGACTTTGGAAAATACATGAGTTTTGCCAGGATCTTTCCGATGCGGATCCACTTTCTTGCCAACTTCGAATAAGGCTGCATTTGCACCAGTGAATTTTTTGTTGTAAATTCTCCCGGTTTTTGCTTCGAAAAATGAGTATGCGGATACTTATAGACCATGTCAAAATCTTCTTCCGATAAGGGAACTCCGTTACTCTTTCTGAGCGGAGACGACAGATTAGCTCCTGCTATTTCTATTTTCCCTGATACTCTGATATCCTGAACCGATGCACCTACCTGAATCTCATAGATCCCACCAATAGTCTGGAAATCTCCATTCTGATAAACCGAAAATGCGCTCTCCTCCAGCATGAGTTCAACTGTCTTCTTCTCACCCGGATGCAGAAAGGTCTTTACAAAGCCTCTCAATTCCTTTGCCGCCCTAAATGCATCAGAGTCTGGATTTTTCACATATACTTCCGATACTTCACTGCCCGCTGCAGTCCCTGTGTTTTCCAACTGAAATGAAATATGTACATTTCCACTTGGTTCTTTTCTGATCTGCAGATCAGAATATAAAAACTGCGTATAACTTAACCCATAGCCGAAACAATACCGGACAAGCACCTCAAACGTGTCATAGTAGCGGTATCCTACAAAAATACTCTCTCTGTATGCTACATCATCCAAATGCTTCTTCTGCTCTGCCTGTCTGCCAAAATAACCATAGCTCGGGACATCTTTTTCACTATATGGTATACTCTCTGCTAACTTTCCGGATGGATTTGTCAGTCCCAAAATGATTCTGACACAAGCTGCAGCTACCGCTTCCCCACCAAGATACAAATGCAGCAATGCCTTGCATTTTGACGGCAGCTCCATGTCATAAGGCGATCCGCTGAAGGAAATAAAGCCTATCTGTTCGTTTGCTTCCAGTAACTGCTCCAGCAGAGCTGTCTGATTATCCGGCAGTTGAAAGCTTTCCCTATCATAGCCTTCTCCTTCCGCAATGTCCGTTAAACCACCGAAAAATAAAACAGGAATATTGTGCTCCTTTGCTTTTCTGACCTCATCTACCGCCTGCTTTTCCAGCCGTTTGTTTCGTTTATAGGATGCATTTTTATAGCCTCTTGCAAATCTTACTGTTACCCCGTATTTTTGGAATTGCTCTGCAAAAGAATCGATTCTGTCCGTATGGATATGACTGCTTCCTCCGCCCTGGATCCTTGGCTGCCTTGCTAGATCTCCTATGAGTAAGATTTCTTTTTCCTCTGTCAGTGGCAAAAATCCGTCATTCTTTAATAGAACCGCACTCTCCTCCGCTATCTGCTTTGCCAGACTGTGATTCTGTTCCCTGATCTGTTCGGGAATCCTGTTCTTTTTGGCATTACTGCTCCCATCACTCTTATAACATGCATTCAGCCGCTCTATTCGTTCCACTGCACCCTGCAATTTTTTCACAAAAGCTGCATCATGTTCTGCTGCCTGCAAAATTTCTTCATAATGATTCCCAAGACTGTCCGGCATTTCCACATCCATTCCCGCTGCTATGCATGCAGGCAGATCAACACAGGCTCCCCAGTCACTCATTACCAGACCTTCGTAGTTCCACTTTTTTCTGAGGATATCTATTAAAAGCTGCTCATTTTCACAAGCCGGAACACCATTCAGATAGTTATAACTTGCCATCACAGTTGCAGGCTTCGCCTTTTTGACTGCTCTTTCAAAGGCACTCAGATATATCTCATGCAGAGCCCTGTCATCGATCATGGAATTACTTGTCATTCTGTGTGTTTCCTGACTGTTGCCCGCAAAATGCTTCAGGGAGGTACCAACCCCACATTTTTGCATTGCAAGGATATAAGCTGTTGCTAACTCTCCTGCCAGAAACGGATCTTCTGAAAAATACTCGAAGTTTCTACCACAAAGCGGAGATCGTTTGATATTGATCCCCGGTCCCAATACAACCGATACGCCCAGTGCTTTTGCTTCCTGTGCCAATCCCTGTGCCATCTTTCCGATCAGATCTACATTCCAGGAACAGGCTATGCTGCTGGCTGTCGGGAAACAGGTCGCCTCATAGCTGTTATTATTCTTTGCGCCATCTTCCTGCGCGCGGATTCCGTGCGGTCCATCTGCAACCTGGATCTCTCCTATATGCCACGCTCCATGTCCGGTCACAGTCCTGCACATTTCTTCTATCCTTTTCCCCATAAAACACCTCCGCTCCAATGCTTTTCTATAATTTCAACTTAACATCTTCTGCTCGTTATCTATATTATTTTTATGTTGTTATATGTCAAATTTATTATATAATAGGAACAGAATCAGAATGGAGAAATGCAATGGATAAAAATGCTTCGAAAATCAATTATGAATTTTTAGATTCGTCTAGGAATTTTATTTATGATGCGCGAGAAACAGGTAAAACACATACCTCGTTCCAATATGAGATCTTATTGTTTACAGCTATTAGAAATGGGGATATTCACGGTGTTAAGATGTCTTTGGAGCTGTATAAAAAGTCAGGACTCATTATCGGTCATATGTCCGACAATCCTTCAAGAGAAATTCACTACTGGGCTGTTGCGACCATCGCAGTCGCTATCCACTATGCCATTTTAGGCGGACTGGACGAAAGTGAAGCATACCAGTTAAGTGACAGATATATTCAGGAAATTGATTTGCTAAAGACGATGGACGAATGCATCGATTATCTTTGCCGAAAGGCGATCGATCTAGTGACAAGGGTAAAAGAAAATACGATCCCGCAGTGCTACAGCCACCTGATCAACAACTGTATCCATCTGATCCATGTAAATCTGCATGACCGTCTTAAGATCGAAAGCATTGCAGAATCCTTACATGTATCAAGGGATTATCTGTCTCAGGCATTTAAGAAAGAGACCGGTATATCGCTCCATCAGTATATTTTACAGCAAAAATTAGAAGAGTCTAAGAAAATGCTCGCACAGGGAATGTCCATCAATCAGATTAGTTATACCTTGTGTTTTTGCAATGAGAGTCATTTTATACAGGCATTTAAAAAACGCTATCACATAACACCTGCTGCATATATTGCAGGTCTTTAATCTTCCCTGCCGCCTGCCATCTCCACCAGCTTTTCAAACGATTCCCGGAATCTGTCATCATCTTCCAGTGTCCGCTTTGCCGGTCCTTTCAGATGATGCTTTCCTTTTCCCATACGGGCTTTCTTTGCCATATGACGTTCCATCAGCAGTCTGTCGATATTCTCATTCGTATACCATCTGCCACTCTGGTGGATAGCATAGGCGCCTTTTCCAAGTGCCATAGCAGCTACGCCGTAATCCTGCGTTACAACAATGTCACCCTTGTGGCAAAGGTTGATAAGGGCAAAATCGACCGCATCTGCTCCCGCTCCGATGATTCTGATCTCCGAATAATCGGAGGATAGCACATGATTGGTATCACTTTGAACCGCAGCCATACATAATTTGCTTCGCAAATGGGCTGCGGCTGTATCATGCATCATAGATGCATGACATAGCAAAGAAGAGAACAGGGGATGCCCCGTTCTCTTGCTGTTTGTTCTACGATTCTCGTTACCGGACATGCGTCCGCATCTACAAAGATCTGCATACGCTTAACACTTTCTATATAAATAATTTAGAAGATACGAAATTTCCTTCAATTAAAAGAGAGGTTTTATTTAACATTTCTTCTACATTGACCCCAGAATCCATACCGACAGATAATACCTCATATGGCTTTCCGTTTTCATCCAGAATACCCACACCATTATGAAACAGATTACCCTTACCGTCCACAACAATTGCAGTATTGTCTCCTACCGACATTCTACCTATCACTTTAAATACTGTCATTATCCGTATCTCCTTTCTTTTCAGTATATTGTATTTCCGGTTTCTTCGCAATATATCTTTCCTGTCATTTTCTGTTTCAAATATCTGTGAAATATTGTCCGAACGGACTCGAATTTTGATGATAACTTAAATAGATATTATAGTTACGATAAATAGAATATAGCCTATTATCCGCTAAAAAGCAAGATAATAAGCCATATTCTCAATACTTCTATTTATATACGCTTCTCCTACGCTGTCTTTCCTGTATACAACTGGTAGTATCTGCCCTTCTGCTCCAGAAGCTGCTCGTGGGTACCACGCTCGATGATGCGTCCCTGCTCCATGACCATGATGCAGTCTGCATTACGGACTGTGGAAAGTCTGTGCGCAATGACAAAACTCGTTCTGCCTTTCATGAGGGCATCCATACCACGCTGCACCAGTACCTCCGTACGTGTATCGATAGAGGAAGTTGCCTCATCAAGGATCAGGGCAGGGGGATCTGCAACGGCCGCGCGTGCGATCGCGATCAGCTGTCTCTGACCCTGACTTAAATTGGCCCCATCACCTGTCAGCACTGTGTCATAGCCATTTGGCAGTCTTCGGATGAAACCATCTGCATTGGCAAGCTTTGCTGCTTTTTTACAGTCTTCATCTGTGGCATCCAGACGACCATAGCGGATGTTCTCCATTACCGTTCCGGTAAACAAGTGCGTATCCTGCAATACAATACCAAGACTTCGGCGAAGGTCTGCCTTTTTGATCTTGTTGACATTGATATCATCATAACGGATCTTACCGTCCTGAATATCATAGAAACGATTGATCAGGTTTGTGATCGTTGTCTTACCAGCACCGGTACTGCCGACAAATGCCAGCTTCTGCCCCGGCTCTGCAAACATCTTAATATCATGCAGCACCATCTTGTCATCATTGTAACCAAAATCAACACCGTCAAAGCTTACCTTGCCTTCCAGTTTCTTATAGGTAACACTGCCATCTGCCTGATGTGGATGCTTCCATGCCCACATGCCGGTTCTCTCCTTCGTTTCCGTAATATTGCCATCCGTATCTTCTTTAGCGCGGACAAGCTCTACATAGCCGTCATCTGCTTCCGGCTCTGCTTCCATCAGGTTAAAGACACGCTCTGCACCGGCTGAAGCCATGATGATACTGCCAAGCTGCTGGCTGACCTGTGTCACAGGCTGTGTAAAGCCTTTGTTCAGACTCAGGAATGCAACCAGTGTTCCGATCGTCAGCCCGGAAAATCCGTTCAGTGCCAGCACACCGCCGACGATCGCGCAGAGCACATAGCTGATATTACCGAGGTTGTTGTTGATCGGCATGATAATATTGGCAACAGCATTGGCATTTCTGGCACTGTCACAAAGCTGACGATTCAGCTTTTCAAAGTCCTCCATGCTCTTTTCCTCATGACAGAATACTTTGACAACCTTCTGTCCTTCCATCATTTCTTCGATATAACCGTTGACCGCACCCAGATCCTTCTGCTGCTGCATAAAGTATTTACCGGACAGGTTGCTCATCTTAGAAGTCACAAACATCATGACACCAACCATCAACAGAGAAACAAGTGTCAGCGGAATATCCAGCACGATCATACTGATCAGTGTCGATACCAGAGAGATCACGGAGTTGAGCGTCTGCGGAATACTCTGGCTGATGAGCTGTCTGAGCGTATCCACATCATTCGTATAAACCGACATGATATCGCCGTGTGCATGGGTATCAAAATATTTGATAGGCAGCGATTCCATATGGGAAAACAACTGCACTCTGAGTCTTTTCATGGTTCCCTGGCTGACTGTTACCATGATCCTGTTATAAGCATAGGTTGAAATAATACCTGCTGCCAGCACCACGCCAAGCTTGATAAGCCGGTTTGCAAGCGGTGTGAAATCCGGATCAGCCTGCCCCATCAGAGGCATGATATACTGGTCGATCAAGGTCTGCATAAATAAGGTCATTGTCAAAATACCAAGTGCCGATATGATAATACCGATCACCACGATCACACACGCTGCCTTATATTTTTCCATGACATAACGAAGTACTTTTCCAAGAGATTTCTTCGGATCTGCACTCTTTCCACCGTTTTTCGGTCCTCTCGGTCCCGGTCCGCGCATTGGTCCTCTTGCCATTATTCAAGACCTCCTTCCTGCATCTTCTGGTCAAAATCTCCACCTGACTGCATTTGTACATTATAAATTTCCTGATAGATCTGGTTGTTTGCAAGCAACTCTTCATGCGGTGCAAAACCACTGACCCTGCCATCGTCCAGCACAAGGATACGATCTGCATCCTGTACACTGGAAATACGCTGTGAAATGATCAGCTTGGTCGTGCCCGGAATCTTTGTGGCAAATGCTGCCCGGATCTTTGCATCCGTTGCAGTATCTACCGCACTTGTGGAATCATCCAGGATCAGCACCTTCGGATCCTTTAACAGTGCTCTGGCAATACAAAGACGCTGTTTCTGTCCGCCGGATACGTTATTTCCGCCCTGCTCGATATGGGTATTGTATTTCTGCGGAAAACGTTCAATAAATTCATCCGCACAGGCAAGCTCGCAGACCTGTCTGCACTCTTCTTCCGTGGCGTCCTCCTTGCCCCAGCGCAGATTGTCGAGGATCGTACCGGAAAACAGGACATTTTTCTGCAGGACAACCGCTACTTTATCACGCAATACTTCCATATCATAGTTTCTGACATCGACGCCACCGACACTGATACTGCCTTCCGTCACATCATACAGACGGGAGATCAGATTGACAAAACTGGATTTACCACAGCCCGTTCCGCCGATAATACCGATCGTTTCTCCCGCATGGATATGCAGATTGATATCCTTTAAGGTATCTTCTCCGGTTCCTGCTTTATAAGAAAAGCTGACATGATTAAAATCAATACTGCCGTCCTTGACTTCCTTCAGCGGCTCCTGCGGATCTGTCAGATCTGCCTTTTCATTCAGTACTTCCACGATTCGCTTTGCACTTGCTGTACTCATGGTTAACATAACAAATATCATAGATAACATCATCAGTGACATCATCATGCTGAGCACATAGCTGAATAATGACATCAGATTTCCTGTTGTCAGATCTCCTGCGACGATAAGCTGCGCGCCGATCCAGGAAAGGCCAAGCATCGATGCAAAGATAACGGTCATCATGATCGGGGCGTTGAATACGATAATGCTTTCTGCCTTTACAAACAGTTTACATAATACTTCTGCTGCTTTTCCGAATTTCTGATTTTCAAAATCCTCTCTGACAAATGCCTTTACAACTCGGATCGCTGTTACGTTTTCCTGCACGCTGGCATTTAAGTCATCGTATTTGGAAAAGACCTCCTGAAAAACAGGCATTGCATGCATCATAATGTAGATAAGTGCTGCTGCCAGTACGCATAAGGCAACTAAAAAGATCAGGCTCAGCTTTACATTGATGATAAAGCACATGACCATGCTGCAGATCAGTGTCATAGGAGCTCTGACCGCAATACGCAGGATCATCTGGTATGCGTTCTGCATGTTTGTGACATCCGTTGTCATTCTTGTAACAAGACCTGCCGTGCTGAATTTATCAATATTGGAAAAGGAAAAGGTCTGTATGTTCCGATACATACTCTCCCGCAGATTGCAGGCAAATCCGGTAGATGCACTGGCAGCCTTCCTGCCCGCCTGAATACCGAAAAACAGGCTAAGGAGCGCGAGCACGATCATGATCACGCCGTACTGCAGCACCTTCTGCATATTGCCTGCCTGAATACCTTCATCTATGATCGCAGCCGTTACAAAAGGGATCAGAATTTCCATGATGACTTCCGCCGCTGCATAGATCGGTGTCAGTATGGAATCTTTTTTATAGGCACCGATCTGGTGAAATAGTGTTTTTATCACAGTGATTTTCCTCCTTATTTCATTCTTTTAAAAACTTGACAGTTGCTATTGTAACTGATACAGTATATCCACGCAAGTTACATTTTGTATCATCTTTGAAACAGTATAGTTACACATTTTTATAAAATCAACCAAAAATTTTTAAATGAAACAAAAAAAGGAGATTTTGTATCATGCACGAACCGCGTAATGCAAAAGAGCAGATTGAAAAGGCGTTTCTGGATCTTCTGGAAGAAAAGCCGTATATGGATATTACGGTAACGGACATTGTCAAAAAAGCAGATGTTGCCCGTGTGACCTACTATCGGAATTTTGATTCCATTTCCGATATTATAGAGAGCATCACAGACCGCATGGCAGATGAGTTTGTAACGGAGCTTGCGCCAATGCTTGATTATGGTGATGACCGGAGCCTGCGTGAATTTCTGTTCCACTTTTTCTATCATCTTTCCCGCAACAGTAAGACTATTTTTATTCCGCATTCGCAGAACAAAAATATCATCTTCTACCGCCTGCACGATAAGATCCGTGCCATGGAAGAAGCAAATGATATGCACTCTGCGCCCGAAAAGTATAACAGATCTGCGAAGATGGCTGTTTTAAATGATGTCGGTCAGAAATGGGTTTTGGACGGTATGGAAGAAACTCCGGAAGAAATGATAGATTATTTGATGAAAATCCTGCGATCTTTCTGACCGCAGGATTTTCTTTCCTGCGAAACACCTGTCTCACAACTCTGATCTTTTAAACCGGAGCAGAAATACAGGGTGCAAGTATATGAAAAAAGAAGTCTTTTTCTTTGTCAAGACAGTTTCTGCCCACACATCTGCAAAAAGTAAGCATGCACGCGGTTGTCCTCTGTTACCTCCGGATGGAAGGAAAGTCCGAGCTGGTTTTCATATCTGACTGCTACGATATTACCGTCTACACGGGTCAGTACCTTTACCGCATCCTCTGCCTTTTCAATATAGGGAGCACGGATAAAGGTAAGCGGAAGTTGCTTCCCGATCTCTTCCACATCAGCGGTGCACTGAAAGCTGCCAAGCTGTCTGCCATAAGCATTCCGCTTTACGGTTACCGGAAGCGTACCAAAGTGCACGGTAGGATCATCCGCAATGTGCTCTGCTAAAAGGATCAGTCCCGCACAGGTTGCCATAACGGGCAGTCCTGCTCTGATCTTCTCCTGCAGAGGTACAAACAGTCCAAGCTCCCGTAAAAGCTTTCCCTGTACCGTGCTCTCTCCGCCGGGCAGCACCAGTCCGTCAAAATGCCGTTCCAGGTCTTTTGCCTGTCTGATCTCAAATACATCTGCGCCAAGTGCCCGCAGCTTTTTTTCGTGTTCGATAAAGGCACCCTGCACTGCCAAAACTGCAATCGTCATTCTTTCACCGCCTTTTTATTTTCCTCGTTCTGCCATCAGCAGCTCAATTTCCTGCTCATTGATACCGACCATTGCTTCCCCGAGATCCTCGGAAAGCTCTGCCAGCATTTTGGCATCGTTAAAATTCGTCACTGCTTTGACGATCGCTGCTGCTCTCTTCTTCGGATCACCGGATTTGAAAATACCGGAACCGACAAAGACACCTTCTGCACCAAGCTGCATCATCAGTGCTGCATCTGCCGGTGTTGCCACGCCGCCTGCTGCGAAATTAACAACAGGTAACTTTCCGTTTTCATGCACATAAGCAACCAGCTCATACGGAACCTGCAGCTCTTTTGCTGCCTGGAACAGTTCATCCTCCCGCATGGAAGTCAGTCTTGCGATCTCCTGGTTCATTTTACGCATATGACGGACTGCCTGTACCACATCACCTGTACCGGGCTCGCCCTTTGTACGGATCATGGAAGCCCCTTCATTGATTCTGCGGAGTGCTTCTCCCAGATCCTTTGCACCGCATACAAACGGTACTTTGAACTTTGTCTTGTCAATATGGTACACATCATCCGCCGGTGAAAGCACTTCACTTTCATCGATATAATCGATCTCGATCGCCTCTAAGATCTGTGCCTCCGCAAAATGTCCGATCCTGCATTTTGCCATGACTGGAATGGAAACTGCTTCCTGGATCCCCTTGATCATCTTCGGATCACTCATACGGGAAACGCCGCCTGCTGCACGGATATCTGCAGGGATCCGCTCCAGTGCCATAACCGCACAGGCACCTGCTTCTTCCGCAATCCTTGCCTGCTCCGGTGTCGTTACGTCCATAATGACACCACCCTTTAACATCTGTGCAAGTTGTTTATTTAATGCATATCTGTCCTGACTCATATTCTGTTCTCCTTTTCCTGTAATCGACAAGGCAGCACTGCCATGTCTGCTTTTTGTCTGTTTTCCATTAAGATGTCAGCTAACGATCTCTTGTGACAAATCATATAGAAAAAGTGGTATGGTTAAAAGTGCCAATTTACGCTTTTTATACCATACCACTTATATATTATTTTTATTATATGTTCCATCAGACCGGCAAATCCCATCGTTATGCTTACACTGTTTCCGATGTCCTGTCTTTCCTGCGGTTCCGTAAAAACATGATGATCGATGCTCCGATAATGATCACATAGCCGATCACACTAAACACCGTTGGCATCTCATGCAGAATGAAAATACCAAGGAGCGAAGAAAAGACGATCTGCATATAGTCAAAGACAGATATTTCCTTTGCAGGCGCATGTGTATACGCTGCTGTAATGGAAAACTGTCCGCCCGCTGCTGCAAGCCCTGCCATCATCAGACACAGAAACTGCTGCATGCTCATCGGTTTATAGGCAAAAACCAGATACGGTGCTGTCACCAGCACGGAAAACAGTGAAAAAGCAAATACAATGATCGGTCCCTTTACACCATGACCGCCCAGTATCCTTACCATCGTATAGGCAATCCCTGCTCCAAGGCCGCCCAGCAGACCGATCAGCGCCGGGATCGTTACCATGGAATCAAAGCCCGGCCGTAGGATAAACAAAGCCCCGATAAATGCCAGCAGAACGCAGACTGCCTGATATGGTGCCACCTTCTCCTTCAGCAGAAAATAAGAGGCAATAATGGCAAAAAACGGCGACATCTTGTTCAGCATGTTAGCATCCGCTATATGCAGATGGTCGATGGCATAAAAGTTACAGATCAGCCCTGCTGTTCCGCAGAAAACACGCAAAAATAAATAAATCCAGTCCTCGCGCGGTACCTTCAGCGAAATATGATCTTTCCATAAAATACCGCCCGCAAACAAAAGCGCGACAAAGTTTCTGAAGAATGCCTTCTGCATAGGCGGCAGATCACCGGACAGCCTGACGAACAAGCTCATCATTGCAAAGCAGAATGCTGCCAGTGTAATATAAAATATACCCTTATTTCTTTCCTTCATTAACAATCCAGTCCTTTATAACTTGTCTGATATCCATGATTTTCTTCCGGGCGCAGATCATTTGGATACATGGTATCAGCATAGATATCGGTCTGCAGCTGCTTCACGATCTGAAATACATGCTGATAATCTGAGATATCACATATATCAAAGCCCTTATGTGCATGCCCGTTGCTGCCTGTATTAACACCCGTATGCTCACATAGCAGCTGCACATCGCCAACGCCCAGCATCTGATCAAAGACGCCTCTATGAATATTAATATGCGACAGATCTGTAAAAGGTTTCATTTCATAAGTAAAAGTAAAAACACCGCCGGATATATAAACGCCTTTATCTGTCACAATATATTCTGTATGCTTATGTTTCAGGACAGAGCTTAAAACACCGAACAGATAAATCCATACAGGCATCATATGCAGGCACATTCCACCGATTATGACTGCCTTTCCCGCACTGCCTCCTATTATCTCGCCCGTATCAAGTCCCCAGTCACCAATGATCATGCTGATAACTACAATATCAAAAAGTCCCCAGATCAGCGCAACGGGCAGCATCGAATTGAAAATGCTTTCCAGAATAAAGCAGCTTTTTTGGGGTTTTCCCCTCCATACAATTGTTTCATTCGTTCCGACCATCTGTTCCAAATCCGATTTTCCCATAGAAATTCTCCTTTTGCTTGTGTATTTATTCCAGCTTCTTTTGATTTACGATCTGTCTTATCCCTACATGCGTTTTTCAGTTTCCGTTCCATGCAGGATCTGATCTCTCTTGCCGCCAAGCAGCTTTGTAAAGCAGCCTAAAATATATCCCACCAGAACGGCTGCGATCACTGTTCCAATGCCGACACTGCCCAGTCCGTGGATCATTAACAGACAGGTAATTGCCGAAATGGTTACCATAGAACAATCAAAAGCGATCTTAACCTTTGAAAATGCAATGCCCGTTACCTGCGATACCGCCTGCATTGCACCCTCTCCCGCAAGCGGAATGAGATCTGCCGGTAGGTATAAAAAGATGCCGAATGCAATAAGTGCTGCACTTAACAGCATCATAAGCAGCCTTACTATGATATGATTTGGCATCGGCAGAAATGTCATCAGGTAATTACAAAAGGTTGTAAAATAGCCAAAGATTATGCCCACCAGCACCTGTAATAACTGGATCGGCCAAAACCGCTTCCTTAGCAGCAGGATCTGTAATACCACCAGTCCTGCATGAAACAGGATCGTTGCTTTTCCCATTTCGATCCCCCATACACAGGTCATTGTATACGGAATGGAGCTGACCGGTGAAACACCCAGATTCGATTTCACCGACACGGCGATCCCTACCGTCATAATAAATAACCCGATCAGATACATGGGCGCTCTGACTTTTAAATTTTTCATTTCTTTAAACCTTCTTTTCTGTCTGTATTTTCCGTCTCCCGCGTCCTCTATCCCGCTTCCTCTACATCCTGCTTCGCAGTTCCCAGAAAGCAACTGCGCTCGCTGCAGCCACATTTAAGGAATCCACGCCATGCTGCATGGGAATCCGCACGGTATAATCGCACGCTGCGATCGTCCCGTCCAGCAGTCCTTCTCCCTCTGTCCCAAGCACAACCGCCAGCTTTTCTTCCTTGCGCAGTGCTTCCTCCTCTATACTGACCGAATCATCTGAAAGAGCAAGTGCTGCTGTCCGGAATCCGAGTGTATGCAGCTTTTCTACACCGGTGCCTTCCCAGTCTGCATCTGCAAATGTCCATGGAACCTGAAATACCGTTCCCATACTGACACGGATCGCCCGGCGGTACAAGGGATTCGCACATGCCCTTGTCAGAAGCACCGCATCCATGCCAAGTGCCGCTGCTGACCGGAAGATCGCACCTACATTGGTCGGGTTCACGACATTTTCCAAAACAGCGATCCGCTTTGCTTCCCTGCAGGCCTCTTCCATGGATGGAAGCGGCTTTCTGTACATCGCACAGAGCATTCCTCTGGTTAACATAAATCCTGTCAGTTGTGTTAAAACATCAAACTCGGCTGTATAGATCAGAATGTCCATTCCTTCCCATTCTTCTAAGAGTTCTCTTGTTTCCCGGTTTGTCTGTGCTAATTTTTTCTCCACCAGAAAACTGACAGGCTGATAGCCTGCCTGAAGTGCCCGCTGTATCACTTTCGGGCTTTCTGCAATGAACATTCCCTTTTCAGGCTCAGCTCTGTTTAAAAGCTGTCCTTCCGATATTCTGGCATATACATCAAGTGCCGGATCCTGAAAATCCGTTATATCAATCAACTGCATTTCTTTCCTCGCTGCATAATAACATAGAATGTGCCTTGGCACATTCTTGCGCCTGCGGCGGTCGCTTGCGACATCTACATTGTACGCCGCAGTGCGCATCCCCGCGGAGCGTTTTTGTGTAACAGGAACGAAGTTTCCTGTTACATAAAAATAATCCCTGACATAGTCAAGGATTATTCTAACAGCTTTTACACAAAAATGCAAAACAGGGCTTATTGGTTTATTGCTTCCTACTGCAAAATGCCCCGGATGCGATCCAGCGCCTCCTGCAGAACCGCTCTCGGACATGCCACATTGATGCGCTCAAAGCCTTCTCCCGTTTTACCGAAGATCTTGCCGCTGTCCAGCCAGAGCTTAGCTTCATAAATGATCTTATGATCCAGCTGTTCTACGGTAAACCCTGTCTGTCTGAAATCAAGCCAGATCAGATAGGTTCCCTGCGTATCGATCATACGGACGCCCGGCAGATTTTCTTCTACATATGCCCTGGCAAACGCAATGTTATCTCTGACATAGTTTTTCATAGCAGCATACCATTCATCTCCATGTGCATAAGCCGCCTCTGTCGCCACCAATCCCAGCACGCTGAGCTGGCTGATCCCTGCCCGATCCATTTCCTTGCGGAATTTCCTGCGGAGTGTCTGATCCGGGATAAAAATATTAGAGATCAGCATACTTGCCAGATTAAAGGTCTTACTTGGTGAGGTGCAGGTAACGGAAATATCCGCAAACTCCTTTTTGATACCTGCAAATACGGTATGTGTCCCTTCCCAGATAAAGTCATTGTGGATTTCATCACTGACAACCGTTACCCCATGCTTTACACAGATATCACCGATCGTCTCCAGTTCCTCTTTGGTCCAGACTCTGCCAACCGGATTATGCGGACTGCATAACAGAAACAGCTTGATCCCATTTGCAATGATCTTCTGCTCAAAATCCGCAAAATCTATCTTGTAGGTTCCCTCCTCAGTAAGCACCAGATCGTTGCTGACGACCTCTCTGCCATTGTCAGTGATCACCTCGGAAAACGGATAATATACCGGCTGCTGCAGCAGCACCTTATCTCCCGGATCGGTATATGCTTTTACAGCCATGGCAAGTGCGAATACAACGCCCGGTGTTTTGATGAGCCACTTCTCCTGCGGTTTCCAGTCATGATGTCTTATCATCCAGTCCCTGATGATCTCAAAATATGGGGTCTGCACATCGCTGTATCCAAAGATGCCTTCTTTGACACGCTCTGTCAGCGCATCCTCTATATAGGACGATGTCTCGAAATCCATATCCGCCACCCAGAGTGGCAATACATCTTCCGGCATACCACGCTTTACAGCAAAATCATATTTCAAACATCTTGTATTTTTTCTGTCAATGATCCGGTCAAAATCCAAATTTCTCTCTGCCATGTTTTGTCTCCTATTCTTCTTTGCATCAACTAAGCTCCGCAAACACCTGCGTCAGCTCTGCGATCAGATCCCGGGCATCTTCGATACCGACGGAAAGCCGCAGTGTACAGTCTGTAATGCCGTTCTTTTCTCTGATCTCCTGTGGCACATCTGCATGTGTCTGCGTTGTCGGATAAGTCAGGAGTGTTTCCACACCGCCCAGACTTTCCGCAAATTTGATCATGTGTACTTTTTCGAGAATTTCAAATGCATGCTCTTTGCTGTCCACATAAAATGTCAGCATAGAGCCAAAGCCTCTTGCCTGTTTTTTCATGATCTCATATCCCGGATGCTCAGGCAGTCCCGGATAGATGACCTTTGTTACAGCAGGCTGCGTTTTCAGCCAGTTTGCGATCTCAAGTGCATTTTTCTGCGCCTGCTCCATACGGATCCCCAGTGTTTTGATGCCACGCAGGATCAGCCAGCTGTCAAACGGTGCCAGTCCCGCACCTGTCGTTTTGATCAGAAAACGAAGCTGTTCACTGATCTCTTCTCTGTTCGTCACAAGGAAGCCTGCCAGTGTATCATTGTGTCCCCCCAAAAACTTCGTTCCGCTATGTACCACAATATCTGCTCCCAGCGTCAACGGATTCTGGAAATACGGCGACAAAAATGTGTTGTCCACGATCAACAAAAGATTATGTCTTTTTGCAATTTTGGAAAGCTTTCCGATATCTGCCACATTCATCATCGGATTGGTTGGTGTTTCGATGTAAATTGCCTTTGTCTCTTCTTTTACAAAGCTTTCAACATCATCCCGATAACTGTCTACTGCCGAAAATGTGATCCCGTTTTTCCGGGATACATTGCGAAACAGGCGGATGCTTCCGCCATACAGATCACTGTCCACGATCAGATGATCGCCCGGCTTGAAAAGCTCCATCAAAAGAGTGATCGCAGCCATTCCGGTAGAAAGTGCAAGTGCATCACAGCCATGCTCCAAAGAAGCCACGATCTTCTCCAAATGCTCTTTGGTCGGGTTCTGTAATCTGCTATAGTCAAAGCCAGTACTCTGTCCTACACCCGGATGTGCATAGGTTGCTGTCTGGTAGATTGGATAACTGATCGCACCATAATTTTCTGTCTTGCCTTCTGTCTCCTCCAGATGGAGACATCGTGTATTGATTCCTCTTTCCATGTCGTTTCTCCTGCCTTTTCGTATCTGTTCTGCTATCGAATTATTCCTATCTTCTTATTCCTATCTTCTATGAGATCATGATTATGAAATGCTTTACCCAAATCATGGCTTCCTAATTTTTTCTCTTTGTATTTTCCTCTTCGTGTTTTTTTCTTTTTGTTCTTACATTTTATCTTATTTTCACACTATAGTATACTGTCTTGATAGGAATAATATAATTTTATAAGATATAGCCAGTTTAGCATACTAATCCGTTATTGCATAATGCAGGAAGATTATAATCTGCTATAGTCTTTATCTATAGCCACAATCTATACGACATGATTTGTACTACATAATAAAACGCCGGAACGATATCTACAAAGCAATCGATAGCGTAGACGACTGAGATTTGTGAAACACATTTTGCACGAGCTCCGGCCACCTGAACCTCTGTGCATGAAAATCGGCTTTGGTCATCGGTGAGTGTCTGTACTTTCTTGAATTTCGGAATAACCAATGCCAGACAGATTGCCACAACAACCAGTAATACTGCTACCGCAATACCGGTTATCAATGTCCACTGCCAGGTGTCTGTACCAGTCCGGTAATGTCCGCCATATATTCCGGCATTGTCAGATCCAGCCACACCTGCAGTACAATAAAAATAAGAGAAACAGCGATCATACACCATTCCTCTTTTTTCAAATTCTTAAATAATTTCAACATATCAGGCGCCTCCATAAAATCTCATATAGGAATCAATGTCTCTGATTACGGAACCGCCACCATGTCAGGTCAATTAAATAACTATAACCAAACTATGAAACTTTTTATATCTTTCCCTGCATGCTTTCTTCCACATATACCTGATTTCTGCCACTGTTCTTGGCAATATACAATGCCTGGTCCGCTTTCTGGACTGCGTGATTGTAATCGCCGCCTTCATAAAGCGTGACTCCGATGGAAACCGTAACAGGGCATACACTTCTTGCCTGCGTCTCTATTGTCCTGCGGATCTTTTCTGCACGGTTTACCGCCATGACAGGCGATTCCTGTGTGATCAGCAGAAACTCTTCTCCGCCCCAGCGGATCATGTAATTTGGTACATCCATCGTCTGTGACACAGCCAGTTTGACAATTTCCTTCAGTACAACATCTCCGCCCTCATGACCATAAGTGTCATTCACATGCTTAAACAGATCGATATCCATGAGCTGCACACATAAGTTTTTGCCGCCAAAGCACCGGAAGCATTTCTTTTCATCAATAATGGAATCCATAATATTGCGATTGTAAATCCCCGTGAGCTGATCATGATATGCATTTTCTTCCAATTGCCGCTTTACCTCGTACTGGGCAAAATATGTCTGTTCTATTGCATAGTCGATCATACAGATCCCCACATAAAACGGGATTCCCAGGATCAGCATCATGGCAAATTCCGGATAATGCAGAAATGTATCGGCAACCGCAATATCCACAAAAATAAGACCTGTCAGCACAATGCCCCACTTGCATGGTGCAGCAAATCCCAGCAGAATAAAGGCTGCCATGATAATGATAAAACCGTCACTTGCAAATGTCAGATCCGGCAGATACACACAAGCGCCGATCGTACACCACATGACACTGTGCCCTACCAGATAGGAAATCGGTACAATGATCCTGTAATCATTGACCTTTGCATTGACGATCATAAATATGGCAAATGGGATCAGGATGACTGTTCTTGCCGGAACCGTCACCGGATTGATCCTTCCGAACAGATACCAGTCTGAAACGATATAAAATAAAGAAGAGATGCTGATCACGATCACCAGCCACATATTGATGTTTCTGTAATATTCAAACTTTGCCTGATAAAAAGTACTGTCTTTTTTCATTTTCTATCCCCTGGATACCCGCCGCTAACGCAGACTGCGCAAGTATTCCTTTTGTTCTTTTGTGATGCGGTAACTTTCAACCGCTTTCTGGATCGTTTTTCTGTGTACCCATTCCGACAGACGCCACTCCTCTAAATAAGGGATCGTCTCCTCCCACTGCTTTGCAAGTGCTGTCGCCAGATACCATGCGATCATCATGTTTACATAATATTCCTCTGACTGTACCGCCGTGACAAGCTCCAGATACGTCGGATCAAAATCCTCATCCAGATAAAGGCGCAACAGCAGACCAATCCCATAACGTACTACATATGTTTTTTCGGATGAAATCCATTTTCTGATAACCGTTATAAGTTCTTTTTTGTGCTTTTCAAAGCATTTTGGTGTTGGCAGATCACAGGTTGCCCAGTTGTCCACATAGGGCAGAAAGTGTTCTACCGCTTCCAGACAGCTCTCATAGTCCTTGATCTGCGCCACCAGCATCATGTGCAGATTATTTTCTTCATAATACTGATGGGGCAACCGGTGCAAAAACTGCTCTGCTTCTGCCGTTTGCGCCAGTTGCTTTGCAAACCTTCGAAGCTGCGGCGTCCGTATTCCGATGATCGTATCCTTATCGATTCCCGGCATTAAATTGCTATGAAAATCCCTGTATGCCGGATCCTGCATGGAAAATAGCTGCTTTTGTAGTGAAGTCATAGTGTATACCCGTTTGCTTATCTTTATTTTAAAATATTGTACCATAAATTATTTCCCCCATAAACATTTACAAACAAAAATAAGCGTGTTACCATCTTTATAAAACAGTTGGGAGGTACATTATGGCAGAGATAAAATGGAAAGACAGAAAACGTATCATTTTCGGTCTTCCCTGGACATTTACAAAATACAGTTTAACGGAGGACAGACTTTTTATCAGCACAGGCTTACTCAGTACAAAAGAGGATGAAGTCCGTCTGTACCGGATCATGGATCTGTCTCTGGAGCGTAAGCTCTGGCAGCGGTTATTCGGTCTTGGCACGATCAAGTGCTGTTCTGCCGATAAAACGTTGGGCGATTTTGAGATCAAAAATATTAAGGATTCCAAAAATGTCAAGGAAATGATTTCTGAACTGGTGGAGGAAGAACGTTCCAGAAAAAGAGTCAGCAGTCGCGAATATATCAGTCATGATATGGATGATGACGACGATAATGATTCAGACCAGTAAATTAGGTTACAGAGGCGAAACAGGCTGCCAGACAGGCAGCCTGTTTTTTTATTTCCGCACAGAATAAATCAGCAGCTGGATCTCCTGATCCGAAGAAGGGGACCCACTAAAATCCGCATAACTACTATGGATCTGCATCCCCAAAGGCTCTGTCATTGCTGCGATCTCATCCAGTGTATACAGCCTAATCGGATTGCCTTCTTCAAGCTCCGGCTTTGTGAGCGGCTTATCGTAAGCATAGTCTGCCTGACCATACAGCAGCGTTCTGGTAGCTTTATCCCATTCAAATGCAGATAATGTCAGACCACTTTCTCCCGCATCCCACAGCTTACAGGGAAAATGTGTATCCGCATAGCTTCCGTTCATAATATCCATAAAGTGTTTGCCGCCCTTTTTCAGTGCATCTGCGGCCACCTGAAATATCTTTTTGTTTTCCTCATCATTTTCCAGATAGCCGATCGCACCATCTGCCATATTGAGCACCACGTCAAAACTTTGGGTGAATTTTGCCTCTCTGATGTCTGCACAGATAAATGCAGCATGCAGTTTTTCTATCTTTGCCTGTTCATTGGCATATGCCACATATTCCGGTGTTATGTCAACTCCCGTCACATCATATCCACGCCTTGCAAATTCCAGTGCATGACGCCCGAACCCACAGGCAAGATCCAATATTTTTTCGTTTCCTTTCAGCTCCAGTGTTGATCTGACCCCAAAAAGTTAGACAAAAAATTGATGGTTATGCAACTAATGAGGATTGAATTCTGTATTGTACAGGACTCAGTCCTTTTAGTTTCTCCTTGATTCTTTTATTATTATAGTAGTCTATATAGTTTTCCAACTCAATCTTAAATTCATCAATTGACTCAAAATCCCTTAAATACAACAGTTCGGATTTTAATAATCCAAAGAAGTTTTCCATAACAGAATTGTCCAAACAGTTTCCTTTTCGAGACATACTTTGTTGTATACCTTTATCTTTTAATCGTTTCTGATATTGTTTGTGTTGGTATTGCCAGCCTTGATCTGAATGGAAAATCAGATTCGTATTATTGGGAATTTTTTCAAAAGCTTTATCCAGCATATCCATTACCTGTCCTAGTACCGGTCGTTCACTGATGTTATAACTGATAACTTCCCCATTATACATATCTAAAATAGGAGATAAATACAGCTTTACGCCAAATAATGAAAATTCCGTGATATCAGTTGTCCACTTTTGATTTGGAGCTGATGCATGAAAATCACGTTTTAAAATATTAGGAGCAATTTTTCCAACTTCGCCCTTGTACGAACGGTATTTTTTGATCCTCACCATACATTTAAGGTCCAGTTCCCGCATTAATCTCTGAACCGTTTTGTGGTTGATCTGGTAACCACGATTATGTAGTTCCATAGTGATTCTTCGATATCCATAGCGCCCTTGATGTTCATGATAAATAGATTCTATTTCTGCCTTTATAATAGCATATTTATCCTGTTTTTTCATATGTTTTACGTAATAATAATAGCTACTGCGTGGCATTTCTGCTATTGCAAGCAACGCTGTCAATTTGTATTTTTGCCTTAGTTCTGTAATGACAGCTACTTTATCGGTTTCTTTAATTTTTCCCGCTCTTGAACTAAGGCATTTAATTTTTTTAAATATTCATTTTCCATGCGAAGACGTTGCACTTCTGCAAGTAAATCTTCATTTTTTTCTACGTTTGTTTTGGCTTTTCGTGGTTTCCTTTTTTTCATTTTCAACGCCCTTCCTCTTCGTTCCTCATACAGGGCATTTTTACCTTCCTCATAATAAATACGTTCCCATTTTGAAACAGACTCTTTGGAAGGTATGTTAAAATGTGCTGCAGTCTGGCGTAGTGATGCACCTGTGTTATGCATATATTCTACAACAGAAACTTTAAAATCACCACTATAAGTTCCATGCGTGGTACAAAGACCAGCTTCGCCATGCTCTCGATAGAGAGCAAGCCATTTTTGTATGCATGCTTTTGAAGAAATATGATATTCGTCAGCTAATTGTTTAATTCCAATATCACCTTTCAAATAACGCTGCACAATTTCCAATTTTAATTCAGTACTATACATTTTTCTTCCAGACATAGAAATAACCCCTTTCGTTAGACTTGTTTTGTCTAACAAAAGGGGTTCACTTCATGTTTTGATGATAAAATCCACCTGTCTTTTTGTGTCCTCTACCCATGACATATTCTGAATATCCAGTGTCCATATCTTCTTATACCAGTCTTTTTCCATTGCCTTCATGGTTACCTGCACCTCACTTTCTGCCTGTCAAAACAGTTGTCCCGGTAATTTCCTCTTTTCTTTGTAGTAAAATGTTTTATCAAATGCCTCTGCTTCCTGCTCATCCACATAATACCCCTGCGGCGGCGCATATTCACCTGTAATGCCATCGAGATATCCCGGAATAAGCTCCCTGCACAGGAAAAAGGAAGCATCATCGTCTTCCGTAAGCCCATGATAACGGATTCCAAACTCACTTGCCTGTCTGTAGCCGCTTTTTCCGTAAAAATCTATATTTCCTTCCATACAGATGGCTCCACAGCCCAGTTCTTTTGCCTTTTCCAGCGAATAATCGAGCAGAATCTTCCCATAGCCTTTTCGCTTTAAGTCCGGTACAATGCAGATCGGTCCCATTGTCATGATCGGTATCTTTCTGCCGTCATCTGCCTGTATAAATGCCTTCATGAACATATTCTGTCCTATGATCTGTCCATTTGCTTCCATCACAAAATCAAGCTCCGGTACAAATGCAGCATCCTTTCTGAGCTGATGCAGCACGTAATGCTCCAGACAGCCCGGACGATATACATTCCAAAAGCTCTCTCTTACGAGATTTTCTACTTCTCTGTATTCCTTTTCTTTCTCCGTCCGAATGATAATTGAATCTTTCATTTTCCATTCCTTTCCGTTACTTTTTCTTCTACCGCCTGTTCCTTTTCGTATAACTCTTCCGCAATTTTTCTAAGCGATTTCTCAAATTCCAGCTTTACCTGTTCTTTGTCCTCTGCCCCGTCATACATACTGTAAAAGAAGAACATCGTTGCGTAAAACTGCACTGCCTTCTCTAAAGCACTGTCAAACTTCATGCTTTCAAACAGATCTTTTACATATGCCACAGGCCCGCTCACCAGATACTGCTGATACAGCTCCTGCATCTCTGCATTCCTGAACTGCTCCAATGTAAGCATTTTACGAAATGAGGATGCGAAATCATCCTCTGTCCAGTATGCAAACATAGACCGGCTGTATGCCATAAAATCTGCAAATGAAAGTTCCTGATAAGTTTCCGGTGCATCTTCTTTCCGTTCCTGCGGCATATCGTGACTCTCTGCCTGCTCCCCATCTCCCTGCTCCATACGTGCAAGAATGTGGTCAAAAATATCCCGTTTGCTCTGATAATGCCGGTACAGCGCCCCCTTTGTAATGCCAAGCTCACCGGCGATCTGACTGACGGATACTGCTTCATAGCCATCCTGTGCAAACAGGTGCAATGCCACAAGTAAAATTTCTTCTTTTGTATTTCCCATGCTGTTTCCTCCCTAAGCAAATAAACGACCGTTTACTTTAATATAGTAAACGGTCGTTTATTTGTCAAGTGCTATTACATTTTATAATAATAAATCTGCTCTCTATTATGGGCAATGTTTATATCCCCAAAAAACGCAAATAGCTGTCAGACACATTTTTTCGAATATTCGGATTGACAAATAACATTTCATATTGTATCATCATTTCATAAAGGAAATGGGTTTTTTGTCTGGTAAGCGATTATTCGCTGAGAGAGTTGCTCGTTTCTTTTTTTATGTCTATAATATCATATAGATACATTTTTCCATCATTTGAATGACGTACAAGCAAAGATGCATGAAAAATATTATATCTTTCTAATTCACATTTATCCCCATAAACCGGAAGCGCAAATCGCGAATCATAGCGGTACCAGCCATTTTTAGCATCTCTTTTATGTTTATCTTCTTGATTTTTCCTAAAATATATTCCAACAGCAATCTCGATTAATTCCGGAATTCCTGTTGCAGCATTTGCTTTTGCTTTAGCATTAGTTCCATTTATACTGTTTGTATACTTTGAACCACTATATTCTTTGGGTAAATCCGAGCCTATATAAATTACATCTCCCGTTGCAGCAATCATATAGAATTCTCCAATGTACTCTTTTAAATATTCTCTGACCTCCTTCCAATTAGCAAGGGATTTTTCCCTTGAACCCTTTGTTTATTATATGTGGGGGCACTTTCTGCCCCCGCTCAGGAAATATTGCTAAAATACAGTTTAGATTTACGATACATACAAATCTGGAAGTTATCTATTTCTCCTCTTCGTTAAGACCTAGTTCATTACATATTACTTGCTATCCCTGATACCTTATTCTTTCTACCAGCGTTTCCTTTTTCAGATTACTGCTTAAAACGCAGGAAAGT
>Ga0129311_1000784_pt1 | contig 25396 bp, 21 predicted proteins | sample Go1ome_FD_94435 | JGI IMG/M metagenome (GOLD analysis project Ga0129311, IMG submission 94435) | Western lowland gorrila individual fecal microbial communities from Wisconsin, USA - Go1022B metagenome | ecosystem: Host-associated > Mammals > Digestive system > Large intestine > Fecal | place... | reverse complement strand
CATGGCTCCGGATTCAGCACAGATGAGTGTATGAGTGTCGCGGACAATGCGCTGTATGAAGCAAAGAAGAAGGGCAAGAATGCCAGCGTGATCCACAGCATCAGCAAGGATGGTACGGACAGAGTGACCGTACTTGACAAGCTTGAGTCTGATATAAAAAAGGCTCAATCCAGGGTAGAGGCAAGGATCGCATATATGTATACTGATATTATATATATTAATTATGAGAACGATAAATACCGTGTTATCAAAGGTGATTCTGAGCTGAACAATGCTATATCCTGTGCAAATAACTACGATGAAGTGGTTGGATTGATAAGTAACCGGTTTGAGTTGGATCGGTCAAGAAAAATAGTCAGAGATTTTCTCAGCCGCGAACGCATGGAGAGTCGCACAGGCGGCAATACTGAATATCAGACAGAGAACCTCCGCAGAGGGGTTTTGTCAGTCAGCTGTGCAAACAACCATGGGGGTGCAAGTCTTATACATGCTATCCCGGTGGACGAAGACGGTGACAGAGGTTACTTTGTGGTCGTGCAGGATCTTGACATATATGGTGGTTGAAGTATATAATTACGCATAATAATTCAAACGAAAACAAGTTGGTGGATTTTTCCGGATCAAGTCATCTTTTCGCCCCACAACCGTAAGGTTGTGGGGTTTTATTTATGTCCTGCGGGGATGGAGGTTTTATGGACGAGAATTTTATGAAAGAAAAGCCGGTGTTCCCACTTTTGATGTCCATGGCACTGCCTATGGTTATATCGATGATGGTGAATGCCTTGTACAATATAGTTGACAGTTTCTTTGTGGCGAAGATAAGTGAAGATGCGATGACAGCACTTTCGTATGTATTTCCACTGCAGAATTTTGTAAATGCTGTGGCGATCGGATTTGGTGTTGGAATAAACGCGGTGATAGCCATATATCTTGGAGCCAAGGACAATGAGCGGGCAGATCGTGCAGCTAGTTGGGGGATGTTTCTTGCTGTTATACAGGGAATAGTGATGACAGTCGTGTGTATTGCCATCATTCCATCGTTTCTCAGAGCCTTCAAGGCAAGTGGAGATGTTCTTGACCTTGGCCGCCGTTATGCCGACATAGTATTTGGATTTTCTATAATTATTTCGGTTGATCTTGCATTTGAGAAGGTGTTCCAGTCGGTTGGACGCATGATAGTTACAATGGTTGGACTGATGGGCGGCTGCATTGTGAATATAGTGCTTGATCCGCTGCTGATATTCGGTATAGGACCATTTTCTGAACTGGGTATAGAAGGCGCTGCACTGGCAACTGGCCTGGGACAGGTGTTTACACTGGTCATTTATTTTATTGTGTATTTTGGAAGATCGATAAATGTGAAGTTCGGCATAAGGCATTTGCATGAGGGCGGTCTGATGGTTAAGAAGCTTTACGCCATAGGAATACCTGCCATACTCAATATGGCACTGCCGTCTCTGCTCACAAGCGCACTCAACGCCATACTCAGCATGTTTTCGGCAACTTATGTCATGATCCTGGGCGTGTACTACAAACTTCAGACCTTCCTGTATATGCCGGCAAATGGAATCATTCAGGGAATGCGTCCTATCATAGGCTATAACTATGGTGCCGGAGAGCATGCCAGGGTGAAGAAGATATTCACCATAACGCTTGCATTAAATGTTGGAATCATGTTGGCTGGAACAGTTGTGTGCCTGCTCATCCCGGAAAGGCTTATAGGTATGTTCACAGAGAATGTGTCTACAATAAATGCAGGTGGAACAGCACTGCGCATCATATGCGCCGGATTTGTAGTGTCGGCTGTGTCGGTAACTGCATCGGGGGCACTTGAGGGATTGGGAAAGGGCACTCCGTCCCTGCTAATATCCCTGCTCAGATATGTGGTTGTCATAATCCCGGCTGCATGGATACTTTCAAGACTTTGTGGTTTCGGACCTGCTGGTGTGTGGAATGCGTTCTGGGTAGCAGAGCTTATAACGGCGGCGTGTGCGGCGTTTATATACAGAGGGGCTATGAGATGAGAATTTATACCAACCGGGGACGGAGGTATTGCCCCGATAATATACAGTATGTTAGAATTATCGTGGTTATCCTACAAAAACGCTAGGATAACCACGATTGTTTTATTAATGCAAGCAACGGAATCAATAGTCATTTTTATACAAGGAAACTTTGGTGCTTGTAGAGATAATCTAAGAGAAAGGAAAAATCGTGGGAAATATATTCAGAAAGGCATTCATCAAATCAATCCCAATCATGTGCAGCTATTTGTTCGTCAGCATGGCATATGGGATCATGATGGAGAATGCCGGATTCAAATGGTATTATTCATTGCTGGTCAGTCTGACGGTGTACACAGGAGCGTACCAGTTTGTACTTGTGACGCTGCTTTCAAGCGGAGCATCCATACTCACCATGGCACTCACTGCATTTCTGATGAACAGCAGGCAGAGCTTCTATGCACTGACATTTGTGGATGAGTTCAACCGCATGGGAAAGCGGAAATTATATATGATACATACAATGACGGATGAGACTTATGCTGTGAACTGCACTCTGCCGGACACCGGTAAGGAGAAACAGAGCATCATGTTCTGGGTGGCATTTTTGTCGAGGTGTTACTGGATGATCGGTGCGGTTGCCGGGGGGATCCTGGGTCAGATTATCCCGTTTGACATGACGGGGATTGATTTCTGCATGACGGCACTGTTTGTCATCATATTTATCGATCAGTGGGAGAAGGCGGAGAGCCATATTCCGGCGATTGTGGGAATTGTGATAGCGGTTTTGTGCTTGTTGGTAGTTGGACAGCAGTATTTCCTTTTGCCGTCACTGCTCATAGCGTCAGCGGTGCTTGTGGTGTGGAATATGAGGAGAAAGTAGGAAAATACTATGGATACAAAATACATATTAATTGGAATTGCGGTGTCGGCAGTTGTAACATTTGCACTGAGGGCACTTCCATTTGTCATATTTGGTGGGAAAAGGCAGATGCCGGAGATGCTGGTGAAACTCGGCAAGGTGCTTCCGGCGACCATCATGGCGGTGCTCATAGTGTACTGTCTGAAGGGGGCGGTGGTGGCTCCGGTGGCAACTGGGATACCTAGTCTCGTTGGCGTTCTGGTGACAGGCGGTACATACAAATGGAGACACAATACGCTTTTGAGTATCCTGCTGGGGACTGTGAGCTATATGGTTGTGCTGCGTATAATATAGGCAGGCGTGAAGAATCCCACTATTGAATGAATGTGCATAATTTGTTAGAATAGCTGTGTGTTTATGTCAGCAAAACTGACCAGCGGCTCGCATCAGGATTCGTGAGCGAAACTTGAACGACGTAAGCATATATTTATAATATGAAGATATCATCGCAGCCGATTCTGTCTGGTCAGGTGATATTGGGAGATATTATTAGAAAGGATCTGAATAAGTAATGGATAGATCAGATAAACAGAGAATTGAGGGAATCGTGCAGAGGATATTGGATGATTTCGGCGATGACAGAGCCATCAACAAGACGGATCTGTGCAACGAACCGGATAAGACAGCCATTATCGATGTGATCGACAAACTCATGAAGATTCTGTATCCGGGTTATTACAGCGACAAGCTGTATAAGATATACAGTCTGAAGAATAACATGTCTGTTATCATAGAGGATGTAATATTCCATCTGAAGAAACAGATCATGATAGTTCTCAGGTATTGCAAAAAGTTTCCTGAGCTCACAGATGCTGAGCTTGAGGATAAGGCAATGGATATAACATATGAATTCATGGATAAGATACCTCAGATAAGAGACTATCTTGAGACGGATATCCAGGCGGCATTTGACGGAGATCCTGCTGCGGGCAGCAAGGATGAGGTCATACTTTCATACCCTGGACTTTATGCGATATCTGTATACCGTATGGCACATGAGCTTTGTCTGCTTGAGGTGCCTATGATACCTAGGATCATGACTGAGCACGCCCACAGCGTGACCGGAATAGACATTCATCCGGGGGCCACCATAGGAAAGTATTTCTTTATTGACCATGGTACTGGAATCGTTATCGGCGAGACGACTATTATCGGCGAGCATGTGAAGATATATCAGGGCGTGACACTTGGAGGACTCTCTACACAGGGAGGTCAGAAACTCAAAGGAGCCAAGAGACATCCAACCATCGGTGACAATGTAACCATCTATTCAGGCGCGTCCATCCTTGGAGGCGAGACTATCATCGAGGACAACGTTGTTGTGGGCGGTAATACATTTATCACCAACTCAGTAGAGAAGGATACAAGGGTTACTGCCAAGAAGCAGGAGCTTCAGTATAAAAATAACTAGAGGACATACAAATGAGTGACATACGAAAGATAGCGGTTCTGACCAGCGGAGGAGATGCTCCGGGCATGAATTCAGCTGTTAGGGCTGTGGTTGTATCAGCCATCAACAGTGGAATAGAGATAGTCGGCGTGATGCGTGGTTACGAGGGACTTATCGACTGGGAGACACAGCCGCTCGGCCTGGCGGACGTCAGGAACATAAACAATCAGGGTGGAACGATACTTTTCACCAGCAGAAGCGAGAGATTCCTTCAGAAAGAATACCGCGAGCAAGCGGCAAAGAATCTGAGAGATCACGATATAGATGCGCTTGTTGCCATCGGCGGGGATGGAACACTCCGTGGAGCCATAGCATTTCAGGATGAGGGTATCAATACCATCTGCATTCCTGGAACAATAGACAGAGATGTGGCATGTTCTGAGTATACGCTGGGATTTGACACAGCGGCGAATACAGCCATGGAGGCTATCGACAGGATAAGAGATTCGTCGGTTTCTCATGGGAGATGCAGCGTCGTGGAGGTCATGGGACGAAAGAGAGGCTATATAGCGCTCTGGGCAGGCATGGCGACATCTGCGGATGCCATCATAATTCCTGAGAAATGGGATGGCGACTTTGACAGTATCATAGATACGATAAAGGCAAAGCATGCTGACGGAAGAAACAGTTATCTTGTTGTAGTTGCTGAGGGCGTAACGGATGCACCGGAGCTTGCGCAGATGATCCTGGATAAGACAGGCATAGAATCGAGGGTGTCGGTGCTGGGGTACATACAGAGAGGCGGTCAGCCTACAGCAAAGGACAGGATGTACGGCTCGCTTATGGGGGCGTATGCTGTGGATGTACTTAAAAATGGCGGCACAAACCGCATGGTGGCTATCAAGAATGATATACTTATAGATTATGATATAAAAGAGGCAATAGATATACAGAACAATCAGCTTGATTCATTCCAGTATGAGCTGAGTAAGCTGCTGGCTGAGTAAGAGAGAAAAGGAGAAGGTTATGAAACAGGTAATATTAACAGGCGACCGTCCTACGGGTCGTCTTCATGTGGGACACTATGTAGGATCACTTAAGAGAAGAGTCGATCTTCAGAATTCGGGAAAGTATGATGAGATTTACATCATGGTGGCTGACGCACAGGCGCTTACAGATAACGCAGAGCATCCAGAGAAGGTCAGACAGAACATTATGCAGGTTGCCCTTGATTATCTTGCCTGTGGCATAGATCCAGAGAAGTCTACAATATTCATCCAGTCTATGGTACCTGAGCTTACAGAGCTTACATTTTACTATATGAATCTTGTTACAGTTGCAAGAGTTCAGAGAAATCCGACCGTAAAGGCAGAGATCAAGATGAGAAATTTTGAGGCAAGTATTCCTGTTGGATTCTTCTGTTATCCTATCAGCCAGGCTGCAGACATAACAGCGTTCAAGGCTACAGAGGTTCCCGTTGGAGAGGATCAGATGCCTATGATCGAGCAGTGTAAGGAAATCGTTCACAAGTTCAATTCAGTATATGGAGAGACTCTTGTGGATCCGAAGATTGTCCTTCCGGACAACGAGGCATGTCTCAGACTCCCAGGTACAGATGGCAAGGCAAAGATGAGCAAATCTCTTGGAAACTGTATATATCTGTCTGAGGATCCTGCGGAGATCAAGAAGAAGGTTATGTCCATGTACACAGATCCAAACCACATTCGCGTTGAAGATCCGGGACAGGTTGAGGGCAATTCAGTATTTACATATCTTGATGCATTCAGCAAGCCTGAGTACTTCGAGGAATTTCTTCCAGACTACAGTGGTATGGATGAACTCAAGGAGCACTACACCAGAGGTGGCCTCGGCGATGTAAAGGTCAAGAAATTCCTGAACAATGTTCTTCAGGCTGAGCTTGCGCCTATAAGGGAGCGCCGCCAGATGTGGGAGAAGAGACCACAGGATGTATACGACATCTTAAAGAGTGGCAGTGAGGTTGCCAGAGCAAAGGCAGCAGAGACACTTGCAGATGTGCGCCGTGCTATGAAGATTGACTATTTTGAGAACGACAATCTCTTCAAGTAAGAAATATTATAACTTTTAGCATGATTACATGTGCAAAAAGGATAAAATTCTCACTGAATGTCCTGAAAAGTGATATTGGGGACAGAACAAGGGAATTTTATCCTTTTTTTATGCAATTATATAAATAATCCGGATTTTTCCTTGCTGCGCTCCAGCTTGTCGAGAAGCCTGGCACAAGGTTTGGCAAGCAGCAGTCCGATGACCGCTGATATGGCAACATATATCAGAAGGGTTGCCAGGCATTTGCCGTAGGTGTGCTGATACATTCCGGCTACGCACTCCCTGAGGGCGTTCATGCAGTATGAGAAAGGCATGAATTTGTACAGGTACTGATATACTGATGGGAGCACTTCCACAGGAAATGTTCCTCCGGCTCCCGCCACCTGGATGACCATGATCACCACGGCGATGGCCTCACCGATATTGCCAAATGCCACGGTGAGAGAGTAGATCAGAAATGTAAATACAAAGCTTGTCATCATGGCAGCAAGTGCAAATGCTATCGGGTGTTTGCACTGTATTTCTACGTAGAACAGATCGCCCATCACGGTTATGATGGTCTGGACCTGTCCGATGACGAAGAAGTTCAGATATCTTCCAAAAAATTTCTGGTATGGCTTCACCCCATCCAACTCATCAGAATCCTTGACTTTTACATGGATAAGAGCCACAAGAATGAGAGCGCCAACCCATAGGGCAAGAACTGTATAGAAGGGGGCCATGGCTGATCCATAATTGGATATTGCATATATTTCAACCGTGTTCAGCTGGACAGGAGATGAAATAAAATCTACGATCAGCTGTGGGTTGTTTCTGATAGCAGATATTGCATTCTGATAAGTTTCGTTTGATGTGATCGCTGCAATATCATTATTTAGCTGATTGATGTCTGCTCTGAGGTTTTTGAGGTATGAGATAGTAGCTTTCACATTGCCAGTTCCCTCATCAAGCACAGACTGATAGTCATCCAGAGATTTATTGAGACTTTTAAAATCTCCGGATACGCCGCTTAGTATGGCTTTTGCGTTCTTAAGAGATGCCTTAATATTTGAAATTGTATCGTCAAGCTCAGAGGAAAGATCCCCAGTTATGAGTTCCTTAACTGTATTTATCTGTGCCTGACATTTTTCAATATTTGACTTTATTTCTGCTTTCAGTTTATCCATATCTTCCTGTGAAATCTGCGAATCATCTGCCAGTTTCTCAATGGATGTTTTCAGATTTTCAAAATCTTTTTTTGCTGCGCGGAATTCTGCTGAGTCTTTTTCCAATATATTTTCAAGTGCTCCAAATGTGTTTTCCTGAAGAATATCCAGAGATCCATATCCTTTGACATATGATGTGATATGATCTCCGGAATCTATGGAATCGGTGCTTTTTTTCAGATCATCCAGAGCGTTGTAAATAGTATTAAGACTTGTGACCATGAGGGATGATGCAGTATTAAGTACGCTGTCACCGATATCAATGCTGTCGCTGAGGCTGTCCAGGGTGTCTGAACCACTGCCAGCCATGTCCTCTATACCTGGGAGCAGCAGCTGGGTTGTGTCGATAGCTCCGGATGCTGATTCAGTGAGAAGAGAAAAAGTATTCATCATATATATGAAATTATCCAGATTCCCTGATATTTCCTGTAGTTTGGATTGTAGACCGGTTACGAGATCAGCATCATCCAGATTGTTACCGGATATATAGTCACCTGCGTCGGCAACAACCTCTGTGAGGGTGCTGATGATCTTGGTGTTTATCTCATTCTGGACTGTCGTCTTGACCTTTCCGGTTATCTTGGTGGCGATGGCGTTTTTCTTACTGTTTTCATAGTAGATAATATTGGGATTTACTATATTGCCATTCAGTATGCTGAGCATATCCTGTGTAAATGATGCCGGTATGGCGATTCCTGCATAGCAGTCTCCACTCTTGATAAGTTCCATGGCTTCGTCACTGGTATCTGGAAAGATCCAGTCTATTGTTTTATTGTTTTCAAGATTTTCAACAACCATATCACCAATTGTCAGCTGAATGCCGTTCATGGAGATACCCTCGTCCTCTGAAATTACAGCAACCTTCATAAGGGATGTTGCAGATTCGCCATACGGATCCCAGTTTGACATTATGTTAAACCAGGCATATAGCGATGGAATGATACAAAGTCCCATGACTATGGACAAGGCAACGACATTAGTGGTTATTCGTCTAAGGTCAGTGAGGTATACTTTCCATATGTTCTTCATTCTCGTTGACCTCCTTATCACTCATATTTTCATCATTGTTATAATTAATCTCGCTAACAGTATTGTTCGAATTTTGATCGGTTGTATCATCAATTGTAACAGCGGGCTTGATATTGTTCAGTAGTAGTTCAAGCCTCTGTCTTGGTGCGGTGACTTTTGAATACAATGTGTCAATGTCGATCAGGCTGTCGATGTCGTTTGTATCATCCTGAAGGGAATTGACCATTTCCTGTATCTTATAATCTGAATACTCCACATGTATCAGATAGGCAGCAATGATAAAAAGGCTGGTTATCCAGAGTACAAGAAATATGATCCTCGAACTGTCAGTCAGGAACAGCAGAATAAGGAAGATCACTGGCACCGTAAATATGCATTTTACACCGGCCTTGATCTTCTGGACATTCTCTGCATGTTTTGTGTCTCTGTATTCCATAACCTTCTGTAAAACATAGTTTTCATCTGGTACGTTGTTCATGCTTTGACCTCCTTACATCATTTCAGTGTCTTCCATACGTTTCTCAATAAAGTGCATGATGTGTATGAAAGGTTTCCTGATAACAAGTCCGATGAGCAGTGCTGCACCTATGAATATTGACAGTTCAGCCAGATATCTAAGCAGATCATAGTGATACAGACCACCAATACATTCTCTCATGGCATTTATTGCATAAGGAAATGGGAAGAATATGTACACCTGTCTGAAGAATGAAGGCAGAGCTTCTATAGGATACGTTCCTCCGCTTCCGGCAATCTGAAGAACCATGATAACAACTGCAAGAGCTTTTCCTATATCACCAAATGATATGGTGAGAGAGTATATAAGTATGGAAAATGTAAGGCCTGCCATTGCGCCGCTGAACCAGAACAAAAACGGATGAAGACACTGTATTTTCAATATATAAAGGTCTCCCAATACAATTATCAGAACCTGAAGCTGGGAAAGCAGTAAGAATATAAGATATCTTCCAAAAAACAGCTGATAAGGTTTGGCGTCCCTGAATTCATCATTGGATACATGGACTTTCATGAGGGATACCAGAATAGTCATTCCAACCCAGATTGCAAGAATACTGTAAAACGGTGACATGGAAGAGCCGTAATTGCTGATCTGATAAAAATAATTTTCCTGGACCATAACTGGTTTTGACAGGAATGATGCAAGGGCCTCGGAGTCACCATTTAAAAAAGCCATGATCATATCCATAACTTCGCTGTCAGCCGCTTTATTAATCTGATCAATTCCATCTGCGATCTTTGATCTCACATCTGTGATCAGGTCAGAGAGATCTGTGAGGGTTACATCCATGGATGATAATGTACTTTGGTATGTTTCAAATACACCGTTGACACCAGTGAGAGTATTGCCGACTGTATTTAGGAGATTACTCATGCTGGTAAGTGCATTCTTAATGTTGAGCATCACATTATCTATGGCAGGAATTATATCATTTGTTATTGATGAGTCAGCCCGGCTCAGTGCCTGATCCACATCGGCCAGCTTGGTCGTCAGTTCTTTCTGTGACATATTCAGATCTGTTATATCAACGCTGTTGATAGAGTCAGAGGTTTGATCAGCTATACTTGAGATCTGTTCCTTAAGGTTGTCGATTTTTTCTATGGCATCCTTTACAGCGGGTTCATTTGATATGTCCAGGGATTTAAGGTATGTCTGTAAGGTGTCAAGTTTTTTTGTAAGTGCATCGGCATCATTGTAAATGGCCTTGAGATCTGCTGCTGCATCGGCTGTATCTTCCTTGAGACGGGCAAGTCTCTCAGAGTTCTGGATAGCCTTGACATCTCCTGCAATGTCCTCAATCTGGGACTGCAAATTGTCTCTCAGGGTGTAATATGCAGAACCGGCTGTACCCATCTCCGATATGGTTTTGTTGATATCTGAATCTGCTGATGTGATGAGATCTTTTGCTTTTTTAGTCGCACTCTTGAGATCAGTGTTCTTATTCAGCGTATTATTTGCTGATATGATGGATGAGATCAGTTTCTGGTATGCTGCAAGATTGTCGTCCACAGTTTTAAGAGTCTTAATAAAGTCCGAACCGGTTAAAGCGTTTTTGAGATCACTGTCTGAGTCGTCAATATCGGCAAGAAGTTTCTGAGATATGGTTTTGATATATGTTTCATTGATGCTGGTTTTGAGTGTTGATACAGCGGTGTCAGTGATCTTAGGTGCAACGGCATTCTTCTTTTCATTCTCATAATAAGTAAAACTTGGCTTGACAAAGTTGTCGGTAAGCGCATTGTACATATTGGAAGAAAAATCGGCGGAGATTACGACTGCAGCATAATATTCTCCAGATTTCACACCATCCAGTGCCTTGTCCTCAGTATCAGGAAAGATCCATCCAATGCTGGTCTGTTCTTTTAGTTTGTCGATGACGGATTGTCCCATGTTCACAGTGGTTCCATCATCCTGGGTATAGCCATCATCCAGATTTACAACGGCGATATTGATGTTGCCGGTATTAGCATATGGATCCCAGTTGGCATATATGTTAAACCATGCATACAGAGCAGGAAGGGCACATAGTCCAACGGCCAGGATAATTGTGAGAATACTTTTCTTTATACCAAGCAGGTCATCTTTGAATATTTTTAATATTGTCTTCATAGTTTCCTAATCCTTTTATACATCATGTATCAGGTATATACCTGATACATGAGTGGTCTTATATCTACAGATCTTTGAAATGAAACTGCTTCTTTCCGGTTGCGTAGTCGTCAACGATCTGGCCGTGACCGTATAATTTGTACTTGTAAGTGACAAGACCTTCAAGGCCTACTGGTCCTCTGGCATGGATCTTGCTGGTGCTTATTCCCACCTCTGCGCCAAATCCGTATCTGAATCCGTCGGCAAATCTGGTTGAGCAGTTCTGATATACTCCTGCAGAATCAACAAGCTGCATGAAGAGAGCGGCAGTGTCAGCGTTCTCTGTCACGATACAGTCTGTGTGGTGTGAACCAAAATGGTTGATGTGTGAGATCGCTTCCTGAACATCGTTTACGATCTTCACTGAGAGTATCATGTCAAGATATTCAGTGTTAAAGTCGTTGTCTCCCATGATTTCACATCCGGTCTGGCTGTCTACTGTGCTATTTGAATCTGCGGTGTTTGCCTTGGTACTTTCTTCATGATTATTTATGTTGCATTCAGCCTGGTTGATGATGCGGGCAGCATCAGCGGTTCCGCGGAGTTTTACACCGTGCTCCATGAGAGCCTTTGCTATGGCTGGGAGCATCTCATTTGCCACATCTCTGTGGATAAGAAGAGTCTCTGTTGCGTTGCAGGCAGCGGTGTACTGTGTCTTGGCGTCTATGATGATAGGTATTGCCTTCTCTATATCTGCGTCCTTGTCTATGTATGTGTGGCATATTCCGTCTGCATGACCCATGACAGGGATCTTTGTGTTGTTCATTATGTACTGCACAAATGCATTTGAGCCCCTAGGTATGAGCAGGTCAACAGACTTGTTGCAGGACAGAAGCTCGTCGATCTCATTGTGCTGGCTTGCCTGGAGCATACAGCCCTCAGGTGCACCGTTGGCAACTGCTGTGCTGTAGATCACATCGAAGAGGGCTTTATTGGTGTTGGCAGTTTCCTTGCCACCCTTGAGTACAGCACAGTTACCGCTCTTTATGCACAGTGATGATATCTGAACAAGTGCGTCTGGTCTTGCCTCGAATATGATTCCTATGACACCGATTGGGCAGGATACCCTCTGGAGGACAAGTCCTTCGTCAAGCTCTCTCTTTAGCTGGATCTGTCCAACCGGGTCAGGGAGTTTTATGAGCTCATCAATTCCATTTGTCACATCGTCAAGCTTGTGCTCGTCGAATTTCAGTCTCTTCTTGACTGACGCTGCAATCCCGTTATCCTCGGCAGCAGCCATATCTTTTGCATTTGCTGCAAATATCTCATCCTTATGTGCGATGAGGGCGTCCTTTACATGTGACAGTATATTGTTTCTTGTATCCTCTGATAGCGCAGCCATCTTGTAGCTGTCGGCCTTCATGATGCTTGTAGCTTCCTGCATGTTCATAGATATATCTCCTTTATAAAAGTTGTTTGTGATTCTTTATCTTTCAATATGTAATTATTGATATCAAGTGGACTACATATGGTTTATTTGCAGGCCACAAGAGAATATAATCCACTTAATATTACCACAAGTTGGAATCAATGGCCACAGGAAAGGGGAGATGTAAGGTTGTCAAAGGAAGGTTATTATACACATTTTTTATCTTTTCAGATAAATTAAAGCGAAAGTATACATACTATTTAGTTTTTGTACCTTTTATAAAAAGACAAGCTGAAAAGGGATAAATATTTTCTCTATAGCAAGAGAAATATAAATAGATAGGGAAATATAAAAAGTCATTACATAATATGTTCAATCTACACAGGAATAATAAAACCGTTATATATGATTGACATATTATGTAATGACCTTTTTTATATGATTATTGAGTTGTTATATATTGCTCCAAATTAGCAGCTTATCACAACAAAGCTCTGTGCCGGAAGAGTGATAACTCCGTTAGCGATACCTGGCTGTGTGCCGTTTATTGCTATAGAATAGATAACCTTTGAATCCTCTGTCAACTCGGTAAGTTTTCTTGACTGAGTGGCAGTATTCTTAGGGTTCACTGCAAGGAGCAGATTTCCTCTCTTATATACAAGTGGCTTTCTGCTGATGATCTCAAGGTTGCTCTTGTCAAGCAGATCGGCCTGTGAATGTCTGAGAGCAGTGAGAGACTTCACTGTATTGAGCAGTGAGTTCTGGTCTGCCTCGGAAGCCTCAACATTTGCTGCATCTTCTGCAGGATCAACCGGCAGATAGAGCTTGTCGGCAGGCGCTGATGAGAAGCCCATGTTGGTGCCGCTTGTCCACTGCATAGGAGTTCTTGAGCCGGTTCTTGTAAATCCGCCCTCCTTGCTTGCCATGCTTCTGAATTTCATAGCAATTTCATCGCCGTAGTAGATGAATGGATTGCCGGGCATGGTCATGAAGAATGCATAGGCAAGCTTTAACTCATCCTCAGAGAGTCCATAGCTGATACGTGTAGTGTCGTGATTTCCTGTGATGAGGGCTATAGCACCCTTGTCCTTTATCTGCTCGTATCGTCTCATGTATTCATCGATAAAGTGGTCGCATGTTCCCCTGCTGTCAGCCTTGAAGAAGCTGTTGTTCTCCATGCTGTCGTCAAGAGACTCAGGAAGAGATGCAAATGCATTCAGGTGAGCTTCGTAATCTCTTACCAGAGAGTTATATCCGTTGCCCATCCAGTCGAGATAGAAATCCATATCGAAACCTGCCTTGATGGACTGCTCAGCCTTTCCCCACTCAGATACAAATGCTGACTCAGGGTACTCAGCGTGTATATCGCCGAGAATGTCCTGCCATACGGCAATTGTTCCGCTCTTGTTCGCATCATCATGCTTTACAAGAGAATCTGCCATGTCGACACGGAATCCATCGCAGCCCTTGTCAAGCCAGAAACGGCATACATCCTTCATAGCCTCTCTTGTTGCGATACATGCAGGATCGTACATGCTCTTGTGCCATCTCTCAGTTGGGTTCAGAACGCCATAGTTGAGAGCCGGCTGGCACTTGAAGAAGTTGACGATGTAGGCACCGTTTCTTGGTGATTCTCCTGCGATGTAGTTGAGACCTGCACCGCCACAGAGCCATCCATCAGTCCACATATACCTATCTGAGTATTCATTTGGCTCAGCTTTTTTGCTCTCGGTAAACCATGCATGTTCCTCTGAGGTGTGGCCTGGAACCAGGTCGAGGAGAATGTGCATGTCCCTCTTGTGAGCCTCAGCGAAGAGGTTCTCTATGTCCTCCATTGTTCCGTATCTTTCGGCAACCTTCTTGTAATCCCTTACATCGTAGCCTGCATCGGAAAATGGTGAATCAAAGCAAGGATTCATCCAGATAGCGTTGCATCCAAGAGACTTGATATAGTCAAGCTTTGCGGTGATTCCGTTAAAATCACCGATACCGTCGCCGTTGGTATCGTAGAAACTCTGTGGGTATATTTCATAAAAAATTGCATCTTTAAGCCATGTAGCCATAATAAATGTCCTCCTTATAAAAATGCAGCATGCGCATATAAATGCACTTCGCGCGGCGCATGCGTTACTATTCGTTCTTCCATAATATGAGCAGCGCACTTGCAGCTATGCGCTGGTGGTTTAAGGTATAAGGTAAGGTACTGCAAACCCACACAGAAATCTGCCTCAAAATACGGAGAACGGTCTTAATAGTATTAAGAACATTCTACTCATTATAATAAAATATAATATGGAAAAATGTAATCCTTTATATGTAAATTAATAGATTTATTTTGCAGGAAAATATGATTGTTGAAAACGCGCAGCAAACATAAAAATATCTGTATTTTATCTGGTTCAAATACTGGAAAAATTTTGCATTAAACTGTAAAAGTTTAAACACACAAATGCTGTAATGTATGTTACAATCACAGGGTGTGTGTCAGCAAAAATGAAAAAATAATATAAAGAGAAGGAGGCGGATGTCATTTTTACAGACATCTGCAAAAGAAAAGTGTATGAGTAAAGATAATAACAGCGGCGACAGAGAAAAGTTCGCCTCCAGACTTGGGTTCATCCTTGTGTCGGCGGGATGTGCCATAGGTCTTGGAAATGTATGGAAGTTCCCGTATATATGCGGGCAGAATGGTGGAGCGATATTTATCGTGATATATCTGCTGTGTCTGCTGCTTCTGGGATATCCTATCCTTACCTGTGAGTTTGCGATAGGCAGAGGAAGTGGCAAGAGCGTTGGTTCAGCACTTAAGGAGCTTGCGCCGAAGGGCGGCAACTGGCATAAATTCAGCTGGTATGCCTATGCCGGCAACTATCTGCTTATGATGTTCTATACTATGGTAGCAGGCTGGATGGTATACTATGTGTACGTCATGGGCACAGGACAGCTTCATGGTGGATCAGTAGAAGCAATAGAAGACAAATTTACAGGGATGCTTGCATCACCGGGACTTATGGTTGCGATCACACTTGCGGTCATCGTGTGCTGCATAGGTATATGTTCACTTGGGCTTCAGAACGGAGTGGAGAGAGTGACAAAGGTAATGATGCTGGCACTCATCGTTCTGATGATAGTCATGGCTGTGAACTCACTCATGCTCTCAGGCAACGAGGAGGGGCTTAAGTTCTATCTCGTCCCAAGCATTGAGCGTGCAAATGCAAGAGGCTGGGGCAATGTTTTATTTGACGCCATGACTCAGGCGTTCTTTACACTAAGTGTAGGTATGGGATCCATGGAGATATTCGGAAGCTATATAGGTAAGGAGAGAAAATTGTCCGGTGAGGCGAAGAGCGTTATGTACCTTGATACATTTGTGGCGCTCATGGCCGGAGTCATTATACTGCCGGCATGCTTTGCGTATGGGATCAGCCCTGACAAGGGACCATCACTTCTGTTTATGACTCTGCCAAATGTGTTTAATCACATGCCGGGCGGAAGAGTGTGGGGAATACTGTTCTTCATATTTATGTCATTTGCGGCGCTGTCCACGGTCATAGCGGTGTTCGAGAATATCATATCGATAAGTATAGATATGTTTGGATGGAAGAGGAAGAAGTCACTAATTATAAATCTGATTGGGATATCCGTGCTCTCTCTGCCGGCTGTGCTGGGATTCAACGTGCTCTCAGGAATCACTCCGATGGGAGAGGGTACAAATATCATGGATCTGGAAGATTTCCTCGTATCGGGAAACATCCTCCCACTCGGATCATTACTATTTGTCCTGTTCTGTACAAGAAAGAATGGATGGGGATTTGAAAACTTTGTCGCTGAGGCAGACACCGGTATCGGTAAGCCGTTCCCGCAGTTCCTCGGAAAGTACATGTCATATGTGCTGCCGCTTATAATCGTGGTAATCTACTTCAAAGGATACTATGACACATTTGCACCGAAGGGAACCAGGCTGCTGTGCATCTGGATGGGAGTTGCGGCACTGTTCGTGCTCTTTATAGGATATCTGGCGTTTGGACATGGACGGGAGAGTAGGACAGATAAAAAAGAGTGAAAATTTCAGTGAATTTAACACGGATTTATTGTCTTTTGAAGCAAAACATGATATTATATAAGTACCAACAGTAAGTCCTTCGATAGTGCGTTTATCTATGTAAGTGTTCTGTGTGAGCATCGCTCGGAGGCAATTGGTATTTTAATAATATTTCAAAAAGGGATTGAAACCGCGATACAGATCGCAAGGTTCAATCCCTTTTTGATTATGTCAGCTCGTAAACACCCTTAAGTATTCCAAGTTCTCTCATAAGCTCAAGTTCCTCAGTGTAATGTCCAGTCTGCAGATGTGAATAGAACAGATTAGAAAATACATCCGCTATCTGCACAAACTTGTTGCAGGCTGAATCGAAGTAACTCACTGAGAAATTTCCCGCAACCTGTCCTGACAGTGAAAGCTCGGTGTTCAGGTAATTTTCAAGAAATGATTTGTTCTCCACCCGCTCATTCCTCTCGTCAAGCTGCAGAAAGCAGTCCTCGTCAGGCAGATATCCATTCTGTATGAAGTAGAGCAGGGCAGATTTGATGGAGAAGTTGAATGTTCTGGAGATGTTGTCGAAGAAGCGGTTCGACAGATTTTCATTCTTCATCATGATATAGTACACGTCAAAGTGATGCTTCCTGGAGAAGTAATCCACAAATATGTGCTTCATGTCTCTGTCAAACTGTGCTCCTTTTAGTTCACGGAATTTGCCGTCCCGGAACATTCTGCCACCGTGCTTGGTGATCTTTCCGGTCATGTCGTCGACTTTGTCACTGTCGAGATCAAGAAGCATCTCGTAGTTAGAGGAAATGAATCTTTTGTATGCCCGTTCAAGGGCGATTGGGTCAAGAACATGTATCATGGATATTACAAAATATAGATCATTTGTGGAATATCTGTTTATAGAACCAGATTCATCTATGTATATGTTCATGACACCACATCCCCTTTTCCTGCGTACATTGAAGAGTTAACACTTCATTTTAATCTACTGATACAAGCTCAATCTTGAAGTTGAGTTCCTTACCGGCCATCTCATGGTTTGCGTCAAATGTGATGGACTCATCATCCTTCTCTATGACCTTTACAAGGAATTGCTGCCCCATAGAATTGGCAAGATATACCTGATTACCGACTTCAAGGTTCTCTGCACCCGGCATGTCTGCAAGAGGAGCCTTGATGATTGCTTCAGGATCCGGCAGTCCGTAAGCGTCTTCCGGACGAAGGTGGATATCGATGATATCTCCAACGTTCATGCTCTCTACTGCCTGGTCAAAGCCTTTGATCATCTGGCCTGCGCCACATACGAATTCAATAGGCTCGCCTCTGTCATATGAAGAATCGAACTTTGTTCCGTCGTTGAATGTTCCTGTGTAGTGAACCTTGCAGGTTCTTCCCATGTTACTCATAAATATTTGTCCTCCAATTCGGGTAATATACAATTAATTGTAACATGAAATGAGGGGAATGGGTATAGGTAAAATCAAGTATAACTGCTACGGTGTACCTACTTCTATCAGATTTCCATCCGGATCATAGAATCTGATAACCTTTTGTCCCCATGAATGAGTCATAAGGCGATTGACATATTTGATCTCGTATGGTGAATTGTCAAGAGCAATTGCGAACTCCTCAATATTTTTTTCTTCAAAATATAACTCGGATGCGTTGTTGTAGTGAATGATCTGCGAATTCAGAAAATCAGCCCATATGGTTGCGTCCTGAAGGACCAGACCACCTGTAAGAATTACATTTCCTTCGTTGTCAAGAATGACATCCAGCCCGAACAGATCTTTATAGAATTTTTTTGATAGTTCAATGTCATTGACAACTATTAAAGTATTTTTCAGTTGCATTTAAGATTATCTCCCTTTTGTATAGTGTATAATTGGTTATATATAAAAAATACCAGAGATTTTAAGAGGGGTCTAGCTTGAAAGAGTGGAAAACAGGTATTTTAAGTAAATCTATATACTAAAAATCAGCAAATGGTCAGAAAAAAATATACGCAGGCCATATAGCTATGGAGACCATGGTGGGAAAGAATGGAAGTCCCGAAGATCCTGGAGTCTCCATACATCAAAGATCCGGAAAACAGTAAGAAAAGCTACGAGCCGTTCAAAATGGAGATAGCCATGATCCGAAATGGGAAATTCAATCCGAAGATGAGGGAGAAAGTTATGGAAGATAACAGATAAAAAAGGAGTCCTACTTAGTAGAACTCCCTGAATGTTTTCTTTCAGCATCGCTGCCTATCCGAGTTTTGGTAAACAAACAACCCTTATGAAGCTCAGCCATGCACTGTTTCTCGGAACATCACACGCATCATCACTTTACAGCCTGCTACGACTATTAAGTTTACGTCAGTCTGATAGGCAACTCCTGTCACCTGCATAACAGCGCTTTCGCCCCGTTTCTATTATCCATTATAAACTGAACTGCAAGAAAAACAATAAACCAGCAGTGTAAGTTTTGAAAATATATCTTTAATAATTATAAATCTCGTAGTAGGTACACAGGTAATAGCCCCTTCATCTACTTCAAAACTATACATCTCTTTTTCAAGAACTAAATGCAGATGAATGGCTGGAACACAGGTAATTGGTCTGTTCCGGCTACAAACTATATTAAAGGCTGGTCACTATATCTGTAATCCCATCGGTAGTGAAGCAGACGCATGAAATGCGCTTGCGCGCGGCGTCTGCGTGCTTCATAAGGAATCCTCCCGCTAAGGCGGGCCCCTCCTTATGAAAAATAGTGAAGACTGCCGAGCTTCAGGATTTTCCTGCCGAGCTGAAGACCGCAACGCTCTTATCGCGGTCGTAAGCGAGTGCAAATGGAAAATTCTGAAGCGACAGCAGTCAAACGTGATGGGGATACGGATATAGTGACCAGCCTTTTCAATACCTATAGACAGACTGATTACCGTCCGTCCCTTACTTCTCCGGATGCTCCGTCAGCCAATGCTCAATAACCTGCGCATCAGAATGGCACTGTACAAAAGTTCCGTTGATTCTCTGGGTACTTTCGATGCCCTTTCCAGTGGTGATGACAAGTTCACCAGGCTGAGCCTCGTCAAGGGCTCTTGTGAGAGCCTGTTCTCTGTCAACGATTATATAGCAAGGCTTAGTGATGTACTGCTTGATCTCCTTGCAGATCTCCTCACAGGACTCAAATCCCGGATCCTCCATGGTGAGAACCACCTTGTCGGCATACTGTTCAGCAAGTCTTCCCATATCCTCACGGCGCTTCTTGTAACGTTCACCGCCGCAGCCGAACACTACAGTGATGGACTTTGGTTTCATGGTCTTTTTAACCATCTCATACAGTCTGTACATGCTTATATAGTTATGGGCGTAGTCGATCATAAATGTACGATCCTTCCAGTGATATACCTGAAGTCGCCCAGGAACATATACGTCTCTGATACTGCTTCTGATCTGTTCGTTTGGAATGCCGATGAGCAGAGAGGAGATGATAGCTGCAACGATGTTCTCCACATTGTAATCACCGATCAGGTTGGTGTTGTACGCTCTGTTCTCGCCTCCGTATATCAGCTCAAAGTAGCTGTTATGGTCCGTGAGATCCTCATTGTGGATGCTGGCGAATTCAGTATCCTTTTCAAAGAAATCGTCATCCTTTGACATGAGCTTTTCTACAGATTCCTTGCTTCCGTATACCACAACGTGCTTGTCCCTTACTTCATTATATATGGTTTCAAAATATCTTGTGTCACTGTACAGCACAACGTTGTCGCACTGCTTCAGGAAGGATACCTTGCATCCGAGATAGTCCTCCATGGAGGCGTGCTCTGTCGGGCTGATGTGATCGTAGTCGATATTGGTAAATACTCCGACCTTGTAGTGTTCTCCGTAGATACGGTTCATCTTCATGGCCTGGGAAGAAACTTCCATTATACAGTGTGTACAGCCTTCATCTACAGCCATGTCGAAGTATGTCTGGAGTTCAATAGGCTCAGGTGTGGTGAGAGTTGTCTCAAAAACCTTTGTTCCCACATCGATCTCATGGGTCGAGAATGCGGAGCATCTGTTGTCGGTGTATTTGTCCAGAATATCCTTCATGACAAATGTAACTGTGGTCTTTCCCTTGGTTCCGGTGATACCGACCTTGGTCATGTTATCGCCTGGATTGCCGAAGAACCATCTGGCAGCAAGAGCCATGGCCTTTCTTATATCATTTACAATAATATAAGGAATGTCCACGTCGTCGTACTTTTGCTGTGACAAATATACGATGGCGCCCTGTGCGATTGCTGATTTCAGGTAATCCTCCTTAAATGAGGCACCCTTGCACACGAAGAATGTACCTGGGACCACATCCTTGGAATTGATGGTTATATGGGAAGGAGTGATGTCTTTGCAATCCTCCGAATATTCAGTTATAAGATCCTGCCTGCTTAAAATATCCAATAAAGCTGTAAATTGTAAATTTTCTTTCATACTTTTCCCCTTGGAATGTGTCTTTTATTGTATTTGTACGGACTATGATCCGCACGACTAAATGTATCACTTATTATGCTTTCTATAAATAATTATGTCAAATAAAAAAATACTCAGATCATTAGTTCAGTTCTCTTCATATTTATCTCCATTTGCATACAAATATATCCAAGCTGGTATAACCATGCCTATTATAGCATAACCTCAGGTATTATAGCACTTAAATTGTCGAAATGCGAAGCATTTTGGTCCGGTATTGATAACTTCTATCATATGCAAAAACTTGTGTTGACAAAGTGAGCCTGTTCAATTAAATTGTAGTCGCAATTTAAAAAGAAAGACGAACTAATGAAGAGGTTATACGAATATAGTATAGACAGAATACATATTATAAAGAGGTGATGAAATGTCAGAGTTCATAACATTATTTATTCCATTTGCAGGGACAACACTGGGAGCGGCCATGGTTTTCCTTATGAAAGATAAGATCTCTCCGCTTGTGGAGAAGGCTCTGCTCGGGTTTGCGGCGGGGGTCATGATCGCGGCGTCCATATGGTCACTGCTCATTCCGTCCATAGACATGGCGGAGGCACAGGGCAAGATAGCGTGGCTGCCGGCACTTATCGGATTTGCTCTTGGAATCATATTCCTTCTTGTCCTTGACACGGTGATACCTCATCTTCATCTGGAGAGTGACAAACCGGAGGGCGTCAGGTCAAAGCTTCAGAAGACGACCATGATGATATTTGCAGTCACACTCCACAATATCCCCGAGGGCATGGCAGTGGGCGTTGTGTACGCCGGCGCAGCCATGGGCAATATGGGCGTGTCCATCACAGCTGCATTTGCACTGTCCATAGGAATCGCTATACAGAACTTCCCGGAGGGAGCCATTGTGTCCATGCCGCTTGTTGGCGAGGGCATGAGCAAGAAGAAGGCATTTTTGTATGGAATGCTGTCCGGAGCTGTGGAGCCGGTCGGAGGTTTCCTCACAGCACTGCTGGCTGTCCAGGTCACGCCACTTCTTCCGTATTTCCTTGCATTTGCGGCGGGAGCCATGCTCTATGTGGTCATAGAGGAGCTGATACCTGAGTCTCAGGCGGGCGAGCATACCAATATAGGAACCATCGGTGCGGCGATGGGATTCGCTCTGATGATGGTGTTGGATGTGGCACTCGGATAAAGACGAAAGAATGCTAAATGATAAAATATGAGCAACTACTCATGTTGATTTTAAACACGGGTTAGTTTAAACTAACATCGTAAATCATGTGAGCTCCTGTACCCTCTGTAAACTACTGAATCAGGGGGATTCCGGGGGCGATACAAGGAAAGAGGAGGTGCCATGTGCCCTGCGGGCACATATCGGAATGCACCGACGAACTGCCGCCGACCGAAAGGGAGGGGGCGATACAAGGAAAGAGGAGGTGCTATGTGCCCTGCGGGCACATATCGGAATGCACCGACGAACTGCCGCCGACCGAAAGGGAGGGGGCGATACAAGGAAAGAGGAGGTGCCATGTGCCCTGCGGGCACATATCAGAATGCACCGACGAACTGCCGCCGACCGAAAGGGAGGGGGCGATACAAGGAAAGAGGAGGTGCCATGTGCCCTGCGGGCACATATCGGAATGCACCGACGAACTGCCGCCGACCGAAAGGGAGGGGGCGATACAAGGAAAGGAGAAATATAAGAATGATGAATTATCTTGAGATCGAAAAGGTAATAGGAAGAGAGATACTTGATTCAAGAGGAAATCCAACAGTTGAGGCAGAGGTGTATCTGGCAGATGGAACAGTAGGTCGTGGTGCGGCACCAAGTGGAGCTTCCACAGGTGAGTTTGAGGCACTTGAGCTTCGTGACGGAGACAAGTCAAGATACCTCGGCAAGGGTGTCCAGAAGGCAGTAGAGAATATAAATACGACTATAAATGACGTACTTACAGGAATGGATGCGTCTGATATATATGCAGTAGATGCAGCAATGATCAAGGCTGATGGAACAAAGGACAAGTCAAAACTTGGAGCGAATGCTATTCTTGCAGTTTCAATCGCAGCAGCAAGAGCAGCTTCAATCTCACTTGACATTCCTCTTTACAGATTTCTCGGTGGAATCTCAGGAAACAAACTTCCAGTTCCAATGATGAACATCGTAAACGGTGGATGTCATGCTCTGTCATCAGGACTTGATGTTCAGGAGTTCATGATCATGCCAGTTGGCGCTCCATCATTCAAGGAGTGTCTGAGATGGTGTGCAGAGGTATTCCACGCACTTGCAGGAATTCTCAAAGAGAGAGGCCTTGCTACATCAGTAGGTGATGAGGGTGGATTTGCCCCGGCACTCAAGTCTGACGAGGAGGCAATCGAGACAATTCTCGAGGCTGTAAAGAAGGCTGGATATGAGCCAGGTAAGGACTTCAAGATCGCTATGGACGCTGCTTCATCAGAGTGGAAGAGCGAGAAGGGCAAGGGCTGGTACAAGCTTCCAAAGGCTGGAACAGAGTACACAGCAGAGCAGCTTATTGAGCACTGGGCAAAGCTTGTTGAGAAGTATCCTATCATTTCAATCGAGGATGGTCTCGATGAGGAGGATTGGGAAGGATGGCAGAAACTCACAGCAAGACTTGGCGATAAGGTTCAGCTTGTCGGTGATGATCTGTTCGTTACAAATACAGAGAGACTTGCAAAGGGTATCGAGATGGGATGCGCCAACTGTATCCTCATCAAGCTCAACCAGATAGGTTCAGTATCAGAGACACTTGAGGCTATCAAGATGGCTCATAAGGCTGGATACACAGCAATTTCATCACACAGATCAGGTGAGACAGCGGATACAACTATCGCAGATCTCGCAGTAGCACTTAACACATGCCAGATCAAGACAGGTGCTCCTTCAAGATCAGAGAGAGTTGCAAAGTACAACCAGCTCCTCAGAATCGAAGAGCAGCTTGGCGACTGCGCAGTATATCCTGGAATCAAGGCTTTCAACGTAAAGCAGTAATAAATGGATGTGATACAGGGAGTGTTGCAAGGGCGTAACATTCTGTGTATATGCATATATAATATTAGCCATACGAAGGCATCTCCACTGGTGGAATCATCGGCGGAGGTGCTTTTTTGTGTTTCTTGAGAGAAAAGTGCATAAAATTCCCTCGATATTATGTATGCATTTTAATGCTAAAAATATGGAATCACTTGACAGATAGTGTTACACTATAAATAGGCTTATCGGGAGGTAGGAATCATGGCTTCAAAAAGAGATTATTATGAAGTTCTCGGCGTTTCCAAGACAGCCACGGACGCTGAGATAAAAAGAGCATATAGAACCCTGGCGAAGAAATACCACCCGGACACGAATCCTGGCGATGCGGCAGCAGCAGAGAAATTCAAAGAGGCCTCGGAGGCTTATGCTGTACTGTCAGACGCTGAGAAGAGGAAGATGTATGATCAGTTTGGAATGGCTGCATTTGATGGCTCCGGCGGAGCTGCAGGTGGTGATCCATTCGGAGGCGGAGGCTTCCACTTTGAGGGTGGAGACTTCGGCGATATGTTTGGAGATATATTTGGCTCGTTCTTTGGCGGTGGTGGCCGCTCACAGAGAAGTGGATTTGGCGGATTCGGTCAGGGAAGCTTCAATGCGCGGGGCAGAGATATGGAGGCAAGCGTCACCATAGATTTTGATGATGCTGTATATGGTTGCGACAAGACTTTGTCGTTCAATGATGGACGTGGAGGAAGTTCCCAGTTCACTGTACACATTCCGGCGGGGATAGACAACGGAGGTGTGATAAGACTGGCTGGCAAGGGATATCCCGGAACCGGCAAGGGTCAGCCCGGAGATATGCTGCTGAAGGTCAATGTAAGAGACAAGGCAGGTTATGAGAGAAAGGGGCTGGATATATACACCACGGCTCTAGTGCCATTCGATACGGCAGTTCTCGGTGGGGAGATATTGGTCCACACCATGTTTGGCGATGTGAAGTGCAAGATAGCACCGGGTACACAGTCGGGAAGCAAGATAAGGCTTCGTGGCAAGGGTGTCCAGGCGAGGGGCGGCAATACCCATGGAGATCATTATGTGACCGTGAGAATTGCAGTTCCAAGGAATATTTCACCGGAGGCACAGGATGCACTTAAGAAGTTCACAGAGCTTGTGAATAAAGGCTGATAGAAAACAGGGCGGTAGGCTTACTTAAGAGCTTACCGCCCTGTTTTTG
>Ga0129311_1000782_pt1 | contig 25466 bp, 20 predicted proteins | sample Go1ome_FD_94435 | JGI IMG/M metagenome (GOLD analysis project Ga0129311, IMG submission 94435) | Western lowland gorrila individual fecal microbial communities from Wisconsin, USA - Go1022B metagenome | ecosystem: Host-associated > Mammals > Digestive system > Large intestine > Fecal | place... | reverse complement strand
TTTCGGCAAGGAAGGTCGTTCACTTATGTTATATCTTACAGGTGACTATAAGATCGGACGCGGTAACAGCATCGAAAAATCCCTCACCCGTTTCGAGGATGGAAGTACATCGGGAAAGGACTTGCTCTTCGATTCGAACTCCTCGGCCAATTCCACATATTCTGACATTTACTATACAGAGCCCATTTCAAAGAACTGGAAGGCATTGGTCAGCGTGAGCTCTACAGTGAGTAAGTCATCTTCGACCAGAAATGCTTTCAACGCGGCAGACGGCTCGTCAAACATTTTTTACTCCACACTTACGAAGAACACAAATTACACCATTAACGAGGACATTCTGCTTCAATACCAGAAAGACGATTTCAATGCCGTAGTCGGAATCAGCGGCTATCATAATCAAAATATCACCGATAGCGAGAACAGAGGCGAAAAATTCTCGGTAGGAAAGAATATATGGACCTTCGATTGGGCTCCAAGCATAGAGTTCCGTTTCAATAAGGGAGGACACACCTTTAGGGCCGGATACGACTGCTCGAACGCTCAACCGTCTGCCAGGGACATCACTCCTACGCTAGACCTCAGCAACCCTGTGCGAGTTACTCTCGGGAACACCTTCCTAAGGCCTCGATTCCAACATTACAGTTATATACACTATAACCGGAATAACCCTAAACTCTACTCGTTCCTAAGTATTTATATGTATAATTCCCTAGGATTCCACGATACCGTCTACGCCAGCTGGTTCGATGCGAATGGAGTAAGATATGCTATGCCGGCCAATGCCACCACCCCTACCATTTCCAACTATTTTTCTACCGAATACAGCATTCCTTTCGGAAAGGAAAAGCATTTCAAGTTCGACGTCAGTGCCAATGCGTCATATAGCAAAAGCATCAGCTATCAATCCGTAGCCTCATCTATACCTGCGATAGATCGCGATAACTTCGACTACGATGCCTTGATACGGGACATCTGGGGCGACGCTTCAGGTGACAGATTCTATAGCGGACAGAGCGGTTTTGCGGAAAGTAACACTAACACTCTATCTTACAGGGCATATACCGGACTTTCATATAACGGTGAACACCTTGAGGTGACGGGAGGCGCATTTGCGGCGAATAGCATTACGAAATATTCCCTCGACCCACGTGCCGATATGAACACTTGGGACTTCAATTTAGCCTCATCCATTACCTTACGCACGGAATCAGGCTGGAATTTCAAGACTAAAGGCACATACTATTTCTACCGAGGCTACTCCGCCGGCTATGGCGACCCGAATTTCATTTGGAATATGGGCATTTCGAAACAGCTCGGCTCCATCACCCTCAGCCTAAATGCCTACGACATCTTGAACCAGAAAAAGTCGCTGAATCGCAGTACTTCCGCCGAATACGTTATGGATTCTTACAGTAACATACTCGGCAGATTCTTCTTAGCCGGAATAACTTTCAACTTCGGAAAGATGAATGCAAAGAATAACGAGACGGCACAGAGAGCTATGTTCGATATGGCGTTCTAGAGTCTGTACCGAATGCCGAAAGAAATCACTCGTCCGAAGCCCCAATACCCTCGGAAGGATTCGAGGTCGTGGGTCGCGCCGTCCTTTCCCCTTTCGATATAGGACACGTCCAGAAGATTATCTGCACGCAAGAACACGTTCAGTGTGTGTTTGCCACCCATAGTCCAGGAAAGGTCCGCTCCGAGGAGGTGATAGCCAGGAATGCGATACGAAGTCGCGCGGTCCTCGGCATTATTTCGAGTCGACGGGTCGAAATCGGCATACATTCGGTCGTTGTATTGCACGTCCACACCCATACTGAATCCGTGAGCAATGTTAAGCCTCAAGTTCGCTCCCATCTGCGTCTGCGGAGCATCGGCTACCGGAAGTCCGTCACAATACACATTTACCCTGCCGGCTTCCAGTCCCGTATAATCGTCGTAGATAATGGCGCTTACGTCGTTCATCCATCGCCAATCCCCTATCGATGCGAAGGCCTTGAACTCCACGCATCTTCCTATTCGCTGGAAAAGACTCGCTTCCACTCCCTTATGGAGCGCATCGAGTCCGGTAATCATATAACGCACGTCGTCTGCATCGAGGCGACGGTATTTGCCGGACATAAGCGTACGGTTTTTCCAACGGGCTGCATAGGCGGTAAGTTCCACATTTCCACTGTCCCAGACCATCCTCCAGCCTAACTCGCCTAGTATGTTCCTTTCGTTTTTCACGCCTCGGGTTATCTCATTGTTTCCAGACGAAAACCATACATTACTATAAGGCAATCGACTATACCATCCACCATTCAGGTAGAAACTATGTGCTCGCGTCGCCTTGTAAAGGATTCCTCCCTTTATGCTTTCTCCGGTTCCACGCGCGATGTCGCTATAGACGTCGTCCCCGACATAATTATACTTATCCCACCTCTGGTTAGTGCTTCCGAAAACTGACGCACCCAGGTCCGCCTTCACCTTTCGAGACTCGTACGATACTGTCATATAGGCAGTTCCGTGATGGATTCGCTTTCCATTGTCAGTCCTTACGTAATCTCCCACTCTCTTCACGTGGTCGCTACCGTGACTCTCTTCCCACCAGTCCGCTCCGAGAAGGTCGGTAATCCTTTCCCTTTCCCAAGTATAGTAGAGCTGCGCGTTCACGCCTGCTCCTATCCTCCAGCCGTGTCCGAGAACGTACTCCAGACTACAGATGGCGCCAAGCTGCGTGTGCCCGGCCATATATTGGCTTAGTATATTACGAGCCGAGCCATCGGCGAGACGATTGGCCCGAATAACCGCATCCCAGTCGATGTGCCCGTCAGATGTTCTGAAGGTCGCGATGCCGCTGCCCTTCGTCTCGGACCACCTTCCCCCACCGTTTCCGATGGCCAAGTAGATGGAATTTTTCATCGACAGGCGCTCGTCATCCCAGATATGCTGAAGGGTAAAATAGGGTTTGAAGTAATTATTTAGGCTGAGATTGAAGGGTTTACCGTCACGATAGCCCCAGTTCTTGTTATATCGGCGACCGTATTCCGCTATTTCCGCCGCACTGAGCCGCGAAGAGCGCTGCTCGTGGTTTTCCGGAGAGCCGAGGGCAGTGAACAGAAGTCGATGTTCCGGGCCCAGACGCTTGGCCACGTTCAGCATATAGGCAAATGAGCTTACCGCTGTCGCTTCCACATAGCCGGCGCCACCGACGTACGACGCCATCAGGTTCATCGACCAGCCGCGAGGAAGCTCTCCGCTACTTAACTTGAAGTAGCCCTTGTAGATGCCGCCACCGGCGTAGGAGCCCACTTCGGCGAAAGGTTTGTCCGATGGAGATTCCGTGAGAATGTTCACCGAGCCGCCCACAGAGCCGTCCGAGAGCATCGATGCCCCCACGCCTTTCTGTACTTGCACGGCCCAAGTGGCATCTGCGAGGCCCATCCAGTTATTCCAATACATTCCTCCGCTCACCAGTCCGCTGATGGGAATGCCGTTCAGGAGAACGGATATGTTTTCCTGGCCAAATCCTCTGATGTTCATCTTCGCATCGCCATAACTTCCCGACTCGGAAGTGGCATAGAGGCTTGGCAATCCCTTAAGCAATTCCGGGAATGTGCGCGAGGCGCCTCTAAGGCGAAGTTTCTGCTCGTCGATGGTCGCTAGCCTCAGTGCACTACGACTTTCACTGGCGAAATACGCCTTTACTATAGATGCTTGGAGATTAAGTGTGTCACAAACGGCCCACGCCCTAGGCGCTGCCATAAGAATGATAATGACTGCGAATAAATATTTTTTCTTCATAATTTCTTCTTCCATCCAGACTTACCCTTTACGGGAACACTGTCGGTGCCGTAGTCTCAACGGCTCGTGCCTTTCGGCTCGCGGACTTTACCGCCGATCGGGATTCTCACCCTGCCCTGAAGTATTAATGTGGCGCAAAGATATAAAAAATCCCCGAAACCGGAGCGATTTCGAGGATTTAAAGGTATGATAAAATGAATTAGTCGATCTTATCGAATCCGGTGTATGGACGAAGTACCTCAGGAATGATGATGCCATCAGGCGTCTGATTGTCTTCCAGAAGGGCTGCCACTACACGTGGAAGTGCAAGTGAACTACCGTTAAGGGTATGTGCGAGCTGAGTCTTGCCATCTTCGTCGCGATAGCGAAGGTGCAGACGGTTAGCCTGGTAGGTCTCGAAATTACTTACGGAAGATATCTCGAGCCATCTTCCCTGGGCTGCACTCCAGAGCTCAAAGTCGTAGGTGATGGCAGATGTGAATGACAGGTCGCCACCGCAAAGACGCAGGATTCTATACTTGAGGCCAAGTTTGTTAACCAATGACTCTACGTGAGCCACCATATCGTCGAGAGCCGCATAGCTATCCTCGGGTTTCTCAACACGTACGATTTCCACCTTGTCGAACTGGTGCAGACGGTTGAGTCCGCGAACGTCCTTTCCGTAAGAGCCTGCCTCACGACGGAAGCAAGGGGTGTATGCCGTCATCCTCTGAGGGATTTCATTCTGCTGGAGGATAACGTCTCTGAAGATGTTAGTTACAGGAACCTCTGCGGTAGGCACCATATAGAAATCGTCCAGATTAGCGTGGTACATCTGTCCTTCCTTGTCAGGAAGCTGGCCGGTACCGAAACCTGACTCCTTGTTCACCATTACAGGAGGCTCAACCTCTTTATATCCGGCTGCAGTATTGAAATCGAGGAAGAAGTTAATGAGTGCACGCTGAAGCTTGGCTCCCTTTCCCTTATATACAGGGAAACCGGCACCTGTAATCTTAACTCCGAGATCGAAATCTATGATGTCGTATTTCTTAGCCAATTCCCAATGAGGAAGAGCACCTTCCGGAAGCTTGACCTCCGGACCACCCATCTTCACTACCAAGTTGTCGTCCGAATTCTTTCCTTCCGGAACGAGGTCGCAAGGCATATTAGGGAGAAGAACCATATTGTCTTCGAGTTCCTTAGTGGCGAGATCCATTCTAGCGAGAAGGTCGTTCGACTTAGCCTTTATTCCGGCTACTTCCGCCTTCACTTCCTCGGCCTCATCCTTAAGGCCTTTTTTCATAAGCGAGCCTATCTCGGCTGCCTTTTGTTTCTGTACGGAAAGAAGAGCATCGCTCTCTGTCTGCAAGGCTCTGCGAAGCGCATCCAGTTCGAGGACTTTGTCCACGATAGGCTTTGCGTCAAAATTCTTAACTTTTAGTTTGGCGATTACCCTTTCAGGGTCGTCGCGAAGTGTTTTAAGAGTTAACATATACTATAAAGCTTTATCTTCAAACAAAAAAGGACCTACACCCATCTCGAAGAGTGTAAGTCCTATTATTCAACTTCCTCCGAGATTAATTCTCAAAAGGAATAACCGACACGTATGATTTGTTCTCTCTCTTGCGAGTGAAAACTACTGTACCATCGATAAGAGCGTAAAGAGTGTGGTCTTTACCCATTCCTACATTCTTGTCGGCATTGTGAACTGTACCTCTCTGGCGAACGATAATGTTACCAGCCTTTACAGCCTCACCACCAAATTTCTTGAGTCCAAGACGCTTGCTTTGTGACTCACGACCGTTCTTTGAACTTGATTGACCTTTCTTGTGTGCCATAATTCAATTTCCTTTTACGTTTTAATTAAGCGAGTACAATCTCAGCGATCTGAATCTTAGAGAGTTTCTGACGATGTCCGTTGCATTTGTCGAAGCCTTTGCGACGGATTTTCTTGAATACCAAAACTTTGTCAGCTCTGACATCATCTGCGAGAACAGTAGCCTTTACGACTGCGCCCTCTACATAAGGAGCACCTACCTTAACTGCACCCTCGTTATCTACGAGAAGTACCTTAGCGAACTCCACAGCTGCACCCTTTGCCTCCGGAAGACGGTTGCAAAAGATTTCATTGCCTGCCTCGACTTTGAATTGCTGGCCTGCAATATCAACAATAGCGTACATAAAATAAAACTTTGTTAAAGTTTCGACCGCAAGCGGACTTCTTCTGAAAGCCTCTTATAGAGCTCCACGGTCATCTAAATGGAGCGCAAAGATAGAAAGAATTTCGATAAATAACAATTTATTTTTCACAAACGGGCTTAAAATCGGTAGATTTTATGTAAGTTTGCATTTAAGGATTTTGAATGATGGAAACGACCTTTACCTACGATAGACAAGTTAGCGGAAAAACATTCGTCGGAAGGCTATCCGAACGGGAATGTTTGAAGAATTCTCTGCGAGCGGGAGAAAATGTCGCCCTATACGACATCCCGAAAACAGGAAAGGCTTCCCTTCTGCGCCAGTCTCTACTGGAACTGTCCATCGAAGGATTCAAATACACCACGGTCGAGATCTCCCTTCTATCCTTAAGAAGCGCCGACGAATTCCTAAATAAGGTCTCCGAAGCTCTCATAGGCGCAGTTACGCACACTCAAGAAGAAAAAGACAGGCTCAGAAGCGAGTTTCTGCACGAACTCTCCCCCGAGGCAGTATTCGAGCTGCCGGTCGAATTGGCCCGAATCACGGGAAGCCATATCATCGTGCTGCTGTTCGAATTCCAGAACCTGCTGAAAGTGAAGGACGGGGATATCTTCTTGAAAGCTTACGAGAAGCACGTCAGCGCCCCACAATGCTCTTGGATCTGGGTGGGCAGCCAAGTGAACGGAATGAAACTCATCTTCGAAAAGTACAAGTTCTTCTATCGCGACGTCCGGATTATCAGGCTAAGCACCATCCCTTATAAGGAGGCCAAGAAATACATCCTGAAAGGGTTCCTGACTAACGGAAAAGTCATAGAAAATGAGCTTCTCGCCCACATTTACGACATCTTGAAGGGAAACATCTACTATCTTAACCACTTCGCGGCCATCTGCGACGCTCTCAGCCGAGGATTCATCACCGATGCCGTCGCCCAGGAGAGCTTGTTGTCGCTTTTGAGCATACACGAGCCTCGCTTTATGAGTATGCTCTACGACCTGACCGACTTCCAGATAGACCTTCTGCACGCCGTAATCGACGGGCACACGAAGTTCAGTGCGGCGGAAGTAATTCAGAGCTACCATCTTAACTCTTCGGCCAATGTCAAACGCCTAAAGGAAGCCCTGTGCAAGAAAGAGATTATCAGCTTCGACGATAACGACACGGCCTATATTCTGGATCCGCTGTTCGAGTATTGGCTGAGAAAGAATTATTTCCACGCTTAAAACTTGTTTTTTAATAAATTATTCTTATCTTTGCAGTCCAATTTTTCATCGGACTAAACATAGTCTGCTGAATATTAGAGAAAAAGGGGGTGATATAAGGAATGATTATCGTACAGGTTAAAGAAGGCGAAAATATCGAAAGGGCTCTTAAGAAATTCAAGAGAAAATTCGAGAAGACAGGCGCTATCCGCGAGCTTCGCGCTCGTAAGAACTTCGAGAAGCCTTGCGTCAAAAGACGTACGGCTAAGATGAAGGCTATCTACGTACAGCACCTTCGCCTTGAAGAGGAGCAGTAATTATTTTTGCACCCTTTAAGATATAAAAAGCCGGCACTTTGACAGTGTCGGCTTTTTTCGTTTGTGAAGTTCGAAGTCAGGTCGCGACCATTAGAATAACGGCACACCGCATACTCCATACGAAGAACTACGAGGACGATTCAGAGTTATTCGTGTTAAGCCAATTATAAACCAATAGCAATCAGCAATCAAGTAGCTGAATATCAGCTGCTTGCTAGGAATATTACCGGAATAATCCGTGATTCCGGCGAGAGATTTGAGCCTTTTGTGAGCCCATTGAACTACGATGATTACTTGTCGGATTCCGGGAGTTCCAGCAAATCATCCTCGTTCATGAGTCTGTCAAAATCGGACTGGAAGAGGCGGTCCTGGATGACGCGGTATTTCTCGAATTCTGTTTCAGCAAATTCTTTGGCGTATTTAGCGGAGACGCGGCCCGCGTCATCGAGGACGGGACGGTCATCGCCTTCCAGAAACTTGTCGATTCGGGTGGCCCAGTCTTCCATTGTCATCGGGATATGGCGCTTGGCCCGATCTTCGGCGAGATCAAGGAATGCGCTGACGATTCGGCCCATTGACTCCAGCTCATTCTCTTTGAGGTAGTTTTTGGCAATGGAGACATCGGACTTGAGTATCTTGCCGCGCGGGGATTTAGCCCAGGTAGTGAGGCCCATGTGCTCTTTCTCTGCATTGGCGCGTTCAACAATGAGTTCAGTAGCCGTGTGACCGTGAACGGCATAGTGCATCTTGTTCTGGACTTTCTTGAAAAAGATGCGGGTGGTCGGAGCATCGGGGTTATAGTCAATGGACGTGGCGTAGATGTCCGTAATCTTCTGATAGAAGCGGCGCTCACTCAGGCGGATTTCCCGGATTTCTTCCAGGAGATGTTCAAAGTAATCGACATTCAGGAAGGTGCCGTTTTCCATCCGCTGTTTGTCTATGACGTAGCCGCGTATGGCAAACTGGCGGAGTACGTTTGTACACCACTGTCGGAATTGAGTGGCTCTCACCGAATTAACACGGTATCCGACAGAGATTACAGCATCCAGATTGTAGTATTTTACTTGGTAATTTTTGCCGTCTGCGGCAGTTTGTCGGAATTTCCGACAAACTGAATCTTCGGCCAGTTCTCCGGATGCGAAGACGTTCTGCAGATGCTCTGCAATGGTGGAGCGGCTTTTGTCGAACAGCAGTGAAATGGCTTCCTGAGTGAGCCAAAGAGTTTCATCGGAATAGAGCAGCTGGACGCCATCTTCCCGGTTTTCAAGTTGGAAGATGAGGAATTCGGCGGTGCTGTTGCGTATGGTAAGGTTCTTTTCCATAATCGTTTACTTTTGTGTGAGTTCCTGGTACTTTTTGAAGAGGCGGGCGACGATGTCGGATTCGGTGGCGTCCTTAGGAAAGCCGTAGGCCTCCAGGACGGCGGCGTCGTTGTCGCGGTGGGCCTTCATCAGGTCCGGAAAGAGGAGAAGATTGCCGTACATATCGGCAAAACTGGCATCGGGATAATTTTCACGAGCATCCAGAATCGCCTGAGATGACCGTTCAATCCTTGCCTTTTGAGCATCCGTAGGCTGCGGCCACGGGAAATTGTTGTAGACAATGTCCTTAGAATACCTGAAATCTGATTTTAGCCGTCCGCAAACCACTCGTGTCCAAGCATTGTGAACGAATGATGTTATAATACCGAAATGACATAGGGTAGCATCCGGTATGATGAACACCAAATCACTTGATAGAACATCCGGAGACATAAATCCGATAGGGATATACTGACGGCGTTCGGACGATACTTTAGGGATAAGTAGATAGCTCTCCGAAGGCATATTCTCTACGTGAAAACGGGTCGGCCTGTCGGCCAATTTTACCGTTCCTGCGCTCGGGCTTGCCAAACGATACTCTCGGACGGCTTCAATTCGTTTCATACATTCCGGCAACTTTATCAAGTCGACCGGATTTGCATCACCCAGCCACAGGCACCATCTCGGCCTGCGGTTGATAAACTCATCGGAACCATACCAACGCTTGAAATACTTTTCCGAACCGGGCTCTTTCCTTACAAACTCTTCCTTTTCCTCATCCTTGAACAGGTAGAAACCACCATCGATGGGTTTGTTGCCAATACCTATCTCCGGAACATCACAGAGGGGATGGCTGCGGCTTTCTATAAAAACGTTGTCGCCGCTAATCAAGTACCCGTTGATATTTGAAACCTCAGAGACCGTATTGCCTTCAAAGATTCTTTGCTTGCGCTCAGATTGGCAAAGCGAGAAGCCCACAATGACACAATGCACGTGCGCCTTCTGGCTCGCCTCGCTATCCCATATAAATGTCCGCCATGCGAAATCGATATGGATGCCCGATTCCATTAACGGTTTCCATAGGTTCGCCACCTGTTCGCCCTGAGTAACGGAGTTGGTGGACACGAGTGCCGCGCAGATCTGCGGATTGACTTGCATCAACTCCTGCGACTTCTTGTACCATCCGGTCACGTAGTCCATATTGCCTACGTTCTTCCACTTGGATCCGAAGACGGAAATCAAATCGTCCTTCTGCTCGGCAGACATAATGCGAGCGCCCACAAACGGCGGATTACCCATAATGTAATTCAGCTCGCTTGCCGGAACCACCTCGTTCCAATCCATCCGGAGGGCATTCCCTTCGTGAATATTTGTGTAGGTCTTGAGCGGCAGCGGATCGAGGTTGAAGCCGACGATTTCGTCCGTCTCCTGCATCATCTGGGATTCAGCAATCCAAAGAGCAGTCTGAGCCACCGAACATGCGAAGTCATTGATTTCTATGCCGTAGAATTGATTTATGTGGACCTTGATGGGGTCAGCGAATTCACCAATCACGCGGTCGGAGCCGTAGATTATCTTCAGAGCCTCATTTTCCAGTCGTCGAAGCGAGGTGTAAGATTCTGTGAGGAAGTTGCCGGAGCCGCAGGCGGGGTCAAAGAATTTCAGTTTGGAAATCTTGTCCTGGAAGGCATAGACCCTATCTTTCTTGGTCTTGGCCACGGATGTCGCCTTGATGTCGGCCAATTCGGCTTTCAGGTCGTCCAGGAAAAGCGGGTCGATGACCTTGTGGATGTTCTCAATGGATGTGTAATGCATGCCGCCGGCACGACGTGTCTCCGGGTTCAGGGTGGACTCGAAGACGGCGCCGAAGATGGTCGGGCTGATGAGCGACCAGTCGAAATCGTCGCTGGCCCGTTGTAGGATGAGGTCACGGATCTCATCGGTGATGCGAGGTATCTCGATTTCTCCAGCGAACATACCTCCATTGACATATGGGAAGGCAGCCAGGTCATCATCCATATACTCGTCCCTATCCTCCGGCTTGGTGTCCAGGACTTCGAAAAGCTCGATGAGGGCCTTACGGAAGTCCTTCGTCTCGAACTGCTGCATATAGTCGTGGAACATATTCTTGGAACCGAATATGCCGGCGTCTTCCGCATAGAGGCAGAAGACGAGACGCACGCAGAGCTTGTTCAACGACTTTTGCGACTCCGGGCTCGTCGGGTCTTTGTACTGTGCAAGAATCTTGTCATAGAGAAGCCCGACTATCTCACCGGCCTGGATGGAAACCTCCAACTCTTTCTTCAGGTGGACGTTAGTGTCATCGACAAGGAAGGAGAGTCTATGGTATTCGTTCTCCAGGTCGGCCAACCGGATGACTTGCGGAGCGTTATTGGGATGCTCCATATCGTGAACCTCGAAGGTTGTGAAGTTACAGACGACTATCCAGCGGGGAGCCATTGAGAGCGGAAGGCCCGCTGCGTAGCGACGAGCCTGCTGATAAGGAGTAAGGACGGCACCGTCGGACTGCTTGGCCGCGGCGTTCAGGTCCACGTGAGAGCCCTTCTGCTCAATCAATACCTTGGTCGAGGTGATATAGGCGTCGATAAAGTCGGACCCCTTCTCCTTGGTGATGGTCTTGACCGGCAACTCGAATTTCATAATCTTGGTGGGGTTGTCGACGCCGAAGACGGTATGCAAGAGGTCAAGCCAGAAACGCTGGGTTTCGCCCTTCTCGTAGCCCTTTCCGGTCCATTCCTGTACAAATGATTTCGCTGCTTTCTTTTGGGTATTATTGGTTGGTGCCATAGTGTTCTTAGTCTGTCAAACTATCAAAGATAACACTTTTTCTATAATAGTCATTGAAGACCGTCCGCATATATTTGCACTACAAAAAGGTAAACAATATTTTCGGAGCTTTTAACAAAATAACGTGCTTGGATACCCCAAAGTGCCTCTCTGTTTTCTGAGGGCGTTTTGGAGGTACGGAAGAGAGTTCTGTATTTATAACAGGATATCTGCCGCCGAAAGAAATCCATAAGCATTCCCAATCGAAACAGACCGTAAAAAAAGCCGGCACTTTGACAGTGTCGGCTTTTTTCGTTCTATATTGAGAGAACCGCCAGAATGTTAATGAGTTCGTGATCGATAGGCTTGTCCTTTTTAATGGCCCTGTCTATCGGCACATATACCACCTCGTCGTTATGTATTCCCACGAGGACGTTTCTCTGGCCCTCCTTAATCGCCTCTATGCTCGCGTAGCCCAGCCGGCTTGCCAAGATTCTGTCAAAGGCACTCGGAGTGCCACCCCTCTGCAAGTGTCCTAAGATACTCACCCTTACGTCGTACTGAGGATACTCGTTTCTAACCCTATTCGCATAGTACATAGCGCCGCCGTCCTTCGGACTCTCCGACACGATTACGATACTGCTATTCTTGCTCTTTCGGAAACCGCGGCTGATGAATTGTTCCAATTGGTCCACATCCGTCTGGTCCTCAGGGATGATGGCAGCTTCCGCACCCGATGCGATGGCACTGTTCTGCGCAAGGAATCCCGCATCACGGCCCATTACCTCCACGAAGAAGATTCGGTCGTGGGAAGTAGCAGTGTCCCTGATCTTATCCACGCACTCGACGATGGTATTCAGCGCGGTGTCATACCCTATCGTAGAATCAGTTCCATAAAGGTCGTTGTCGATGGTTCCGGGAAGTCCGATAATCGGAAAGTCGTATTCCTGGGCCAATATCTGAGCGCCGGTAAGCGAACCGTTTCCGCCTATTACGATAAGTGCGTCGATACCGTACTTCACCAAGTTGTCATAAGCAATCTTACGCCCCTCCGGAGTTTTGAAATCCTGACTACGAGCAGTCTTAAGGAAGGTTCCTCCTCGCTGGATGGTATTGCTCACACTTTCGGTAGTCAGCTCGCTTACCTCACCGTGAATCAAGCCTTCGAATCCACGGTAGATACCCATAACCTTAAGTCCATTGTAAATCGCGCTGCGAGTCACAGCGCGAATGCAAGCGTTCATTCCGGGAGCATCGCCACCCGATGTAAGCACACCTATAGTTTTAATTTCTTTTTTCATAAATATGTAATACACTAAGTCGTGAAATAATGTGCAAATATTACACCTTTTTTCAAAATATCCATACTTATGTCAAAGAAAATCTACTTTTCGACTATATGCCCTCCACGTTCACGTATTTGAAGCGACGAATCTTTCGGGTGGCAGTCTTCTCAAAAGGCTCCTGAAGCACCTGTACGGCACTCAGACGCGATGAACGGTTCACTTTACCGTTAACTATCGAGAGAATGTTCGACTTGCACTCCTCCACCTTTTTCAAGAACTCCGCCTCGCCCGAATGGTCCCAATCCAGGACATCCTCGTTAAAAGTCACCAGAGCCACCAACTTGTTACCGCGAGAAAGCACTATCGACTCGTCTACCACATCGATGTTGTTTATGACCTGCTCTATCTCCTCAGGATAAATATTCTCGCCGGACGAACCGAGAATCATATTCGAAAGACGCCCGCGAATGGAATAATTGCCTTTCGCATCCAGCACGGCCAAATCGTTGGTCTTGAACCACCCATCGGAATTGAACACCTTCGCAGTGCGCTCCGCATCCTTATAATAGCCCATCATCACGTTAGGTCCCTTGGCCACTATCTCGCCCTCCCCCGTCTGTGGGTTAATATTGTCGAGCTTCAATTCCACGCCATAGACCGGCACGCCTATCGAACCGGGCACTCGAGTTTTTCCGAGTGTAAAGCTAAGCAGCGGAGAAGTCTCGGTAAGTCCATAGCCTACGGCATACGGGAATCGCGCCTTCAGCAAGAACTTTTCCACCTCCACGTCGAGTTTCGCACCTCCTATTCCGAAGAAATCCAGCTTTCCTCCGAAAGTCTTACGAAGTTTCAGGCCTATAAGACGACACAAAAGCCAATTCATATTCTTATCCAACCAGCTGAGCGTCGGGCTCTTACGAATCGTCGGCACTATACTGTCCCTGTAGATTTTCTCGATAATCAGCGGCACGGAAAGCATCGTCGTCGGACGAACTTCCTGCATCGCAGAGAGCAAGAGCTTCGGCACCGGCGGCTTCGACATATAATACACGGACGCTCCGCAATAAGCCGGATAAAGCAGTCCGATCGTCAATTCCAGCGTATGCGACATAGGCAGAATCGAAAGCCACCTATCCCTCTCATCGCGCTTCTTCGTGTGATAGCACGACACCACGCAGCTCGCCAGATTCCTATGCGAGAGCATCACGCCCTTCGCGTTTCCGGTGGTTCCCGACGTATATATTATAGTGGCCAATTCTTCCGGCGCCGGAACCTTAGCCGCAGCAAACTCCTGACTCTCACCCTTCAAGACCTCCAGCGTCTCCACATCGATTATCATCGACACTGCCTCGCGCGAGCGTTCGGACAGGAGCGAGAACAATCGCTTTGAGATAAAGATGGCCTTCGTCTGCGAGTGCTGCAGGATATTGTCTACCTCGTTCGCAGAGCTGTCCGGCAATATAGGCACGCTCACTCGTCCGAATGCCACCGTCGTGAAGAATGCCAATCCCCAATTGGGCATATTCTGCGACAAGATAGCCACCTTATCCCCTGCGCCCACGCCATATTTGGACAATTTCAATGAAAGCTCCTCGCATTTGATACGAAAGCTCGAATAAGTATATTCTACATCTGAATCAAGCATTTTAGACATCAGGTTATTCGAATATCGCATAACCGAATAGTCATATAATTCCCTAAGTGATTCTATAATTTTCATCCTCTTTTAATTATTTTCTGCGGCAAAAGTAAGTCAAATAAGTCCATCTTTATAACACAAACAGGGCTATAAATATTCTAAAAGTGATATTTAGAACAGATAATCGGGCAAATAGCGATATTTATATATAAAATATGTAACTTTACAGACGATGAACGACAACAAGAGATATGATGAACTCGTCTGCGCATTCGGCATAAATTACCTGAATGCGGAAGCCTCCAGAGTTCAAGTCGAGGGGAAATTCTGCCTTGTGGATAATCTGCAGACAGGCGGATGGTCCATCCCTACCATTTCCGAAAGGCCGAGCCGCATTCACTTTCCCATCAAGATCACGCTCGGATTCTGCCTTTTCTGTAAAAGCGGCCAAGTGAGCATCAGGGTTCAGCAAAGAAACTACACCGTCTCGGATAACGGCGCACTCGTGGTCTTCGCAGGACAGATAGTGGAAAAGGTAGACGTCCGGAAAGACACGAAGCTCATCTTTGCCGCATTGGACTCCGAATACATAATGACCGGCATCCGAGGCCCTCACGGAAAGAACATAAGACAGATGATGATTCACAGCCACGAACCTATAAGGGTTGATTTGGGCGAGACGGAAGGAGATAACTTCGTCCATCTATGCCAATCCGTCAAGCACATCATCTCGAACTGCGACAGCCAGACCGCCGACGGCATTCTGTCCGGGTTCTCGTACATATTTGCCAGCCTTCTTCTAAAGTGGACCAGACAGGGCACACAAAACCTTTCCCTGTCCGCGTCTCGTGAAAAGGAGATTCTTCTACGCTTCGAAGAAGACTTGCACAACTTCTCCAGAAAGGACAAGACCGTATCTTTCTATGCCAGAAGGCAATGCATATCCGACAAGCACTTCTCCAGAACGATAAAAAAGGCTTGCGTCCGCAAGCCTTTGGATATAATCAGGGAATATGTAATACTCGATGCGAAGAGTCTTCTTCTGACAGGCAGATATTCGGTAAAGGAAGTGTCCGAAAAGCTCGGATTCACAAACGATTCCTTTTTCTGCCGCTATTTCAAGCTCGCCACGGGCAAATCCCCTCTTGAATTTCTAAAATCGACTCAGGATTAGTTAGCTGCCGATACGTATGTATTCGACATGACGATACCCTGAACGTTAGCCCCTGCAGGAAGATATGCCTGTTCTCCCGGGATGAAGAATCCGAAGAAGGTGAATATTCCGCAGATAACAGCGAGTACAGTCTTGTCAGGGCCATAAGCAGAAACATTGGCACCGGCCACAGGAACATAAGTTCCGTCAGTAGCGTAAATACCATTTACCGAAATGGAGAGATTTCCTCCGATACCCAGTATGGTAGCTTTTCTGGAATCCGAAACCCAGCCTTTGACGACAGTGCCCGAAGGTATCACCACGACGCCATCTGCTACCACGTCAGCCGTGGTCATAAGGTCTACAGAATTACCTATAGCCTCGATCCTGGAGGTGACAGTAGAAACAGTAACCATAGGAATAGGTGTTCCGGCCTTAAGCAGGAACAACTCTTGTGCATTCGCTGCAGTGATTCCACACAGGAGGGCTACAGCACTAAAAATCAATTTTTTTAACATAATTGTTTTTCAATTAATATAAGGATTTAACTTTCTCAAATCATTTACCGCATTGCGGTTCATCGTCTCATTATACCTATTTGCGCTACTTCCCGCGCCTACTATATTACCCACATAGAAGGACAAGTCTAGAAGTCCCACAATTATTCCCACACCGATATTTCCGCTGCTGAAAGACGTATATGTCGCATAGGAAAGCATAGCGCTTATCAAAAGAGCTGCCACGGCATTCGAAGGCGATTCCGTGTAAAAATATCCACATCCGGGAATTATGCTCAGGCCCCTCGCCACCCACGGATTCTTGCATTTGGCATTCGCCGCATCCTGAACCACTTGGATGCTGGAAATATAGAATTGGCTGGTCTTGTCCTCGGCATACTTCCTGTCAAGTGCATCGAGCGAAAGGTCGTATCGGGATGTGCCCAGATAGAGAATAGCCAATTCCCCGTAGGGAGTCTTGGTCGAGCCGAGAGGCATCAATTCGCAGGCCTGCAGATATTTAGCTATCGCCGCATCGGGATTGTTACTTTTATCGAGCAGGTGCGCCGCAGTGTAGGTAATGTCGAAATCGGACTTCAGCGCCGCAGGAAGGCTTTCGTAACATTCGAGTCCACTGCGATAGTCGCCCATTGCCTCGAAGCATTTCATCTTATTCACATACAATGACGCATCTTGCTTGTACTGAGCAGGATAATAGAACAGCAAGCGCTCGATTTCGGTCAGTGCGCCGCTAAAAATACGGTTATTGATAAGGTGATTAACGAACTGAAGCCGGAGCTGTACGGAGTCCTTCGGGACGATAGTGGGAGCCGAGACGTGGTTTTCCTTTCCTGCCAACACGCCCGCCGGCACCTCCACCCCTTTCGGGAAGTCTACCGCCGTGGCGAATTCGCTGATATTCGTTCTCGGATAGTACTGCAAATCGTGTCCGCAGCGTGTAAGGCGATCTGCAGTCAGTACCATGGCTTCCGGAAACGAATGCATGGAAAAGACCATCTTTCCATAAGCGGAACAGGAAGGATACATCCTACAGTGCGTATGCTTGAGCGGGCTCATATACTTCTGATAGATATTGATATAGTCTATCGCAGCACCGCCCTCTTGTCGCCCCGTGGCCACCCACGCCGACATCAAGAATACGACCATTGCTCCTATCACTTTACGCATAATCGCGTAAATATAAGAATAATTATTTATAAAAGCACCTTATCTACCATCTGCAAGAGGTCTTCTTCGCTGGCGTAAGGGTGTATATGGAAGTATTTGTCCCCGGCGAGCATAGCGGAGAGTCTGGCACGAGACTTATCGTAGAAAATATGCACCGGAATATTATGGCTTTCAGCATAAGCCAATTCATACCCTACCCCCAAGGAAGGAGTGGTGCATTCGGCGATGAGCAAATCCGCCTCTCGTAGCCAAGCTGTATCTTGTTCATATATGGCGACATCGCTATTTTCCACGTCTTCCAGCTTACTGAGCGACAAATCGCCAATGTGCTCCGTCAGTACTATATGTTCCCTTTGAATATGCCTGATAACGCGTCCATACAATTCAGCATCTGCCCTTCCACCCCTGATGGAACCCGCAAAATACACTTTCTTCATCACTTTCTCCTAATTATTAGTTTCCGATACAAATATGTGGGAAGACAACTTCCCTATTACAAGTCGATAATCTTGTCGGCGAGGTCGGCCACGGCCATACGGTGAGTGATGCAAATGATGGTCTTGCTCTCATAATACCTCTCATGAAGACGATCCAGAACGGTCATTTCCGTAGCAGGGTCAAGCGCAGAAGTGGACTCATCCAGAATCAGGATTCCGCCCTCTCGCAGAAGCGCACGAGCGATGGCGATGCGTTGGCATTGGCCCTCACTAAGACCACGGCCCGACTCACTGCACTCAGTCTCCAATCCCAGCGGCAAGTCGAACACGAAGTCTGCGCCCGCGGTATGCAGCACGTCGGCCAGCTGCTCATCGGTCGCAGTCGGGCAGGCGATCAGCAAGTTATCGCGAATCGTACCGCTCAACAGCGAATTGCCCTGAGGCACGTACATAAAATTCTCGCGCGTCGACACCCCCACGGGGATGGTAGTCTGCCCATTGGAAATGAGCACCTCGCCCGAAGAAGGCTTCAGCACGCCCAGAAGGATTCCGGCCAATGTACTCTTCCCCTTTCCGGTCTCCCCACAGATGGCAGTCAGCTCACCCGCAGCGAAATCGCAAGAAAAATCCCGGAATACGGATGTCCCGTCTTCGTATGAAAAATTGAGATTGCGCACGGAAATCGACAATATCCCCGGAAGGGCCTTCGACTCCGACGTATCCTCCCCTACCATCTCGTCGATGTCCATCAAGCGCTCCTGCGAAGACAGGGCCCTGATAAACGCCGGCACATAGGATGCCAATGCCGCAACAGGACGCTGAACCTGACCTACGAGCTGAAGGAATGCCACCATAAGTCCGTATGACACAGAGCCATCCTTCAATCCGTACACACCCCAAAGGAAGGCAGTAAGATAGCCCGCAGAAAAGCCTGCCTGCATAAAGAAACGCGACACCGCCGAGTAGTTCAGACGGCTTCGGGTCTTTTTAATCTGTTCATTCTGAAGTTTTTCGAGCTTACTGTCTACCAGATGCTCCGCACCTAAAGTCTTAATCAGGATACGGCTCTGAAGGTGCTCTTGAATGTAGCCCTGAATACGTCCGTCGAGAGTTCTGATTTCGAGTGAAAGCGAACGCAGTTTCTTAAAATAAAGCCGGGAGACCACGATGGCCACAGGCATTATCCAGATAAGGATCATAGCCAAATCCGAAGAGAAACTGAAAAGGAGTACACAAGAAGCCACCAATTGGAATACGGTAACCACGGCCGAAGGAAGCGTAACGCACAGGAACTCGCTCACGACGCGAATATCCTCCTCCAGACGGTTTACCACGTCGGCGCTATGGAATTTGTCCTTTCCGTTCCACGTGCTTCGCATCGCCTTGTTGAAAGAACTTTTCTGAATGGAAAGCTTGGCCTTTACACAGATGTCCCCTTCCATCCTCTTCGAAAGCACCCTGAAGATTATCTGGAAGAACATTATACCCACCAGCACTATCACGCTGCCGGTAAGTCCCTCGTCAAGCGCACCCGTGGCTATGTCGACCACACGCTTGCTATACCACACGAAAAGCAGCGAGCAAGCCGCCTCCATAAGATATATGAGACTCACTCCGGACACTTTGAAAAGTACCGGTCTCAGTAGGGAGAAAAGCCCCTTGAAACAAGGACGAAAATCCTTCATTATCTAACTACGCCGATTTCCACCCACTTATCGAGAATCTTTCCGGCATCGGAAAGTGCTAAGGCAGAATCGATTTCATATTCCTTCACGAGCAAATCCGCCAGAGTCTGAACGTCGAAATCCTTTCCCTCCACGGCCTTCCACAAAAAGGCAGCACTTCCGTTAAGAGAAAGCATCTTGTTAAAGTTCACTAATTTGGAGCCTTCGGGAACTACTACGAATTCCCCACAGACCTCTCTGAGCTTAAATCCGTCTACGATTTTCATATCTATTTCTTTTTTATTACTCTTCTTAAAATACCTAATGTCACTCTTCGCACGATGTAAGGAGTAGCGTTCCAAATCCTGACACGCCTGCGATACGACTTGGTGTCCACGTCCACGCGTCGCGTACCACTGCGAAGCACTGCCACGAGCTTTCCCTTCACGTCCGAAACGTGGCATAGCTCCACTCCCTTTAGGTTTCCGTCGCCCTTTAGCGTAACTACATCGCCATCTATCTTATACACGCGATGAAGCACATAGGCTCCCGAAGGAAGCTTGGCCAATACCGCATCTCCCACGCCCCACCAAGCCTGAGTCAGTTGCACGCTATCCCTATCGCCCACGATGAAAGGCAGCATACTGTAGCCCTTGGCCTCGAAAGTTACCGTCTTTCCCTGCGATAACAAATCGCAGATATGGAAAAACAGGATGTTATTTGGAACCACCAGACTCATTTCACTGCTTCATAACAAACCTTTGCCGCATCTGCGTCCGGAAGACACTGAAGCGCATAGCACTTCACGCCTGCGACTACCTTATTTATAGTGTTATGCAGCGCATCTCCCATCTGCGGGTCGAACTTGATTCCCGACGAAGAAGAATAAACCTGCGCATAGGAGTTTATCGCACCCAGTCTCGTAGCCTTGTTAAAAGGAGCACGAACTATCTGAACCATAGCGCCTACCGGGTAATCCAGATTCTTATAGCAAGGCGTCTTTCCGCTCCACGGGGAGCCATAAACCCTCACGCTACCGTCTTCGAGCACTCTAACTATCGGATTATCATCGTTAAGCAAGTGTGAATCAGGAATATTCCTTAGCCACATCTTGCTGTGAGTACTCTTTCCGGTGCCACTCTTGGCCAGGAAAAGGTAGCCTTTGCCTCCATTCTCTATGACGGATGCGTGCATCTCCAGCGTATTCATTCCTGCAGTGCGGAAGGCGTACTGAAGCATCAGCGCATTGTTTATCGCGAAAAGCGACTCGCTCGGACAAGCGATCAAGAGTTTCGAAAGGGTAAAGTCGGAATTGGCCCAAAGTTTCATCGAAACAGGCCTGCTCGAGGTAGAAGACGATTCGAAGTACCAATCTTCTCCACACCTGTAAATCACTATTTTAGTCTCTCCCGGCTCGGTAGGCTGGTCGAAATAAAGCGTCTTTTCCATCGTAGGGAGTTCATCCACGAGCTCTAGTTCGAAGATGGGAGCATCGCTCTCTACATAAAAAGGATCGTACTGCCCCATCTCAGCCCACAATGGACTGTCATCGGGAAGAACGACCCTAAAAATATGTCCTGCAACCGAAATCTCTTTTTTCATATCCTCCAAAGATACGAAGAAATTTCGTAATTATTTCACACGCATAGCCCTAAGGGAATTCAAAATGGCAATTACCGTGACACCCACGTCCGCGAAGACCGCCTCCCACATGTTTGCCACGCCTAGCGCGCCTAAAAGCAGGAACAAAAGCTTGATACCTATAGCGAACACTATATTCTGCACCACGATGCGAAGCGTCTTCTTCGCTATCTTAATTCCTAACGCAATCTTCACCGGGTCATCGTCCATCAGCACCACGTCGGCCGCCTCTATCGCAGCGTCGCTTCCCACGCCGCCCATCGCGATTCCTATATCGGCCAATTTCAGCACCGGAGCGTCATTCACGCCATCTCCCACGAATGCCAATACTGCCTGACCATCAGATTCTTTCAGCGCCTTCACCCGCTCGACCTTATCTGCAGGAAGAAGCCCTGCGTGATATTCGTCCAGTGCCAATTCGCCGGCGACTTCCTTAGCCACGTCGGCCCTGTCACCCGTCAGCATCACCGTCTTCTGCACCCCGGCCGCCTTAAGTAGGCCAATCGCCTCGGCAGCAGTAGGCTTCAATGTATCGGAAACCACGATATAACCCAGGAATTTCCCTTCGGTGGCGACATAAACCACTGTTCCTATCTTACTTACAGGAACCGGCTCCACCCCGATTCTTCGCATCAGCTTCTCGTTTCCGGCATAAATACCCTGACCATCGACGGTCGCACAAATACCCTCTCCGGAATAATCCTTCACGTCGGACACCCTACTCTCGTCCAGAGGCTTTCCATAAGCACTTCGAAGGGAAACAGCCACCGGATGTGAAGAAAAACTCTCGGCAAGTGCAGCCTTTTCCAAAAGACCGGCCTCGTCCGAATCCACGGCAGAGATTTCACTGACGCTGAACCTGCCTTTAGTAAGGGTGCCGGTCTTGTCGAAGACCATAGTACGCACCTTCGAAAGCACTTCCATATAATTCGAGCCCTTCACCAAAATCCCCTTTCGCGACGCCCCACCGATACCGGCGAAGAAAGTGAGAGGGATGGAAATGACCAGTGCGCAAGGACAGGAGATAACCAGGAAAATCAGTGCACGGTGCAGCCAGATAGGCCAATCTCCCCCTGTAAAGAGCGGCGGCAAGACTGCCAAAAGCACGGCCCCGGCCACCACCGACGGCGTGTAAACCCGGGCAAATCTGGTAATGAACTTCTCGGTTTTGGCCTTTCCCGTCTGCGCATTCTCCACGAGGTCCAGAATCTTGGATACAGTGGATTCTCCGAACGAACTCGTGGTCTTGATGCGAATAAGCCCTGTCATATTCAGGCTTCCGCTAAGCACTTCCGCCCCTTCGGACACGTCACGAGGCATACTCTCGCCCGTTAGCGCTGCCGTATCGAGGGAAGACTCGCCGCTGATTACCACCCCGTCTATAGGAATCTTTTCTCCGGGCTTTACCATAATTATGCTTCCTGGCAGTACGTCAGACGGAGACACCTTTCGCACTGTGCCTGCGGAGTCTTCCAGATTAGCATAATCGGGACGTATGTCCATAAGGGAAGAGATGGAAGCGCGACTTCTTTCCACGGCGATATCCGAAAACAACTCTCCTATCTGATAGAAAAACATCACCGCCACTGCCTCGGGATACTCCCCTATGGCCAATGCTCCCACGGTGGCTATAGCCATAAGGAAATGTTCGTCGAAAAGTTCCTTATGAAAAATACTTTCCACCGCTTCGTAAATCACGTCGGCACCTATTATAAGATAAGCCGCCAAACAAAGACACATCCTCACCATCTCAGACAAAGGCAAGAATAACACGAGGCCGAGCATCACTCCGCTCGCCACGATTCGTGCCACCATAATTTTTTGCTCTTTTTCCATAATCGTCATTATTTAACAAGAGCAAAATTATAGCTTATCTGCTGCAACCGAGTTGCAATTTTTAGTGTGATTTACAGTGCGGACAAAGTCCTTTAAGAAGATACTCCACTTCGTGAAGCTCGAAATCCTTAGGATAGTTTACTATAGGTATATGAGTGTCTTCCAGACAATAAGTCTTATGACATTTTTCGCAATAGAAATGGCAGTGCAGTTCCTCCACGGCACAATCATGGTCGTTATGACAATAACAATACTTGGTCGAACCACTCCCGTCTTCCATCACGTGAACCACGTGGTGTTCGGCGAAAAGAATTAATGTCCTGAATATGCTGGATTTGTCCACGCTTTCCAAATCGGCTTCCAAATCACTGAGCGAGAACGTGTCGTTATAGCCTGAGATAGCCTTTAAAACAAGTATTCGCACCGAAGTGGGGCGAATACCGTGTTTCGAGAGAATCTCGATGTATTTATCGTTAGTATCTGCCATATCAAGAGCAAATATAAGAATTTTTCGTCATCCTATCGCATAGGTCTTCCCGGACCACCTGGGCCGCCGGGGCCGCCCATACCACCGGACCTGTTACCTCCGAAATTACCGAAGCGATAGGTAAGCGACACGATGACGTATCGACCTAAGGTGTTGTTCACGGACTCGGTATGGTAGTTGGCCGTATCGGTGACGGTCAAGTTCTTCGCTTGGCCGAGGATGTCATAGCCCTTCAGGGCGAGAGTCATCTTCTTATTAAGCAGCTGTTTCTGAATCTCGAGATTCAGCACGTACTCGGAAGGCTGAGCGGTAGTGTAGCCGTTATACCAGTTATAGTTGAACTCGCCCTTCGCACTGAGTCCTACCTGATCCCAGCTCCAAGTGGCGGTAGTACGAATCTGGTTGTTGAACGTGGTCGTGCGATCCTTCACTTCCTCGATGACATAGCGGCTTGAATTGATGCGGGTCCTTCCTGACAATTCCACCTCCAGTGCGTCGATTCTGTATTTTCCGGCCAATCTTTCCGTGAAAGTGAACGTATTCGTGCTATTGTCTACCAATTTCGAGCGAATCAAATCGTAATCGCCGAAAAAGGCATCGTAATCCAGAGAGCCGTCGCTCTTAAGATAAGCTGAGGTGTTTATGTCCTTTCCCACATAGTTCGAAGAAGTGCTATAGCCGATGCGGGACATATTTACTATCGTAAAACCGCTCTTCTTTATAGGCAGGTTCAGGTAAACGTTGAAATTGGCCGAGAAGCTGGCAGGTCCGTTCACCGGCATGGTGTAGGCGATACCATTATTATACCAAGTCGCATTTACCACAGGGTTATCGTTGTACGACGCACTCCAGCGTGCGTTTACCGATGTGTAAGTCTTTTTGTTATTATACCTTACGTCTCCTCGAAGGTCGTGCTTGAAATACGGCGAGAGGTTCGGGTTACCGAAAGATACGGAAAGCGGATTAGAGTTGTCGGCTATGGTAATGAGCTGCGAGGTGCTAGGCTGAACGCTGCGACCATTATAGAAAGATCGCAAGCTGCCGTTCTCCCCCAATTCGAAATACACCATGGCATTAGGGGCCCAATTGACTCTATACATCGTCGTATCCACCTTGTAGGAAGCGCCGGATGAGGTATAGTTATGAGTCTTGGTAGGCTTGGCAGCCATACCCACCTGCACGCGGAAGCCGTTTCCCTGATACAGGGCATTCACTCCGACCTCCTGGTTGACATACTCATTCACGATGCTGTTCGAATAGTTGTCGGAAACCTCGCCGGTCTGCACGTCGGTAGTCAGCTTGTCCGACTCGGACTTGTTCCAACTATAGGAATAATTGGCCTCGAGATAGAAGTTTCCACCGAGGGGCTGGGTGAAGGTGGCATTTCCCCAAAGGCTGTACGTGTTCTGGTCCTGGGTATAATGCTGGTCCACGAGCGAAGTGGAAGCGGTTCCGTCGGCGCCGTAGATGGTGGTGTTCGATTTATTGTAGCCTACGAGGTTGTTCGTGCTTACGCTATAATTTCCCATCACGGTCATAGTCTGACCCGGCATCCAAAGCCTCTGTCGCAAAAGGGCAAATCCTCTGGTATTCAAGTTAGTATTGTCTCCGAAATTAGCCTTCGTGCTGGAGTTCGTCTTAGTAGTGCTCTCGTCCGAGAAAAGATAGGTACTGGTGGCATCCTCGCTATTCTCGGCAAATCCACCCTTTCCGAAATCCACTTGCGGCTGGAAGATGACGGAAGTATTGTCCGAGAACTTGTGCTCCAGACGCATTCCGAAACGATGTCCCCCCGAATAGGTATTACTGCTACCCTTCGAGTCATAGAGCAAGTTCGAGTCGTCGAGATAAGTGGTCTTCGACGAATTCTCCTCCACATCCTTGTTCGTGTAATTATACAGGTAGTTGCCGCTCAAGTCCATTTTGTTGTCAAAGAGGGTGGCCGCACCGTTAAGTCCGCTCATAAAAGAGGTGGTGATACCGTTACTGCGTCCCCAGCCTCCTTGGCCACGACCCATTCCGCTACCGCGAATCGCACCCATCATATTACCGGAGATGTCGCGA
>Ga0129311_1000781_pt1 | contig 25469 bp, 19 predicted proteins | sample Go1ome_FD_94435 | JGI IMG/M metagenome (GOLD analysis project Ga0129311, IMG submission 94435) | Western lowland gorrila individual fecal microbial communities from Wisconsin, USA - Go1022B metagenome | ecosystem: Host-associated > Mammals > Digestive system > Large intestine > Fecal | place... | reverse complement strand
ATCCTGGTATAATCGCAGGAGAAAACATAGTAGTCTAGGCTACAGGACACCGGATCAAGTTCATGCTGAAGGTGCGGCGTAAAAGTCGCACTTTTGGTGTCCACTATATTGACTTAAGACCATACACAAAATAGAATTAAGAAGAAATAAGGAAGAGATTAAGATTTTCTTAAGTTTTATTAATACGTATTAATAGATTTCACAATACAACATTCGCCTATAAAAAAAGACGCCCGCACAACGCGGACGCCTTAATTCACAAATTATATTTATATATGATCTTATAAGGCCAAGAATGATTATACTATCTTTTGAGACCCTTTTAATCGATCTTTAAAATCAGACCAAGAATATTCTTAACAGCAAGGTTAATTTCTTCTTCGGAGATCAGACCCATTTCATAAGCCTTTTTTACTCGATCTGGATAACCGTTAGCCATCTTTAGATCATTGCCTGCCTTTGTCTCCAGGTAATGCTCTCCCAGGCTCCACCAGTCTGTAGTTACCATTCCCTGAAAGCCCCATTCCTCACGAAGAATACCTGTAAGCAGGTCGTAAGACTCTGAAGTATGTGTACCATTTAAGAGATTATATGATGACATGATAGTCCAAGGATCAGATTCCTTAACAATAATTTCAAACTGCTTCAAATAGATTTCACGAAGTGCTCTCTCTGAAACAATAGAGTCTGATGCCTTACGATTTGTCTCCTTATTGTTTGCTGCAAAGTGCTTTGGAGATGCAGCAATATGTTCAGACTGAATACCATTTACCATAGCTGCACCAATCTTACCTGACAGGAATGGATCCTCTGAGTAATACTCAAAGTTTCTTCCGCACAGTGGACTTCTATGAATACAGCATGCAGGTGTAAGCCACATACCAATATTGTTCTCTTTTACTTCCAACGCTGCGGAGCTACCAACCCATTCCACAAGTTCTGTATTCCAGGAACAAGCAAGCATTGTTGCGCAAGGCCAGGCTGTTGTTGTAACGCCAGAATCAGCAGTCACACGAAGTCCTGCAGGACCATCTGCTGTCATTACATTTGGAATACCATATTCCGCCTGATTACCAATGCCAAATGTATTTGCCAGGCCTGTGTTTGGCTGACCACCTAAAAGGTCAATTCGATTCTGTAAAGGAAGCTGAATCAGGAAGTCATCCAGAGACATCTTTCCCTTATAAACATCAATTAACTGTGGCTTTTTCTCCATCTGCATCCGAAGAAGGGATTTGCCTGACTCCCCACGAACGATAGGAAGAACACCTTCCAGACTTAATGGATCCTGTCTTTCAAAACCACATGGATCTTGTGGCTTCTCTTCTACTTGAACTTTCTGGAAAGTGCCATCCGCCAGCATTCTCTTTGTGAGGCCATAAGGCTTCAGTCTTTCAGAGAGCTGCTCTAAAACTCTATCCTCTGTCACTTCGTAAATAAATTCTATTTCTCCTGCATCACGTACGTTTTCACCCACGTAGAAACGATATTTCCCTTTTTCAAGTACCCAGGCTGATTTCTGAACCAGTCCCTGATCATCATAAGAAGCAAGATTTTTAATATCTACAGGCACCTTGATTAACTGTCTTTCTCCTGGATCCAAGAAGAAAGTTTTCGTAAATCCAACCAGGACTTTCTTTGCCTTACCAAGCTTTCCCTGGGGTGCAGATGCATAAATCTGAACTACTTCTTTACCTGCAACATTACCTGCGTTTCGAACCAATACTTCAAAAATAATCTGCTGGTCTTTTACCATCGCATTGTCCAGTGCAATTTCAAAGTTTGTGTAAGAAAGACCAAATCCAAATGGATAATTTACTCTTTCTGCTGCCCCTGGAATGGTTTCAAAATATCGATAACCAACATAAATATCATCCGTGTATTCAACATAATCAGCAGACTTATGGAACTCAGCGGAAGATGGATAATCCTCTAAGGACTTTGCAAAGGTATCCGTAAGATGTCCAGATGGATTTGCATCACCACAGATAATATCTGCAGCTGCTCCACCACCTTCAATTCCACCCTGCCATGCCATAAGCACAGCTTCGATACGATCATCCTGGTAGAACCATTCGGAATCCACCATACCGCCAACATTCATGACAACAATAACATGAGCAAAGTTTTTCTTTGCTGTTTCAATCATCTTCTCTTCTGCCTTAGAGAGATAGAAATCGCCACGTTCAAAAATCTGATTTGCAAGATTTACGTCTCGATCTTCTCCCTCCCAGAAACCATATTCACGACGAATATCAGCTTCTCCAACAGATGTACGATCCCAGCCTTCTCCAGAGAAACGGCTAATAGATACAATGACTGTGTCTGAGAATTCCCTGGCTCTTTCTAAAAGGTCAGCAGGAATTTCTGGTTCTGAAGTAAGTCCTGGTACACAACCTGAATTATACTGTGCCCAGATATTATCCACATAAAAATCGATAAGTTCATCAAAAACCTGAACCTTACCCTTGGCCATCTTTTCACGCATACCATCTGCCAGGGTCATACTATAATCCACAACAACATCGCCGGATCCACCGCCGCCCTTCACATAATCAGCTGTACCTTTTCCCATAAGTACAACTTTCTGTCCCAGGCTAAGAGGCAGTACATTATTTTCATTTTTAAGAAGAACCATTCCTTCTCTGGCAGCATTTCTTGACTGCACAATATGTTTCCTTGAACCTGTCACTCTTCTACCATCTCTTCCCAGAGGTAAGCATGGCAGGTAATTAATTCGACTCCACTTTTTCATAACACTTACCTTTCATATCCCAATACATATTTATTATTTTTCTCACTTTTTATTATGCTCGTTTTCCAGGCAAACAACTATCAATTATCGGCGCTGGATACAAATATTGTTACTAATAATTTTGCAATTTTAACAAATTCATTACATAGAAAAAGCGGAGAATTAATCTCCGCCTTCTATACATGCAAATGTACTTAGTTTAAAGCTTCGAATGCAGCAATTGCATCCTTCAGTTCTGCTTCATGTTCTGCAAGAATTGTGATGCACATTACTGTTCTACCATGAAAGAGGTAGTAACGATTTTCATAGGCTGTCTGTCCAGCACTTGTTTTTAACTGGCCTGAATAGCCAAATACATTATGTCCGGCAAATACTGTATCTTTAACATCTGTATTGCTTACCGTTGTTCCCTGGGATTCATACTGCATAAGCGCTGCTTCCAGATTATCTGATACAACCTGTCTTGTAGAATCTGTATCTGTTGCAATACCAGCGATTACTGCTGTTACTCGACATCTAGGATCCAGTCTTTCTGCACCCAGATCATCAAAGTAATTTGCATTGTTACCAATAACATTCTTTTTCAAAAATTCATCATTGAAATATTCTGTAGTAAGACCAGATGTTTCAGCAAGCTTTTCCTGTGATCGGAATTCATAATCAGCAGGTGCTGTGAACTTTACATTGAAATACTCATTTGCATAGACACCATCGGTTACTGTACCAAGAATTGGCACATCACTTGTGGCATCTGTAATGGATGCATCCGCTTTTGAATTAGATGGTGCAGAAACGAAATCCGCATTTTCTGTGCTCTCTTCTGTAGATGCGGCTGTATCTCTTGAAATAGATTTGCAAGCACCCAGAGACATTATAAGAGTTCCAATCATTACTGCTGCAAATACCTTTTTAAACTTTTTCATTATTCTTCTCCTTCATTTCGCCTTGGCGAAGTTACATAAGAAACCGAGGATAGACACCTCTGTCTATCCCCGGCACCCACTGATTAATTTTAAAGACTTTTATATCTTTGTCAATAATTTGATTTCTGTCCGTCAGACCAAGAGTTTGCTTACAGCTTCCTTCAGATTCTACCTTACGATAGACACCCTTGCTGTTCAGCTATACACTTCCTTGTCGCCTAGGCATGTTCGGGACTTTCACCCGTTAGAGTGCGCCCATGGCGCGCAAACCAAAAACAGGAGACATATCTTACGATATGTCTCCCCTTCTAAATTTACATATATGTTTCCCTTCTACAAAAAATAAGAAAAGCGATACAAGGATAATCAAAATACAAACAATCTGATTCGGTGACAAAATTTGTCCCACATGAGAGATTCTTAAATAATCCATGGCAAACTTTGCAAAAGCAAAAAGGATGATTAAAACTAACCGTCCCCTGCTCTTCCTTCCTTTCATTTTCCGAATTACAAAAATACTGAGAAGGAAAAGAATGAAAAATACGATGGTCTCCAATAACTGCACCGGAAAAACGCTATAGTCCTGAATATAACTTCTTTCACCATGATAAGTTACCGCCATGGGGCCACTATAGGGAATTCCACCACAACAGCCAACACGAAAACATCCCAGTTTCGATATGCCGTAAATAAGTGGTGTAACCATTAACATGGCATCCCAAAGAGCTTCTGCATACAGCTTGGTTACTTTAGACATAATAAATGTAGAAAGTATGATTCCCAGGGCACCACCCAAACTTGAAAAGGCAAAGTTCTTAAACCCTGACACCACCAGGGTAAACATCATCCCCAGATAAAGAACCAGCATTATATTCAGACAGGCATCCAGCATAACGATTTGTCTTGAGACGCCCCTTTTTCTTAAAATAAGCGCAAATGTAATAAAGCCCACAAATAGCGAAAGCAGAAAAAATATGGCATATGGTGATGGAATGGATTCCTTAACCTCGATCTGCATTGGTCTTTGCCCCCTAACCCAGTATAAGCTTTATGATACCTTGGCAAACTGTGAATTGTAAAGTTGCTCATAGAATCCATGCTGGGCAAGTAACTCATCATGACTACCTTGCTCAATAATTTTACCAGCTTTCATCACAAGAATTCGATCTGCATTACGAATGGTTGAAAGTCTGTGGGCTACAATGAAGCTTGTTCTGCCCTTCATCAGCTTATCAAATGCACTTTGAATCTTCATTTCTGTACGTGTATCAATGGATGAGGTTGCTTCATCCAGAATCAGCATTGGTGGCTTACAAAGCATTACTCTTGTGATACAGAGAAGCTGCTTCTCGCCCTGACTGAGATCATTATCGTTAATAACTGTGTCAAGTCCATTTGACATACGCTTAATAAATTCCCAGGAGTGTGCATCCTTAGCTGCAGCAATAATTTCCTCTTCTGTGGCATCAGGCTTGCCAAATGTGATGTTCTCACGAATTGTGCCCGCCTTAAGCCAGGTATCCTGAAGTACCATTCCATAATTGCTACGTAATGAATGTCTGGAAACTTCTTTGATGTTCTGTCCATCCACCAGAATGGAACCTGCATCCACGTCGTAGAAACGCATCAGTAAGTTGATAAATGTTGTTTTTCCACAACCTGTAGGACCTACAATGGCTATGGTCTGTCCTGGCTTTACATCACTGGAGAAGTTCTCAATAAGTTTCACATCTTTATTGTAAGAGAAAGCCACATTCTCAATTTCTACATGACCCTTGTCTGCCTGCAGTACATCTTCTGCATCTGGACTTTCAGGATCTGCTTCAATAAATTCAAATACTCTCGCCGCACAGGCCATGGCATTCTGTAATTCTGTAAGAACGGATGAAATATCATTAAATGGCTTCATATACTGGTTGGCATAGGAAAGCAAGACAGAAAGTCCACCAACACTAAGTCCGCCAGCAATAATTCTAAAGGCACCCACCAGGGCAACCAGAGCGTAGATAATACTGTTTACGGCTCTTGTGGAAGGATTTGTAAGACTTGAGAAAAATACCGCATTCTGGGAGTATTTTCTTAAATCCTCATTAATTTTTGCAAACTTTTCAGAGGATTCTTTCTCATGGCCGAAGGCTTTAACCACCTTTTCCTCACCAATCATTTCATTGATCAGCGCAGTCTGCTTTCCACGAGTTTCTGTCTGCTTCTGGAACATACGGAATGTTTCGGTTGTAATTAATTTTGCCACCAAAAAGCTCACTGGTGTGAGAACTACTACCATAATTGTAATTCCGAAATCCTTTGAGAACATGAAAATAAGGGTTACTACAATCATGACAACTCCAGAAAAGAGCTGCTGGAATCCCAATAAGAGTCCATCAGACAACTGATCTACATCTGCAATTACCCTCTGTACAATGTCACCGGATGAATGTACATCCAGGTAAGAAAGAGGAAGGTTCTGCATCTTACGAATCGCTGTCGCACGAATATCCTGAACTGTACGATAGGCAAGCTTGTTGTTAATCAAATTCATAATCCAGGTTGCAAAAGCAATTATTAGAACAAGAATCAGAATTTTCTTTAAATAAGCTAAAATCAATGGGAAATCCACATTACCCTTTTCAATCACGCCATCAATGGCATTACCAAAAAGATTTGGAATATAGAGCTGTAATACTACCGTGATCCCCGCAAGTAGAATACTTGTAAATAAAAGAACTTTATAACGTCCAATGAATTTCAGTACCTTCTTCATTGTTTCAAGACTGATATCTTTTGTACTTTTCTTACTCATTATGCCAGTCCCTCCTCAATGTTTTTTCCAATTTTCTGTCTCCACTCTGCAGGTGCTTCCTCTGGGAATTGTGAATAATAAATCTCCTGATAAACATCACATGTGGCAAGTAAGTCATCATGCTTACCCAATCCTGCAAGCTTTCCATCATCCAGAACAATAATCTGATCTGAATTTCTTACGGATGAAGTTCTCTGGGATACGATAAATACAGTCATATCCTTTAACTGTGCCACTGCTTTACGCAGCTTAAAGTCTGTTGCAAAGTCGAGAGCACTGGATGAATCATCCATTATTAAAATTTCAGGTTTACGAACCAGTGCTCGGGCAATGGTAAGTCTCTGCTTCTGACCACCTGACAGATTTCTACCCCCCTGTTCCACATCCGCGTCAAGCTGTCCATCTTTTCCTTCTACCACTTCTCTTGCCTGAGCAATATCAATGGCCTGCCAGAGTTCTTCATCACTGGCATTCTCATTTCCCCAAAGCAGATTATCTCGGATTGTCCCTTCAAAAAGAACGGCCCTCTGAGGAACTAGACCGATTTTTTCAATCAGATGCCCCTGGGCATAATCCTTTACATTTCTTCCATCTACTTCGATACTGCCCTGACTCACATCATAAAATCTGGAAATCAGATTTACGATGGTTGATTTGCCGGAACCTGTACCACCAATGATACCGATGGTCTGTCCCTTCTTTACTGAGAAATCAATATCAGAAACAGCATCATCACCTGAACCTGCATAGGAGAAAGTAACGTGATTGAATTTCACCATATCTTCTGGGGCAAGTCCATTTGCAGGGATTGCTGGGCTAGTCTCTGGGAATTCCATACCCGACTTAATTTCCAGGATATTGGAAAGGCGGTCTGCGCAGGCCAGGGACTTATTGATGTTGATAATCAGGTTTGCCAGTTTAATTAATTCAACGATAATCTGAGCCATGTAGTTGTAAAGGGCTACAATTTGTCCCTGCTGAATAAGGCCTGCATCTACACGAAGGGCGCCAATGTAAATTAATACAATGGTTGCCACATTAATGATGAGGTAGGTACCTGGATTCATAATGGCAGACAGGCGGCCCACAAACTCATTCATCTTTGTCAGGCTCTGATTTCTCTGATCAAATTCATTAATTTCCTCCTCTTCCTTGCAGAAAGCACGGATGACACGAACACCAGTGAGGTTTTCACGTGTGATGCCCAGAAGCTGATCCAGACCATTCTGTGCTTTCTTGAAAAGAGGGATGGAGGCCAGCATGATTCCAAATACAACAAGACTGAGCACTGGAATGGAAGCTACAAAAATCAGGGCGCACTTTATATCAATGGTGAAAGCCATAATCATGGCACCAAATACAATGAAGGGGCTGCGAAGAATCAGACGAAGTGCCAGGTTAAGACCATTTTGAACCTGATTCACATCACTGGTCATTCTTGTAATCAGCGTGTCTGTACCCAGAGTATCCAGTTCCGTATAAGAAAGGCTCTGAATATGATCAAATAGATTTTGTCTTAAATCCGTGGCAACTCCCACACTGGCTTTCGCTGCGAACCACTGGGCTGTAAAAGAAAATCCCATACCCAGAGCTGCAAAAATAATAAGAATAATGAAGTACTTTATAATGACTCCCTTATCTCCTATTGCAATACCCTGATCGATAATCGCCGCTACAACCAGTGGCACTAACAGATCCATAAGGGCTTCCAACAACTTGAAAGCTGGTGCAAGGGCACATTCTTTTCGGTAGCCCTTCAGAAAGATCTTTAAATGTTTCATAATATTCTCCTACAAAAATTTAATCCAGTAATGCCTATAAATCCTATATAGAATACCACGCAAATAAGTATAGTTATTATATATATAATATTGATTTCTATATATTTTTCATATAGATTGTAAATTAATAAGTTATTCGTGATTCTGTGTTAGCTATATCTTTTTTCAGTACTATTTTCGAAAGGGAGACCTCTATGAATATCGACCAAATCCTATACTTCTCTGCGGTGGTAGAAGAAGGCACCATATCCGGCGCTGCCAAAAGACTCCATATGTCCCAGCCACCAGTATCCATGCAAATTAAAAACCTGGAAAATGAGCTTGGTGTTAAACTTTTTGAAAGAGGTGCCAGACAAATACGCCTGACAGAAGCAGGCAAAACCCTCTATTCATACGCTCAAAAGATGATTGAGATAAAGAATACAGCAGAAGAAGAAATGCATGACCTAAGTCGAGGTCGAAAGGGTAACCTGAAAATTGGTGTCATCTCTTCTGGCTCCTGCCCTGAGTTTTTCTCTGGTATTAAGTCTTTCAAAAAAACGCATAAAGATATTCATTTTAAAATTACCGATGGAAATACCTATCAACTGATTGATGCCCTAAAGAAAAACAGTATTGATCTTGCGGTGATTCGAACTCCTTTTCTTACTACTGGCCTTGAAATGATTTCCTTAAGACGAGATCCCATGACCATCATTGGACTGTCCTCCCTTATGAAAAAATATCCAAATCGTCCCATTCACTTAAATGAACTGGGAAAGGAGTCGCTGATTTTATATAGACGATGGGAAAAGATTATTCAGACCGTAGCCCAGGAAGAAAAATATAAGGGCAACTATTTTTGCGTCAATGATGATGCCCGAACTTCCCTGCAATGGGCAGAAGCTGGTCTTGGCATTGCCATTGCCCCTGCATCTTCCCTTTCCATTGCACCCAAACTGGCTCATAGAGAACTGGCTGAAAAAGAATTGTATAGTGAGATTATGCTGGTAAGAAGGGAACATGATTTTTCTTCAGAAATTGCAGATCTTTTCTTCCAGGAATTTAAATAAAAAAAGTGTACGTGAGAAGCAAATCCTCGTGCTCCCCCAGCACGATTTGCTTCTTACGTACATTCCCCCTGCTTCCAGCCCCTCACCAAGCTAGAAAATCTTTAAGAAAAGGCGTAGTTAATTTCGAGTGTCTTTGTTGTGTAACGATTGTTATCCTTAATATAACGGCCGTTACGTTTTATGTCAATAGGTAACGATTATATATCTATTTTACTTTTTCAAAATCAGAAGCAGGATGTTTGCAGATTGGACAAATGAAATCTTCTGGCAACTCCTCTCCCACATATTCGTATCCACAGATTTTACAACGCCATACTGTCTTTCCATCTTCCGTGACTCTTACCTTTTCCGGTTTCGGTTTAATATTATTCAAGTAGTACTCATAGGTTGCGGAAGGAGTCTGTGACAGCACCTCCATATCAGTAATCTCTCCAATAAACATGGTATGTGAGCCCAAGTCTTGTGTCTTTTCCACCTTCACAGAAATATAGGCATTGGTTCCTTCCCTAATAAATGGAAGACCATTTTCCCCCAGATCAAACTGATCAAAGTCAGCAAATTTATCTACATCACGTCCTGACTGAAATCCAAATCTTTTAAATAGTTCAAACTTTGCCTCCTGGCTAATTACTGAGACTGTGAAAATTCCTGACTCCAAAATCATATCGTGGGTCAGATTTGCCTTATTTACACAAACACTCATCTGATTAGGTTCCGACGCCGCCTGAATTGCCGTATTTGTTATGCAACCATTCTTCTTATCTCCCACCACCGTGGTCAACACAAAAAGTCCATAACTTAATTTATACATTGCCTTTTGGTCCATATGAATCCCTCCTAATAATCACTTTTGCACTAGTCAACAAAAAGTAGAAACCACTTTATATTTTTATACATCATTTATGAGCATAATACTCCCTATACTGTTTTGGAGTCAGATAATTCAGAGAGTATGCCGGACGTTCTTCATTGAAGAATCTAATGTATTTCTCCACCTCATATGATACATTTTCATTATATCTAATCCTGTCAGCAGAAGATTGGGATAAAAATGGTACTCTTATATAAAATAATGTCTACAATAATTGGGTTGGTGTCTACTTTTAGATTACCTCTTCACCTCCTAAAAATCACTCACCCAAAAAAGAATCACTTCCCCGCCTAATCCCATTCTAACATTTCCAACTATTAATTTCAGCAAAAAAGTAAACGGCCATTAACTATTCATGCAAAAAAACTCATAGCAAATGAACTGTTCATTTACTATGAGTTTTATAATTTTTATAAGTGATTCAAAAATCAGCTTTTAAAAACAGACTAGATAAAATTCGCAAATATAGATGCCAGAACTACTGTAAGAAGTCCAGACACGGCAATGGCCAAACTACTCATGGCACCTTCTACATCTCCCATTTCCATTGCCTTGGCTGTACCGATGGCATGGGAAGATGCTCCCATTGCAAGCCCCTTGGAAATTGGTTCATTAATTTTAAAAACTTTACAGATAAATTCGCCAAGAATATTTCCCAATACACCAGTAATAATAATTACAGCTACCGTAATGGTTACATATCCTCCAAGTTCTTCTGATACACCCATTCCAATGGCTGTTGTAATAGACTTTGGAAGAAGTGTTACATAGCCTTTATGGTCTACACCACAAATCAGACAAAGAACAAACACCGTCAGCATGCTGGTTACGGTACCTGTCACAAGCCCTGCCACAACTGCTTTATAATTCTTTTTTAATAACTCCCACTGTTCATAAAGAGGGACTGCAAGACATACTGTAGCTGGAGTTAAAAACCATCCCAACAGTTTTGCAGATTCATTATAGACATCATAATCTACTTTTCCCACACTGATTATGATGATCGTAATAATTATAGAAATTAGTAGTGGATTAAAAATACCAAGTTTTGTTTTCTTTTTAAGAAATGAGCCAAATCCATAAGTGAGTAAAGAAATAGCAACACCTAAGAATGTGGAATCCTGAAAAATCTTATTCATCTTTCTTCTTCCTTTCTCTCTTAATAATCCACTGAGAAACATGACCTGTTGCTAACATTACTGTAATATTGGCAACCACTGTAACAATACAAACTGGAACAAGCATACTCTGAAGAGCGCCCCAGCTTGTAATAAGGCCAACACCTGCAGGAATGAACATGACTGGCATGATTTCAATTAAAAACTTACTTGCATCTTTAACCTGATTCAGCTTAAGGATTCCTGTCATAAGACAAAGGAACATAATTACCATACCATAAATGCTGGCAGGTACCGGAAAAGGAATAATGCTTTTTAGTAATTCGCCGATGAATGAAATTGTTAAAATGATCAAAGTCTGTTTTAAATATTTCATATTCTACCTTTCTACTACAATATATTTATGGTTAATATCCCTTACAGCCAGTAAGGAATTATCCATCTTGTTGCTATAATTATATGCAACAAAGGTTACTGTATGGAAAAACATGATCAAAATCGTTCTCACCCCGTCGATAATAAACAGTTAGAAAGAATTCTACAATACCAATTATATTGTATTACTTATAATTATTTTGCTTAGGAGTATACTCTCTTCCCATGAAACATAAAAGACAAGTTCATTTGCCTAAAAGAAAAAAGGGAGTTGCCCCATTCGTCATCCCCCTCAAATTTTATTTATCAAAACCATCTACGGACTTTTAAAAAACTGCCTTATCTCCTGCCTGCTTTTCGCTTTCCTTACCAAAGGCAAAATATGTTGGTGAATAAAATGTAAAATTGTCCATTATGATCTCCTGTCTATATTTGTATTTCTTAAAACACGCGTTACTTTATTTACGTATTTCCCTATCTTTTAAGGCACATTTCGTCCTTGTTTATACGTATATGAAGGAAATAATTATTCGTTTATCAAATGAGTTGCATTATTTACAAGAATATCACATTATATAAATATCTACATTTTGATAAATATGTATAAAAATGTTATGAAAATTTGAGGTTTTATCATGAATACAAGCAAAGAACTTAATTATCGCCTGTATATTCAAAGGGAAGAGAATTTCGTTAGACAAGACGTCAGAAAAGAATTCTCCTCCTATGACTGGATTCGCTATGGAGAGGTAGAGAAAATCAAATCCAGTATCCCAAGAAGAAAAAAGAATTTTTACGAAGGCAAAGGAATCCTCTCTTCTAATCCTCTCAGAAATATCACCTATCACTTTGTGATTTCCGTAGCAATGATTGCCCGTGTTTGTCTGGATGCCGGTATGAGCCATGACGAAGCCTACACCCTCAGCGACCTTTATATACGAAAAGTGGACTTAATGACAGATCCCAACAAAGTGCTGGACCTCTTATATGATATGCAGATTGATTTTGCAGAGCGCATGCAGAAAGTGATTAAATACGAAAAGAATTATTCCATTTATACAAGACATGCCATTGATTACATCTACGATCATTTGCACGAACAAGTTACCATGTCTGAACTTGCAGAACGAGAAGGACTTAACAAATCCTATTTTTCAAAGCTCTTTTCAAATGAAGTTGGCATACCTGTAAAACAGTTCATTTTGAAGGCGAAACTTAACACAGCCAAAAACATGTTGGAGAATCCCGAGTATTCCATTTCGGACATAGCATTTTCTTTGGGTTTTTCTTCTCAAAGCGCCTTTACAGCGGCATTTAAAAATCAGATGGATGTGACACCAAAGAAATACCGAGATCAGTTTAATTACACGCACATGTAAAAAATAGGGAGTTACTTATCAACTCCCCATTTTCCTTTTACTTATCCTAAAACTTACAAATGAGATTTACTCATCCTCTTCGTGGAAATCAAAGTGCAGGGATACTTCACCTGAATTAATCATATCCAGCATAATTTGAGCAAACTCCGGATCAAACTGAGTTCCCTTTGTAAAATGTAAATGATAATAATAGCCACTCCCGGGTGGCTGTTTCTCTTTTTATATTTCTTGTTCCAATTTCCTCCCAACGAAGGAAGTATACAACAAAGAATTTGACAAAACTTATCATTATTCTAACTAAAATATCAATTTTTCTAAATAATCAAGACAGTATTTTATTTCTGTAGAGACTTGTGTGAATAGACCATAAATTAATATTTATGCGCATTCCATTTGCAAAAATGTCAGAGATCGATTAAGATCTCTGACATTTTTTTGACATATATTCAATTTCTTAATATGCATTTCCAGAGGCTAGTCTTTCAAAAATCAGGCCAAAACTTCCTGGACCACAGTTTGTGGCATTGGCAGGAGAAGCCTTTTGGAATACCACTTCTTCGAACTTCACCTTCTTCTCCACTTCCGCCTTAATCCATTGTAAATCCTCCATGGAAACACCAGAATATGTAATGAAAAGGATTTTCTTATTGATGTAGTGTGGCTTACGAAGGCAACGCTCAATGTACTTATCCCATGCATTCTGCCTTGTTCCGACACAAAGATCCGCAACCTTCATTTGTGAGTTCTTCATGTAGATGATTGGATGAATCATAAGTGCATGACAGATATCATCGATTCGAGGGGAAATGCGGCCTACTTTACGAAGGTATTCGGTGCTATCCACAATGAAACTTGTACTAAAGAGTCCTGCACTTCTTTCCAGATTTTCTATAACACCATGAATGCTCATTCCTTCACGAAGTCTTTCTCTGGCCTCCAGAGCCATAAGGCCTATTCCACTGGAAAGATTACCAGAATCAAAGACTCTTACATTTTCAAACTGGGAAGCTGCCTCAACAGCATTATGGTAGGATTTACTTACCTTTGTTGACATGGAAAAATGCAGTACATTCTGTGCCTTTGTTAACTGGTTAGCAAAGAACTCTACAAAATCCTCCACCGTAGGTTCTTCTGAAACTATAGAACCCTCTCCCTTCTTCATATAGTAAAGTACACCATCGGTTTCTGCTTCAATCAAATCCAGAAACTCTCCCTTATCTGAAACAACTCTAAATGGAATAACCGGAATCTGGAATTTTTCTCTCATCCATTCTGGCAGATCCGAAACACTTTCAGAAGTTACGATAACTTCTGCCTTCTGTTCATGAATTACGATATTACTTTCTACTATACCAATATCACCATCTGTATCCGGTCTGGAAACTAACTGAGCAGGAAGATGTTTCACTACTTCATTTTCCAGATCCGCACCTCTGACTGGCTTCAGCAGATAACCGTCAAAACCTTCTCTTCTATAGATTTTCTGATTCTCTGAACCAGCATTGGCTGTAAGTACCACTACGGGTGTGCGTAGATTTAATCCATCTGACTGCTCTCGAATTGCATGAAGACACTCCACACCATCCATTTCCGGCATCAGATGATCCATCAAGATAAGATCATAACGATTTCTTACCGTTTTCTCCAAACACTCTTTTCCACTAAATGCTGTTTCAATCTGTACCTTGGTAGCTCGAAGTAACTTCTCTTCCACCATTACATTGGTCTGGTTATCATCCACAATCAGGATATGTGCCTTAGGCGCTTCAAAGCTTTGACGATATCTTTCCCTATCTACAAATTCATGCTTGGCATCCAGACTGATTTCACCTAATTCATCATTCCCCACTATTTCCTGTGGAATTGTAATAACAAAGGTTGAGCCCTTTGTATATACACTATTGACCTTAATGCTACCACCCATAAGATCCACGAGCTGCTTAACGATGGAAAGACCAAGTCCGGTTCCCTCAATATAGCGGTTCTTTTCTTCATCTACACGTTTGAACGCACTGAACAAATATGGGAGGGCTTCCTTCCTGATACCCATTCCCGTATCGCTTATGGAATACGTAATCTCAGCCTGATTATCCTTCTTTCTGAGACAGGAAAGTGACAGAGTAACCGAACCTTCCTTTGTATATTTCACAGCGTTGTTGAGAACATTGATCAAAATCTGACGAATTCTTACATCATCTCCACGAAGTCTGGACGGAAAGGTCTCATCCACATCCACATGGAATTCCAAATTTTTTTCTTTTGCTCGAATCCAGATCATATTCACAATATCGGAAAGCATATTGCCCATGCTGTAATCTGTTTCCACGATGTCCATCTTTCCAGATTCCATCTTGGACATATCCAGAATATCGTTAATCAGGGACAAAAGCATTTTACTGGCTCCCTGAATGGATCTGGCATCACTGGCAACTTCCTCCGAAACGTCTTCACGAAGAATCATTTCATTTAAACCAATGATGGTATTAATAGGTGTACGAATCTCATGACTCATATTGGAGAAGAAACGATTCTGTGTCTCACTTAACTCTTCAATTTCTTTCTTCTGACGACGGGCAATCTCATTTTCCGTCTTGGAGATTTTATTCTGAAAGAGAATCATGACACAAATAACTGTGATAACCAGAACATAGCTGACATAACTGTCCAGGAATTTTACATCCTCTGTGTGTTCCACAATTCTAGCAGGATAGAGACTAGCCAGAATATAGCAACCTGTAGACATTAAAAATCCAGCCACCAGAAGCAGGGATTTCCAAACTCCTTCCACAACCAGACAGACATATACAAGACCAAATACGAACCAGATTACGCCTCCACCGTCCAATCCACCGCTGGTAACAAAATTCAATGGCAGAATAAAACACACAATAGCAATCCCCAGCAGTACTGAACAGAACTTGAACTTGTGGTACATAATACTAATTAAAACAATGATGGATAGCACCAGATAAAACATCATGGTGACCCGAAGATTTGAAACGTTCTCTCCATTGATCAGACCTGTCACAATTGCAATGGCAAAGCCAATCATGCCAATGGTGATGAGAAGCTTAAACATTCTCTCCTGGGGTCTCATATTGTTATTCAGATCCAGGAGTCGCTTGAAATACATTTTTATTCTTTTCATGCTTGCTCCTCCTTCTGAATCCCAAAGTCCTCCATGGCCTGATCCACCAATTCCTTTGCTCTGTCCGCTTCAAAGTCATCTAAATCCTTTCGAATACTTTTTACAAGGTCAGATAAATTCTGTCCCCCATAGGACTTGTTCTCAAGGCCAGGCAGAATCTCCGCAACAGATTCAAAATCATAGGTAAAAAGCCCCCTATTCAGGCAAATGAGTTTTGCTTCGAAATCCTCTTTTCCAATTTCAGGAAGTAAGTCTTCTAATTTCTCTTTCCTATTTGCATCGCAAGAATCCTGCTCTGGGAGGATTTCATTGTCATTTTCCTTATTTTCAGGAATATCAAACAGTCTTCTCATTGTCTGGCACACAAGTGCATATTCATCCATAAGAATCGGATGTTCTTTCGCAATAAGGTCTTTATCCTCACCTTTTGCTGCATCCTCCAGAGACTTAGCATGATCGGACAAATCATCTGCTCCAATCATTCGTGAAGCGCTCTTTAATCCATGAACGAATATCTGATAATTCTTCATATCCTGCTTCTGGCAGAACGTGGTCAGTTTTTCCCGCTTTTCGCTTTCTTCTTCCAGATAGTTTTCCACCAATTGTTTATAGAAAGCCTGGTCACCACCACAGTATTCCAAAGCAGCTTTCTGATTTATAAATATGCTTTCTTTTGCGGTACTTGTTAGAGATTCGTTTTCTTTCACAGAACTTGTAAGAGATTCGCTTTCTTTTGAAGAACCTGTAAGAGATTGGATATCATTTGTAGTACTTACAAGAGAATTATCACCGTCTTCGGTACTTCTATCATCGCCAGACTCCTCATCTTCCATTGCTTCATAAGCAATCTGATTTTCAGGAAGCATACGTTTCAGCAATCTTTCTAATTCCGTTAATTCAATAGGTTTCGAAATGAAGTCATCAAAGCCTTCCTTTAGGAACATATCACGAGCTGAACTCATGGCATTTGCTGTGAAGGCAATAACCTTTAACTGTTCCTTATCTGTCATATGCAGCCTGCGTAAATGATGAAGGGTCTCAACGCCATCCATCTCTGGCATCATATGATCCAGGAAGATCAAATCAAAATCTTCATTCTCACAAATATCAATGGCCTTCTTACCACCATTAGCTGTAGTTACTTTAATTCCATAGTTCTTAAATATTCCCTGTGCCACAAGCAGATTCATAGGTTCATCATCTACCACAAGAACACTGGTATTCAAACACTTCATATGTTTTTCTTCCAGTCCATCACTTGGCAAAGTGAAATCAGAATTCAGGACACTAATCAGTGGTAGTGTACTAAGAGGTTTCTTGATCACACTAAGCTTGGAAGACTGCTTGTAATCCAAGGCATTCTTTGAAATGATCACTACCCGCATTCTGGAATGCAGAGATTCGAAATACTCCTTATCCTGCAAATATTCTTCATCTGCAATAAAGAGATGTGTTAAGTGATAATAGTTTTCCAGACGTTTCAATTCGTCCAGTCCGTATACTCTGTGAAGTTCAATATCCAGTCCACGTACTACATTATTAATCAGACGATTGTAGTATTCACGGACTCTAGGCAAAAGGTACTTGTCTGGAATAAGATAAGCAGCCAGACATAGCTTCTGTGGATTGTCCAATTTCATTATTGGACTTTCATCCAGTACTTCCTGAGGGATACTTACTATAATAGTTGTTCCTTCATCCTTCTTACTCTTGAACTGAATAAAGCCACCAAGTGCATTTACCATACCACAGGCAACAGAAAGACCAAGTCCCAGTCCACCTGCTCTTCTGGATCTACTTGCATTTGACTGATAGAAGCCATCCTGCACTCGTTCTAATTCTTCGCTTGTCATTCCAATTCCTGTGTCTTCGACATTGATGCAAAGATTAACTCCGTAGGCCTTAGGAATTGTATAAATACGAACGTATACGCCACCCTTCTTTGTATATTTCAAAGCGTTTTCAACCAGATGAACGATAATCTTCTTAATCTTTGTACTATCTCCGATTAGGATTGATGGAATCTGTACATCCGTATCAAAGATAATTTCTACATCCTCTTTTCCCTCACGCACACGTTTTTCATTGATAATATCATTTACCAGAGAAGTAATGATGTACTTTTCGTGCGCCACTGTTATCCTGCCTGCATCAATTTCTGTGTAATCCAGAATATCTTCAATCTGCTCAAAGAGTCGATTACCTGCAGCATTAACCGAAATCAGATTTTGACGTTTTCCCTCATCCTTCTCTGTTTTCAGCATAACGGATGTCATACCAGTAACCGCATTAATTGGGGTACGCAATTCATGTGATACATTGGCAAGAAAATCTTCCGTACGTGTATTAATTTCTTTTAATTCAACAATTTGTTTATCTGTAGATGCCCTTTGTTTTTCTCTTCGGTTGATTATAAAACAGCTAAGATAACCAGACATAAATACGGCAATCAAATGGAATGCCACACGGCTAATAACCGAAGCATCTAAGTACACTTTACCCATAAGTAAAAGCACAGCGTCATAAGCCATGGTCAGATAGAAAGTGATCATGGTGAGATAAACAAAATATTTCTTTTCTGTAATGGAAAATACCAGAATCAGTACGATAATGGTCGGTGCCATATCAAAGAATGTGGATGTATGGATTCCATAATAAAAAAAACCCAGCATAGACATTAGGAATACAATCCATAGTCTTAGTGTCCTGCTGACCTTCTCTGTAATATGTAAGACCCAGCTCACCACAAGTGCAATGAACAAAATAATAATTGGCCAGAAATCCCAGTGCATTACTAGAGCCTTAATGCACAGGATTACTGAAAAGATGCTATATGCTGCCAGGATGATCAAATAAATGACTCGTCTGTTCTCCCCCTCGTTCATATATGCCCCCTTAATTCTCGCCGCCCTTTATAATAACTTTCTTTCCTGCCAGTTCTGTACGATCAAAAGCTGCAATATCATAAACAATTTCCGGATGTCTTCCCTCATAGAGCTGATTAAAGTGATCAATGATTCTCTCTGAAATTGCGATGCCATCCTCTTCATTGGCATTCAGAAGGATAACAACAATCTGCTTACCGGAATAACGGGTACAAATATCAGAACGTCTTAAAGAAGTGTAAATGGACTTTTCAAGGAGAGATAATGCTAAATCCATTTCGCTGGATTCTTCATCATTCTGTACTGTGAAAAGAACAGTCTGGATTTCCCGATCACTTCTCTCAACAAATCTGCGGATGAAGCGATACACATGAGGAAAAGCTTCGATATCCATAAGATATGCGCCTCGGCCAGAATCCGCACGGTTCATAACTTCACGCAAATAGTTAATATCAACAGTTCTTCCTGTTCTTTCGCTATCTTCTCTAATATTGTCTGCATAGAAATGGAAAGAATTTTTACCATTCTGTTTTACATAGTAAAGAGCCTTATCACCATTGCTATATAATTTCTCAAAAGTCTCAGCATCCTGTGGTGCCTGTGAAATACCAATTGATACGGATGTATTGGTATCAAATTTCTTTGCCTGAATCTTCTCCACCAGATTCTGAATCATATCGGTTGCCAGATTACTAATTTCACTTCTGGATACTGTGTCCTTAATGAACATAATGAATTCATCTCCACCAATACGGCAAAGAATATCATCTGACTTCGAGAATTCTTTCATGGTATCTGCAAACATCTTCAAAGTTTCATCACCGGCAAGATGACCGAAGTTATCATTAATAGCCTTGAAGTTGTCCATATCAATCATGAAAAGGGTACCCTTGCCACCATTTTCAAGAATTGTATTTACCATCTTCTCTGTATAAGCACGATTCCAAAGACCAGTTAAGGCATCTTTATCGCTTTTCTTAATATCAGAAACTTCCTTAATCTTCTGATTCAGCTTATTGGTCAGACTCTTTCTGAGATCCTCCAGTTCCAGAGCACGACTAATACGAGATATCATAACTTCAGCAATAAATGGTTTCGTGATGAAATCCACTGCTCCTTCATTAAAACATCTCGTCTCTGTATCCACATTATTATCTGCAGTCAGGAAAATTACCGGAAGATTTTCGCATCCTGGGATTTTTCTCAGTTTTCCATAAACTTCAAAACCATCCATTTCCGGCATCATGATATCTAGAAGAACCAGATCGCAACTGTTATTCTCCAGGAATACCAGTGCCTGTTCTCCCTTTAAAACTGGAACGACATTATATGTATCACTCAGTACATTTCTCGCCATTGCTAGATTAATCTTATTGTCATCTACAACTAAGATAGTCTTCATAAGGCCCCCCTGTATTTTAACGTACACTACTATGTGAATTTTATCACAATTCCGGTCTCAAATATATATTTCCACACATATTTTTTATACTTTTTCTTATAAATGACAAATGAGACTGACCCAGCGCATTCTCACTCTAGTAAGTCAGTCTCATGGAAAATCTACAAGTAATTATGAAATTAATTGTGGGATAAAATTACAATATTTTGTGGATGCCACATACAAAGTAAGTGTTAAACTTTTCATCTTCAACACGAGCATAAGAACCCACATATTGATGACGCACGCCTCTTGCATCCTGTCTGCCAAATGAAATGTGATTGATATCTCCTATTTTCACATTCTTCAAAAGTTGTGGCATAGCTATTGTGTTCCAAAGCTTCATTCGATCCTCTGGTACCACCAGTCGGTCAATATCACGAAGTAAATACATTTCTTCTGGTGAACAAAATAGAAATTGCTTCTCCACTTTCTCCTGCTCGCCCTGCTCGTCCAATTCTGTGGATATAAGATTCTGCCTCTTCTGGAAGATCATAGTTAGTTTCCTATGCGTGCAAGAAAATATTGCAAAGTGTCTAAGCCCATATATTCCAGTCGGCTAAAAGAATCAAATAAAAGCAGGAAAAGATTCACTCCCTGCAATCTCATAAAGGACTTATTCTGTTTTGTCTGTCTCTTTTCACGTACACTAAAATAGAGCATGGTGCCTGTGAGCATCAAGACATAAACATTTAGTATTAGCCATCCAGGTACTGTCATAAAATTCTCCCCAAATTTCAACAATATAAATTTGTACAACGTTATCCTCATTTAAGAAAGTCCTTTGTGCGCCATATAATTCTTGGACTTTTACTTGTTACAGTCCTAGGTTATCTCGCCTATGTGATTTCTGTCCGTCGGACCAGAAATTTGCTTACAGCTTCCTTCAGATTCCACCTCACGATGGACACCCTTGCTGTTCGGCTATACACTTCCCACTATCTGGGCGTGTTCGGGACTTTCACCCGTTAGAGCGCGCCCATGGCGCGCAAACCTAAAAAAGACCAGAGAAACCATCTCCAGTCTTTAGCTTTCTATGCAAGTCGAGTCTTTGGATCAAATTCACTTAAATCTTTAACAATTTCACCTGCAATTAAGAGTCCTGCAACGGCTGGTACAAAAGCTGTGGAACCGGGAATATCTCTTCGATCTGTACACTTATGCTCTGTGCCTGAAGGGCAAATGCAATGTGCACGGCAGGAAATTGACATATCTTCCAGTGGTCTTACTGGCTGTTCATCCGAATAAACAACCTTAAGTTTCTTGACATTTCTCTTCTTTAATTCACGACGCATAACCCTAGCAAGTGGGCAAACCTTTGTGTCATAAATATCAGCAATCTGGAAGCGGCTGGCATCCATCTTGTTACCTGCACCCATAGCACTGATAATCGGAACATTATCTCTCTGGGCACGCATAATAATTTCGATTTTTGCAGTCACTGTATCCACTGCATCTACGATGTAATCATATTGGTCAAATGGGAACTGATCCGCATTCTCTGGAAGGTAGAAGCACTTATGCACGTTAATCTCTGCATAAGGATTAATATCCAGCATACGAGCCTTCATAACATCTGTCTTATACTGTCCAACTGTTCTATGTGTTGCATGAATCTGACGATTCAGGTTTGTCAGACAAACTCTATCGTCATCGATTAAATCAAATTTGCCAACACCACTACGTACCAGGGCTTCGCAAACATATCCACCAACGCCACCAATTCCGAATATAGCAACTCTTGCATTTGCCAGTTTCTCCATACCATCCTGGCCAATTAAAAGCTGTGTTCTGGAAAACTGATTCAGCATATTTCTGTCTCTCTTTCTAAAATCTCATACAGGCGGAATTATACTGAATTTAGACATTTACTGTCAAATAAAAATACGGTTCCAAGAACCGAATTCTCAGAACCGTATCTAAATTATTTGTATTTAACCAAAGCACTAAACACATTTAGAGCAATAAGTCCCCTAATCTCATTACTCTTCAATTGAATACTGGAATAACTCATACTTAAGTTTACTTCCCACCTCAATCTCAGCAGGAAGAAGAGCTCTCGCCACCAGTTTCAGGTCATCAGACTCAATATCCGTTCTTTTCAAATTGGCATAATCGCCATCAATACTATCTACAACGTAATACCAGATTTCCATCTTACTATCCTCTTATTCCTTCTCGAACTGTTCTTTTCCCTGTCCGCACATTGGGCATACCCAATCCTCTGGAAGATCTTCGAATGCTACCCCATCATTCTCAGCTGGATCATATTCATAACCACAAATCAGGCAAATGTACTTGCCGGCGGCAGTCTTATAAACAATATCTCCGATTGGCTTTGTTTCTGTTGGTACTGCTAAATCAACCACACGTCTCTCTTCCAGATTCTCATAACCCAGTGGTGTATGTGTTGAAAGGTAAACGGTTGGATGATTCTGAATGAAGTCACGCACATGGTTCAGTGTCTCGCGAGCCTTCTCCTTATCTTCAAATACGATGGAAAGCTTGTTCTCATATAAAGCTTCATCAGTATAAGTTACATCGCCATGGAACATGTAGAAAAGTCCATCACTTTCTGCAATGACAATACTATTTCCATTGGTATGTCCCTTTGCCTGAATGTAATAGATTCCATCAGCAATCTTCTGGGATGCAGGGAAATTGTAATAAGGGCCATCAGAATATGTTGCCTTTACCAGATTCTCTGCAGGAACATTCAATTCTTCTGCGTCTTCTGGACCTACATATACCTTTGCATTAGGGAAAGCACGTAATTCACCTGTATGATCTCCGTGCTTATGTGTCACGAGGATTTTATTTACATCTTCCGGCTTGTAACCTTCCTTGGCTAATGCATCCATATAACTTGCAATCTTTGTGCCCATGAAAATCATAGAGTTTTCATCAGGTACAGTCTGTGGAGTCTCAGCTGGCATACCTGTATCAATCAGAATTACTTCCTCTCCTGTATCAATCAGATAGTTCTGCAGGCTTGAACGATATTTTACATTCTTGTCAAAGTTCTCCATTCCCTCTTCCCCACCAAGAGCGAATGGCTGTGTCATAAATCCATTTTCATAAAGTTTGATTGCTTTAATTTTCATATTTGTTCCTCCGTTTTCTATTTATCTTCTTTGTGTCCTCACATTTTTCGAAATAGATATTTCCCATATCCATTTCATTCCCCACACTTATTATAACCTAAGTTATCTGAATGGCATAGAAATAAAAAACTCCGACCATTTTTGATCGGAGTTCTCTCTATGTGATTCGGATTACGACCTTTGCTTTGCAAACTCTCGTAATCCTACCATCATTCCTTTACATGTTTACGAACTTAGAAGTAACCTCTGCCTTTGCCTTAACAACAGCAATTGCCTTTTCAACGGTATCCGTTACCTGCTCACCTGTTTCCATGTTCTTGATTGTAACCTTGTTAGCTGCAATTTCATCTTCACCAAGAAGGACACAGAAAGGAATAGAGAGCTTATTGCCATAAGCCATCTTCTTCTTGAACTTACCCTGTTCCAGATAAATCTGTGTGCTGATACCAGCCAGACGGAACTGCTTTGCAACATCAATTGCTACTGTTACATCTTCTGTCATCGGAAGTACAAGTACATCTACTGGATTCTCATGACTTCTGTTGAGGAAGTCATTTTCACAAAGTACATAGAAAAGTCTTGTAAGACCGATTGAGATACCTACACCTGGAAGTGACTTCTTTGTGTAGTACTCAGCAAGGTTATCATATCTGCCACCTGAACATACGGAACCGTATTCTGGATGCTTTCTGATAAATGTCTCATAAACGGTACCTGTATAGTAATCAAGACCACGAGCGATGGAAAGGTCAATCATGTAGTAGTCGCTAGGTACACCAAATACACCGATATACTTAATAACTGTCTGAATTTCTTCGAAACCTAAGTCGAAGGTTTCGTTCTTTCCCTTGAACTGTTCTAAGTTTGCAAGAACTTCTTCATTGCTTCCCTTGAAGAGAAGAAGGTCAAGAAGTGTTGTAACCTTATCTTCTGTAATACCAATCTCAGCAAGCTCTGCAACAACATTCTCACGACCAATCTTATCGATCTTATCGATAATTCTCATAATATCTGCAGCCTTTTCTTCAAGACCCAGAATTGCATATAAACCATTCAGAACCTTACGGTTATTGATACGGATTACGAAATCTTCAATTCCAAGACCTGTGAAGATTGTGTAGATGATGCTTGGAATTTCTGCATCATTTACGATATTTAATTTCTCATCACCGATGATATCAATATCTGCCTGATAGAACTCTCTGAATCTACCCTTCTGTGCACGCTCGCCACGGTAAACCTTACCAATCTGGTAACGCTTGAATGGGAATGTCAGTTCTGAATAGTTCTTTGCAACATATTTAGCAAGAGGAACTGTGAGATCAAATCTCATAGAAAGATCTGAATCGCCCTTATTAAAACGATAGATCTGCTTCTCTGTTTCTCCACCAGCCTTAGCCAGAAGAATCTTAGAATCTTCCAGAATTGGTGTATCCAGTGGGAAGAAACCATAGCTACTATATGTTTTCTCAAGGACTGCACGAATCTTATCAAAGATAACCTGATCCTTTGGTAAGAGCTCCATGAAGCCTGATAAAGTTCTAGGTGTGATGATGTCTGCCATATCAATAACTCCTTATCTTTTACTTAACTTACAGCATTATATAGTCTTGCCCCCACTTTCGCAACCTGAAGTGTGCCTGAAATATGCACAAATTCAGGCATTTCTGCAGTCTTTTTTCCAGCTAGAAAGGGAATTGCTGCTCAATAAATTCCACCTCATCTTTTTCAACCTTACATGGCAGATAAATGATTTTCACCCCTGCCCTCTCTGCTGCGTCCATTGCTTCTCCAAAGGCCTTGTGGGTCTCCACATTGGCAAAGACCTGAGTCACTT
>Ga0129311_1000779_pt1 | contig 25507 bp, 20 predicted proteins | sample Go1ome_FD_94435 | JGI IMG/M metagenome (GOLD analysis project Ga0129311, IMG submission 94435) | Western lowland gorrila individual fecal microbial communities from Wisconsin, USA - Go1022B metagenome | ecosystem: Host-associated > Mammals > Digestive system > Large intestine > Fecal | place... | reverse complement strand
CCATCCGCTCATCGCGAAAGGGATTGCAAAGGTAAGCATTATTTTTTATTCTGCAAATTTTTTTGAAAAATATTTCACTTTTTTTCAAAAATTTTTTCTGCCGGGACTTTACTATTATATAGGTATAAAATCGTATATTTGTAGTCTGATTAGTTACAAGTAATAGAAACATTGACTTAAATGAAAGAGAAGAAGGAAATTACAGCTTATTCTGTAGGTGTGGGACTGCTTATGACAGTCATCTTTTCCGCGGCAGCGGCATATTTAGGACTTAAGGTCGGCCAAGTATTCGAGGCGGCCATTCCCATATCCATAATCGCAGTCGGTCTGACCGGCGCACTGAACAAGAAGAACGGATTGGCCCAGAACGTCATCATCCAGAGCATCGGGTCTTGCTCGGGCGTCATCGTGGCAGGAGCCATATTTACCCTGCCGGCCATCTATATTCTGGGACTCGACGTGAATTTCACGCAGATGTTCCTGTCGTCGCTCTTGGGAGGCTTCCTGGGCATCCTGTTCCTAATCCCGTTCCGCAAGTATTTCGTGAAGGAGATGGACGGCCAATACCCTTTCCCTGAGGCTACGGCCACCACTCAGGTGCTTATGAGCGGCGAGGAAGGCGGAAACAGCACCAAGACCCTGATTACGGCAGGTCTCATCGGTGGATTGTACGATTTCGTCATCTCCACGTTCGGAGCTTGGGCCGAGACCATCAGCACCACCTTCACGCACGTGGGCCAGGTAGTAGCAGACAAGGCGAAGGTTGTCTTGAAGTTGAACACCGGCGCCGCAGTGCTTGGTCTGGGATACATCGTGGGCTTGAAATACGCATTCATCATCTGTTGCGGCTCGTTTCTGGTTTGGCTCGTAATCATTCCTGGAATGAACCTGCTCTTCGGAAATCAGGTCATCGACCTGATGGGTACGGGCATCGCGCAGACCGTCGGAGAGATGTCGCCGGATATGATTTTTAAGGAATACGCCAGGCATATAGGCATCGGAGGTATCGCGACCGCAGGTATAATTGGCATAATAAAAAGTGCAGGAGTCATAAAGAGCGCCGTCGGTCTGGCGGTGGGCGAATTCTCGCGCAAATCGGGCGCACAGACGGCCGTGGACGAGAAGGATAAGGATTTGTCGATGAAAATCGTAGTGGTAGGAGTCATCATCACCCTGCTTGCCATCTTCGCCTTCTTCGCCTTCGGCGGTGTGGTGGACAACATCTGGCAGGCTCTGATAGGGCTTCTGATCGTCGCCATCATCTCTTTCCTCTTTACGACCGTAGCGGCCAATGCCATCGCGATCGTGGGCTCGAACCCGGTCAGCGGTATGACCATTATGACGCTGATTATCACCGCTCTCGTGCTGGTGGCAGTGGGTCTTAAGGGTAACGGTGGCATGGCGGCTGCGATGATTATCGGCGGTGTGGTATGCACGGCTCTGTCTATGGCGGGCGGATTCATAACCGACTTAAAGATAGGTTACTGGACCGGAACGACCCCGGCCAAGCAGGAAACTTGGAAGTTCGTGGGTACGCTCGTGGCAGCGGCTACCGTGGGTGGCGTGATGCTCGTACTGAACAAGACCTACGGATTTACCGGCGAGGGTGCGCTCGTAGCCCCTCAGGCCAATGCCATGGCTGCCGTCATCCAGCCTATGATGAACGGCGGCAACGCGCCTTGGATTCTCTATGGAATCGGTGCGGCCATCGCACTGCTGCTGAATTTCTGCAAGGTGCCTACATTGGCATTCTGTCTGGGAATGTTCATTCCTATAGACTTGAACTTGCCGCTCCTGCTCGGTGGAGCCATCTCTTGGTGGGTAGGTAGCAGAAGCAAGGATAAGGAATTAAATGAGGCAAGAGTAAAGAAAGGAACGCTTATTGCATCTGGTTTCATCGCCGGTGGCGCCCTGATGGGCGTAGTTTCAGCCGTACTCAAATTTGCGGGTGCGGACTGGTTCATGTACGATTGGAACAAATGTGCCGATGGTGCAATCTGCAGTGGTGCGGAGGCTATAGCCATCATCCCACTGGTACTACTTGTAATTTATATGATAAAGGCATCTTTAAAAAAGATTAGTTAAATGAAAAGAATACTCGCTTGTGTTTTAGTATTATTGTCCGCCCTGACCGTCAGCGCGAAGGATTACACTCTATCCAGTCCTTCGGGGAACATCTCTACGGTAGTGAGAGTGGATAGTACCACCACGCTTTCCGTTATCGTGAAGGGCGTCACCGTGATGCAGGACTGCAAGGTGGCGATGCGCCTGGCGGACAGCACGGTTTTAGGCGTAAATGCAAAAATCCGAAAAGACACCAGGGGGTCCAGAACAGAAAACATAAGCGCCCCGTTCTACAGACAGAGCGCCTTCCAAGCCTCTTATAACTACCTGAGCCTCAGGTACGACGGCAACTACACTCTTCAGGTGAGGGCTTATAACGACGGTATCGCCTACCGTTTCGTGACCTCATTCCCGGAGACCATAGAGGTAGTGGACGAGACGGTTCAATTCAACTTTACGGATGCTTTCGAGAGCATAATTCCGTGGAAGCTAGATGTTTCGGCCGACCCTTACGAGTCGAGCTTCGAAAATCAGTACGCATTCCAGAAAATCGGCGAATATGGCGAGAATAAGGACAGACTCGCGTTTTTGCCTATCGTGGTGCGTAACGAAAAGTGGGGAAACATATTGCTTACCGAATCGGACGTGGAAGACTATCCGGGAATGTTCGTAAAGCTCAGCGACAAGGGATTCAAAGCCGTGTTCCCTCCAGTTCCTACTAAATATAAGACCTCGGGCAGAGGTGTGGAAAGACCAGTCAGCTATTCTAACATAATCGCGAAGACTTCGGGCTCCCGCAGTTTCCCGTGGCGAATAATCGCTTATGCGGAAAGCGACTCGGACCTTCCTGTTAACAATATGGTCTACCAGACGGCCTCGCCGAGCAGAATCGACGAGATCGAGTGGATAACTCCGGGACAGAGCGCCTGGGATTGGTGGAATGCCAATCTTCTCTATAACGTGCCTTTCAAGGCCGGCATAAACACCGACACCTACCAGCACCACATTGACTTCGCAGCCGCCAACGGACTGAAGTACGCGATATTGGACGAGGGGTGGTATAAGGACTTGAACCCTCTCACCACTTCGGACGATGTGAATGTCAAATACCTGTGCGGATATGCGCAGGAGTCGAACGTCAAGCTGCTCCTGTGGATTTCGAGCTCGCTTCTCTTCAATAATGCCGAGGAGATTTGCTCGCACTACGCAGATTTGGGGATTGGCGGATTCAAGGTCGACTTCTTCGATGCGCAGGACCAGAAGACCGTGAACCAGATATACGAATTGGCCGAAATCGCTGCCAAATACCACTTGGTTCTGGATTTGCACGGAATGTATAAGCCGACGGGGCTGACCAGGACCTTCCCGAACTTGCTGAATTTCGAGGGAGTGTTCGGTCTGGAGCAGCTCAAATGGACGAGTGCGGACGATGCGGATATGCCGCTTAACGACGTGCTGATTCCATATATAAGAATGGCCGCAGGTCCGGTGGATTACACTCCTGGTGCGATGAGGAATGCCCGCCGCGAGGAATTCAGGCCAATCTTCTCTCGCCCTATGAGCCAAGGCACCCGCGCACACCAGATCGCGCTCTATATAGTATATGACGCTCCGCTGGTGATGCTTTGCGATTCGCCTTCGGCTTACGAAGAGGACAAGGCGACGACCGACTTCATCACGTCTATCCCTACTACCTTCCAGAATACCACTGTGTTAAGTGGCGAGATAGGCAAGAGCATAGTGACGATGCGCGAAAAAGACGGTGTATACTATATAGGTGGACTTACGAACTGGAACGAAAGGGATATAGACATTCCTCTCGATTTCCTGAGCGAGGGCACTTGGAAGGCTCGTATCTATAAAGATGGCGTAAATGCCGACGTTACGGCTACGGACCACGTCATAGAGAATATAAATGTCGATTCATCTACTTCTCTGGAGCTTCACATGGCTCCGGGCGGCGGATTTGCAATTATAATTGAAAAATGAGAAAAACAGTTCTTGTTTCAGGCGGTGCCGGCTATATCGGCAGCCACGTAACGGTAGAATTAGATGCTGCCGGCTACGACGTCATTATCGCGGACAACTTTTCAAACTGCGATAAGACTAACTATGAAGGTGTGTGTCAGATTACCGGAAAGGCGCTTCCTCTGGTGGAGATGGATTTCTGCGATTTGGACGCGGTAAGAAAGCTCTTTAACGAAAACACCATCGACGCGGTAATTCATTTCGCTGCCTTCAAGGCCGTAGGTGAGTCCGTAGAAGACCCGCTCAAGTACTACACGAACAACTTGAATTCTTTCCTTAATATATTGACGGTTGCGAAGGAGCACGGATGCAATGTCCTGTTCTCTTCTTCGGCTACCGTTTACGGAGAGCCAGAGCACCTTCCGGTAAGCGAGTCTTCGCAGAGAAAGCCTTGCACCTCTCCTTATGGCAATACGAAGCAGATATGCGAGGATTTCCTGAGGGACTGCGTAAAGGCATATCCACAGATCAAGGGCATAGCGCTCAGATATTTTAACCCTATCGGAGCACACCCTTCAGCTCTTATCGGAGAATTGCCTCGCGGAGTGCCTCAGAATCTGGTTCCTTTCATCACCCAGACCGCTGCCGGCAAGCGCGAATGCCTCAGCATCTTCGGAAACGACTATCCTACCCCTGACGGAACTTGCCTTAGGGATTATATAGACATTACCGACTTGGCCAAGGTCCACGTCTGCGCCGTGAGCCGCATGATAAACGGGGAGATGAAGAAGGACTACGAGATTTTCAACGTGGGTACGGGAAGACCTCTTTCCGTTATGGAATTGGTTACCATCTTCGAAAAGGTTAATGGTGTAAAGGTCAATCACAAGATAACCTCACGCCGTCCGGGAGACGTATGCGCGGTATGGTGCGACCCTTCCCTCGCCGAGAAGGAACTCGGCTGGAAAGCTTGTCGTCCTATTGAAGATACTCTACGTTCCGCTTGGGAATGGCAGAAACATTTAGAGAGCAAATAGGCTGATTATATTCAGCACTACTTTGCTCGCCTTTTCCATAGACTGGATGGATACCCACTCGAATTTCCCGTGGAAGTTAAGTCCTCCGGCGAATATATTCGGACAAGGCAGACCCATAAATGAAAGATTTGCTCCATCAGTGCCGCCTCTAATAGGCTGCACTTTTGGTTTTATGCCTTCCATCTCCATAGCCTTTATGGCTTTCTCCACGATATGATAGTGAGGTTCCACCTGCTTTCTCATATTGTAGTATTGGTGTCTTATCTCGACAGAGGCCGTACCCTCGCCGTACTTGGCGTTTATGAAGTCCACACATCTGCGGAGCTCCGCCTTCTGAGCCTCGTGCTTGTCGAGGTCGTGCTCGCGAAGAATATAGGAGAACGTACAATTCTCCACCGTGCCCTTATATGATATGATGTGGAAGAATCCTTCGTAATCGGAGGTGTATTCAGGGCGTTGCTCTATAGGGAGAAGCGAGTTAAGCTCCATACCTATTAAGATGGCGTTCTTCATCTTACCCTTAGCATAGCCAGGGTGAACGTTTCGTCCCTGAATGGTGACGGTGGCTGCCGCCGCGTTGAAATTCTCGAATTCCAATTCTCCGACCTCGCCTCCATCCATAGTATAGGCATAGTCGGCGCCGAAACGTGCCACGTCAAACTTGGCCACGCCGCGTCCTATCTCCTCGTCCGGAGTAAATCCTATGCAGATAGGACCGTGCTTGAATTCGGGATGGGTCATTATGTATTCCACCGCGTTCATAATCTCGGCCACGCCCGCCTTGTCGTCCGCTCCCAGAAGGGTGGTTCCGTCGGTAGTAATCAAGTCCTCACCCTTATGACGAAGCAATTCCGGAAAATCCTTAGGGTCCAGATAAAGTCCCTCCACGCCCTTGAGCGCTATGGCAGAGCCATCGTAATCGTGAATAATCTGAGGCTTTATGTCGGCGCCGCTCGCATCGGGAGATGTGTCCACGTGAGAGATAAAGCCCACTGCAGGCACATGCGCATCGACATTTGACGGAATTCTGGCCATCACATATCCATACTCGTCCAGTGTAGCCTCCACTCCCATAGCGAGAAGCTCGTCTCTAAGCATAGACAGCAGGTTAAGCTGCTTCATCGTACTCGGCTGAGTCTGTGAATCTTCGTTTGACTGAGTATCTACCGATACATAGCGCAAAAATTTTTCTACCAAATTATTCATTTTTCTTTTGTTTTTCGTAATACTCTATATACTTGTCGAGAATCTCCTTCTCGCGACGTTCCTGTTTCTGACGCTCTATAAGCTCCTTTCTGGTCTTCTCGCGCTGCTTTTTCAGTGCCTTTTCCTTCTTCGCAGCCTCTCGCGCCGCATCTCTCTCGTCCATGCGGGCCCAACGCTCCTCGCGCTGCTTCCTCCACTGCTCGAACTTATCCTTAATCTTCTGAATGAAAGACTTCTTCGACGACAGGCTGTCCTGCAGCACATCGACAGATGTGGAATCCACCTGCGCCGCCAGCGAATCTACCTTCGTAACAGCCGTAGAATCCAGTTTCACCATCGTGCTGTCCTTTACGGCCAATGTGTCCACGACGCTATCGTTCTTCCCTTCAAGCGCCTGCTGTTCACGCTTTTTCCGTGCCGCCTCCGCACGCGCACGCTCCCGCGCATCGATAGACGCATAGACGGATTTTATGTAGCCCGGGAAGTAGATGTCGGTCTGTTTGAACCGGGCACGAGGACGCTCCGCATACATCTTACGCTGCGAAGGACGTATGGACAGGGTGGTTATGTCCTGCTTACCGGTAGGCCTAAGCTCAGGAATCCACCTGAAACCCTTAAGATAGCGCTCCTGCTGAGGGAATTGCACCACAGGGTAGGCATCGTTCTTCGGAGAGTCATAGTAGTAGATCCTGTCTATGTTTCCCTTTACGAAATTACCCGAAAGCATCTTGCTCTCCACCTTATTAACCGTGGCCAGACGGTCATTTTCCCGTAAGAAAAAGACTGCAGTAGCACCTCCCAAAGCATCGAAACGTTTCAGCGCCGATGTGGAATCGAAAAAGGCCATGATCTCCGCACTCTTTATCTGATCATAAAGAAGACTGTCTTCCTGGGTCACAACGAATGCATTCGACATAAGCGAGGCTCTGTCTACCCTGCCCTTCTTAATGAGAACGGCCAAGGAGTCGGAATAATACTGTCTATTTTCCTCATTCCAGATTACCGGGTCCTTATAGAAACGGGCGATGCTATCCAGGTCGCTATAATGCATGGAGTCACATCGCACCTGAATGTCGCGACGGAAAATCTTCACGTTTCCGCGAGCGAAGGCGAAACCATATTTGGTAGTGTCCACTGCCACGCTGACGCTATCCGCTGCCACATTTAGGCTATCAAGTGCTGTTTTTGCGCTGTCCGCAGCTACTCCCAGGCTGTCTACCGCCACGTTCAAGCTGTCAAGTGCTACTTTTACACTGTCTGCCGCTACTCCGAGGCTATCTTTCACGGCCAATGCTTTCGCTGCCAGCGTATCTACAGGCTCTGTCGTCGAGTCCGTTTCCGGCAGTGCTTCCGGCGTTTTCGTCGCCTCAAGCTCTCCCGGCTCGCCCGCAGGCTCATCTACGGCCTCTGTCTGCTTTTTCGAAGCAGCATCGGGTTTCAGTCCCGGGCGTGTGCCCGCTGCCTTCTCCAATGCCTCGGCTTGGGCCTTGGCCGCTGCCTCCGCCGCCTTTTTCCTGTACTCGCCCACCGGGTCCGTCATAATCTCGGAGATGCGCGCGGTCGAATTGGCCAATTCCGACTTAGGTATGTCGCAGTGTCTCAGCGTGTAGTACACGAGGGTGTCGGCGCCGAAATAGAGCGTGTCCTTTTGCGAAAGTTCGTCTTCCGTCACTATGGCCACTGCGGCTTCCTTACGAAGGGTCACCGTCGAAAGGCTGTCCTCGTAAAAGAGGTAACGGGATACGGCCGTGGTGTTATGCAGGCTGTCCTGGAGCTGGATGCGGCCCCTCATCAGGACATTGTTCGGAATTCTGTAGAAATAGAGCGAGTCGCACCAAGTCTCCTGTTTGTCAGTGGTGCCATGGACGTCTCCCGTAAAGAAGAAGATCTCGTCATTTCGCTCGTACCAGCCGGAAGAGGCGGAGAGCATATTGTCGTCTTTCCAGAAATCTATGTAAGTGCGGAAAACCGCCTTTTGCGAATCAGTGTGATAGTCAAGCGCTTGGGTCTTAATGAAGACGGAGTCCGTGAACATGTTCACGTCTTTTTCGAAAGTGAAGAGTTTCGACTTCGAGCTATATGTTCCGTCCAGGCTCTCGATAATCTGGCCGTCCTTGTCCTTCATAGAAGCGCCTTTCGAGAACACGGCTACGCTGTCCGCCGTGTTATAATCGAGAAAATGCGTTCTTAAGATATTGTTTTCCTTATCTCGAAGCTGAACTACGCCTCCGCGGAACTGCGCGAGGTTATCGTTAACATAGTAGTCCAGTTTTTCGCTAGTCAGTTCCGTGCCTTCCTGCGAGAGGCGCACGTTACCCTTAGCGTTGATGATATTTTCATCGACCCTCCAGTAAGCCGTGTCGCAGATAAGAAGGGTACCATTATGCAGGAAGGTAGCATCGACCGCCTTACGGAATGCCTTTCCATCCGCATCGGTTATTATGTTTACCGACTGGGCCTTTACCAAACGGACATATTTTTCCTCTTCGTCGGCACGGGCGAAAAGAAAAAACGAGATGCCGGAAAGCAGGGCAAGCGCTATTATTATTTTCTTACTTTTTCGGCCCATCCGCTTCTTGAGAACTCACAATCCGCAAACATCGGATCGATTACGATATAAGTCTTCTTAACTTTTTCACTTATAAAATCATTTATGGCCTCGTTCTGCTTGATGAGCTGAACTCGATTAAAGAGCACATCGTAGTCTTTCTCGAATGTAGCAGCATGTGCCGGGATGATTTTATCGAGCCTTATGATCTTATAGACCAAGTTACCTCCGTCCGTAGAGAAAGCGCCGCGGCCTTCGTTATCGGTAGAAGTGAACGGCTGGGAAATCTCGCCCTCTTTCAAGGTAGAGATGGCCTTATAGTCAGCAGGTTTCATCTGGTCTACCTCGTAGTATGACGAGCCGGTGTTCGGGTCGGCCATCTGGCCGGAATTGGTCCGGGTAGGGGCATCTTGGCTGTATCGCAGCGCAGCCTTTTCGAATGTTATGTTTCCTGCCTGTATCTCGTTTTTAAGGCTGTCCAGAACGGCATATCCCTTCTCCATATCCTCGGTCGTGTATTCCGGCTTTATGAGGATGTGTCTCGCGTGGAACATATCTCCCTTTTTACTAATCATTTCGATGATATGGAATCCGTCCGGGGTCTCCACGATATTCGAAACCATACCTGGCTTTAGGGCCATCGCCGCATCCGAGAACGAGGTCCAGAAAACGGACTTGTTCGCCATTCCCAGATCGCCGCCCAGACGTGCGTTGCTCGGGTCCTGCGAATAAAGACGGGCCAGGGTCGAGAAGCGCTCGCCGGCCACGATTCTCTCGCGGATGCCCAGCAGTTTTTCTTTCGCTGCCAATTTGGCCGCATTCCTGTCCGGATAGATGCAGATTTGACTCATCTGGTACTGCGCCGGAATCTGTGGGATGTTACGGACGTCTGTCGTGTCCATAAACTGCTTCACGTCATAAGGAGTGATTTCAGGGATTTTCTTCGCTATCTCCTGCTGCTCCTGCTGGGTCAGGGACATCTCCTCGAGCTGCCTATTCCACTCTTCGCGCAGTTTGCTGACAGACTTGCCGAAATACGCCTCCACGGCCTCTTCGCCACCCAAATCGTTCAGCAGGCTATTCATACGGTCCGTGAGATTAGCTGCGACCACCTCGTGATTGACCTTCAGCGAATCCACCCTCGCCTGCGAGAGAATGAGTTTACTGGCCAATATCTGCTCCAATATGTCGCATCTGAGCGATTTGTCCGACGAATATCCGCGCGTACGCATCATCCTGACTTCCTGCTCGATGTCCGAAAGCATCACGAATTCTCCTCCGATGACGGCGACCGTCTTATCTGCCAATCCGTCATATTTCTGCGCTCTACCGCCAAGGCAAATCAGCAGGCAGGCAATTACAGTTAAACTTCTCTTCATACTTAGTAAATTACAAACTGACCTTTATCCGAGGCCGCATTAAGCAAGCTTTGTTCCAAAGAAACCAGGAGCTCGCGTTTTCTGTCACTTAAAATATATTCCCTGATGCGCTCCTCGCAGAACTCGAATGGAGCCACACCCTTTCGCTTGATATCTCTGATATATGCCGTCTTGATGTCGGACATCTCCGCATTTTCGAATGTTATATAATTATTCCTCAAGCGGGAAAGCATAGTTAGATAGTCCGTGTTGAACTCCTTCGCAAGCGCCGAGGCGTCTATCCAGCTCTGCGACTTGTCGAAATAGCGTATGGCGCAACTCCTGGCGAGGCTATCCACTTCCACCACGTCGGAAGGCCTGTTGGACGACATCTTCTTAATAAGGTAATCCTTATGTTCCGACGTTTTTACGATGTCGAGATAGCGCGCTTTCACGATGGGACGTTCCAGTTCGAAAAGGCTTTGATGGGCTTTATAGAAATCGAGCATCTGTGCCTCTGTAATCAAGGTGTCGAGTCGCTCATTAACGAACTGCTGCTCATAGCGATATCTTAGAAGCGAGCGCTTATAGGATTCCAGCTCGGCAGAGACGTCCTGATCGGCTTTCGAGAGTTGGCTCTGTGCCATGTCGCTGTAGATTTGGCCCGAAGCCCAAGAATTAATGTACTGGAGGGCCAAGTTAGTGCTATCCGCACCGGACACGCCGGACGGGATGTATTTCCTTAGTTCCGATTTATATAGTTTATGCTTTCCGACTTTCGCCACCACCTCGTCGTCGTGTATCAGGGACTGAAACGAATTACAAGATGTTAAGGCTAAAAGGGAAAGAGCAAATAGGAATATTCCGCTTTTTCTCATAACCTACAAATATAACATTTTTTTCTTGCATATTTATTTTTTAAGATTTTTTGGAATTTTCAAAATCTCTTGCTATCTTTGCGTTCCTTTTGAGGAATTGAAATACCCATTGAGATATGGTGTAATGGTAGCACTACAGATTCTGGCTCTGTCAGTGAGGGTTCGAATCCTTCTATCTCAACTCTTTTCAGGATGGCGGGGTAGCTCAGCTGGTTAGAGCGTCGGATTCATAATCCGGAGGTCGCGGGATCGTGCCCCGCCCCCGCTACGATAACTCTAATTACTTTTAAAATGAATCTTAGAGACATAAAAAAAGACATTGAATACGTTCTCGGTGCGTTTATCGAGGATTGTTCCGTTGTAGCTGCCGTTAGACCTCAGACAGATGAGACCGTAGCTGCACTTATGGAAGAGGCCATTGACCTTTATAACGAGCTTAAGGATAAAGTTTACGGAAAAGCCGAAGGAAGCAAGAAGGCTTACTATAACGCTCTCCGTAAAGAGATTCTTGAAAGAACAGACGCTCTCTATAACAAGCTGAGCGAGACTGTTAAAGCCACCGTTACAGAATAGTTTTCAATTATTCATAAATTAATACGACGACAGCGAGACCGATATGGTTTCGCTGTCGCTGTTTTAGGGGAGGGGGCATTATGGTAATCTCCCCGAGAATAAAGCCATCTCCCTCTCAGGTATTCTAAGACTTTTAGCCAAATCCTTCCACGACTTTACTGCCTCCACTACCTCATTAATGATACTCTCTGCATCGGAACGTTTAATCATATAGTCTTCTGCGGCGTCAATCAAAAGATTTAGATCCGCTTTATTAGAAGAAGACGTGATTAAAATACTCTGATACTCGCTGTTTGTCGGATTAATATCGTAAGCCGGAGCAAGAGTCCAACCTCGCTTGGTAAGCAAAAAGCCGTGATTACGAAAATGATCGTCGCTATTTCCCACACACACATTAAAGGCAATTCTACGGTAAAGCTCGTGCAAATTAGCCTCTACATCGCAACAGTTTTGGAGCATAAAATCAACTATATCCAAATAACCATTACCGGTCCCGGCGTTACACCCGTCGGTTAATCCAAGTAAGCTCATAGCTGAAGCGAAATGAATTCGCTTGCCTTCACTGGAACGATCGAAACGTCTGGATAATAATGTGTGATACCTACCCCCAGCACATATTACACTCGTTTCTGCCACGTGCACTCCGGCTTTCTTCGCCAATAAATGGCACAGGTGCTCCCAAAGCCCTACATCGTAATCGTCCTTACGAGAAGGAAATTTGGCTATATACAATACATTATGTTCTCCTATGACTCCGGCCTTTGGCCTTGCTCCACCAAGCGATGTCCCTGGTTGCACGAGTTGTTGTAGCCATTTCTTCTCCGGAAGGACATTCTCATCCTCGCTCTTTTCGATTTCCTGGCTCGCATACATTAAATCTCCTATACTTGCCAATGGTGGTATTGATAGATTTCTTTCTACGCAAATGAATTGGCCATCAAGACTTTCTTTAAATCTAAAGCCCCCCATTCGGCTATAATCATCGATTCCTACCAGATAATCAAATGAACTTAACCTCCTAACAGGACGATGCTCTTCCATAGCCTCGAATTGTTCGCGACGATTAAGCAATGTACGTCCCCATCTATCCGGCAAAGCGTCGGCGAAACATCCGAATATATCTTTTCCCGGCAGAGTGTATTGAGTGCCTGGATAATTATTAATATCCGCACTAATAAAAAGGCCACCATATTTATGCAGCCAATCATTATCAAATGCGAATCCGTATGAATCATTACCACGTAAGGACTCATAACTTAATACCCCTACAAGCATTGGAGCTTCGAGCCAATCAAAATCAGCATAAACATACAGTCTCTTCATAATATGCTATAACTTTTTAGAGGCGTGATGTCTCGTGGACAGCTCCATATCTTGTATTTGCCTACCAAGTTTATCCTCTTTCGCCAGAAGAAGAATATCATCGTCTAATTGAAGCGCATAAAGCACACGCAGATAAATCCCTATGGCCACCGTGGGAGTGCCTTTCTCTATCCGCGAAACGGTGAGCGGAGAACAAGTCGCTCTTTCCGCGACTTGTGTCAAGCTTAAATCACGACGAAGCCTGGCAAGTTTAATTTGCTCACCTACCACTTTCATTTTTTCCTCCAATTTCCGGGGCAATTTTGTGCCCATAGTAGACTTTGACATATCTCAACTTATCTTTACGTATGCAAAGTTATAACTTTTTCTATATTTTATGATAAGTTATAAAAACTTTTCTATAACCCAAAGTATCTTTTCCTTTCCGTGTTGCTAATCCTAAATTATTCTTACCTTCGCATTGGATATTTTATCAAGATGTTTGAAGCGCTCATCAAGCTTGATTATTAAAGGCATCTGCTTTACAGGTGCTTTTTTATTTAGAGAAATATTTACGCCCACACCTGTTCAATAACAGATAGGCATTTCGAGGATAATGTATTTTTCACTATCTTTATGCGACAAGACAATATAGCAAAGCAGGATTTTATGAACAGGAGATTACTACTGACCTTTTTTATTTTCGTCGTAGGGGGAGGTTTTTCACTTACGGCGCAGGACACGGTGACAAAGCCGTCGAAAAGCAATATGACCGTCAAAGAATGGAGAATTGACGCGGCGACTAATAGCAAGAGGCTCGATCACATCACGACATATAACGAAATTGGCAAGAAAATCGAAGAAATCGAGTATGATTCCAAAGGGCAGAAGTGGAGAAAGAAATATGAGCACGGCCCGAATGGAAAGGTGGCCCGCGAACTCGTCTATAATAGTGCAAACAAACTTGACAACATTCGGAAATACGAATATGACGAATTCGGACGACGGAAAATCGAGTATATCTATGACGCTAAAGGGAAATTGAAGAAATATAAAGTTTATGAATATATCGCCGAAGAGAAATCTAACACCCTTCGCTCCGATTAGCCTGGAGGAAATGAGTGGGATTAAACTAATGAATCGCGTAGACAAAAAGTATCTCACTGACGGAAAAACACTTATAGAAATCCTCAATGATGCGGCCGCACAAGGTTACAGAGTCTTTGAAAACTGCGGAGAAAGGTTTCACGGCTATGATAGCGTCTATTTCGATACACCCGAGCTTCAAATGTTCACCGAACACCGGCGCGGAAAAACCGTGAGGCAGAAAGTTCGCACAAGGGTTTACAAGGAGTCGGGGCTGTGTTTCCTGGAAGTGAAGCGAAAGAACAATCACGGAAGGACTAAAAAGAAAAGGACAGAAGCGCCATCGGATTGTTTTGAGGATTTTCGCAATAACGAAAAGTTGGGGCTGTGGTTGAAAGGCCATTCAGACTATAGGGCCGAGGGCATAGAGCCGTCGCTTGAGACTTCCTTTAATCGCATTACACTGGTAAACAAAGCCTTGAGCGAAAGGCTTACGATTGATTGCGATGTAAGATTCAGGAACCTGCGCACGGGAGCAGGCTACGAACTTGGGGAGGCGGTAATCATCGAACTCAAACAGGACGGACGGCTACACAGCGAAATGCAGGACATACTTCTGCGTCACAGGGTGAAACCGGTCAGAGTGAGCAAATACTGCATCGGCATAGTCTCCACCGATCCTTTCGTCCACCCCGGACGCTTCAAGACCAAGTTAAGACTAATTGAAAAAATAAAAGAAAAAATATGATACATCTGCTTCAAACAGGCGTCGCGACCTTAGAAGACGGCGACCTTCTCGACATTCAGAACATTTTGGACCCGACGATGAGCACTGCTCAGAGCCTCGGAGAGCTGGCAATCAGGTTTTTCTTAAACCTATTTGTCTGCTGGATTCTCGTGCATTTTTTCTACTACCCGAAGAGTCACCGCAAAGACTATGTCTTCACGTTCCTGACGTTTTCTTCGGCAATGCTGTTATTACTCTACGCAATGGGCAGGGTCGATGTAGGAGTTGGTCTGACGCTCGGCCTTTTCGCGATTTTCGGGGTCATCCGTTACCGTACGGAGACTGTGCCAATTAGGGAGATGACCTATCTTTTCATCATAATCGCCCTTTCTGCCGTCAACGGACTCACACCACTGTTCAAAGTAGAGAACATCGGTGAAGCTTCCGCACATTATGCCCTCGGATGGGGCGACCTCGCAATCGCAGTTTCTGCCAATTTCTTATCGATAATCCTGATATGGATTCTCGAAGGTAGCAGCAAACTAAAGCGAGTTTCGTCAAAAATCATACTCTACGACCGTATCGACCTCATCGTTCCATCCCGTCGTGACGAACTCATCGCTGACATCGAAAAACGCTGCGGAGTACGACCGACCGATGTTGAAATAGGAAATATCGACTTTTTGAAGGATTCGGCATACATCAAAATCTATTACGAAAACGACGGAAAATCGACATCTACGATGAACGAAATTGTACGAAATAAGCAATTTGTTGAAAATCAAGAATTTTAAAAACAAAGATATGAAAACTACCATGAAATATTTTAAGGCGGCAAAAGTTGCTGCCATCGTTATGACGGCGCTTTGCCTAAAAAGTATTAATCTGTCAGCCCAAGATCTGGGAGTGAGTGCAAGAAGCTCTGTCGAAGTGGATTGGAAAATCCGAAAGGGCCTGCATCTTAATGCCGGTTATGAACTAAGAACAAAGAATTCGCTCTCCGGAATCGAAAGGCATCAGGCCTCTATCGGAATAGATTATAAAGTCTGCGATTATTTCAAAGTCGGAGGAGAATACATCTTTATCGGGCATTTCAACTCCATGGATACATTCCAACCACGCCACCGTCTCTCGCTCAATCTCACAGGACAATACAGCGCAGGCTACTGGAAATTCTCTCTTCGCGAGAAACTTCAGCTCACCCACAGCGCATACGATATGAACGGATTCCAAGACGTGCCGAATGCACTCCAACTCAAAACACGCTTCACAGTCAAGTGGCAGGGGTTCAGAGTGATAGAACCATTTGCCTATATCGAAATACGAAATATTTTCAACGCCCCGAAGTGCTCTGCGACCTGGAACGAGTCCACTGGAACTTACTCAGATTATGAGTTTCTCGGCTACGAAAACGCCTATATCAACCGCCTACGTGGAGCCATGGGATTTGACTGGAACATCACCCGAGCACACTGCATTGAGTTTACTCTGATGTACAACTGGGTCCACAAAGAGGAAATCGACACGAATAAGGAAGGCACGATTCTCAAAAGCCTTTACTGGAAAGACACCCACGGAATGCCGATTTGCATCGGATACAAATTCTCGTTTTAAAAATGTTTAAATTTACAGAACGGATATTAAACAGATATTAAACGCATGGACATCAAGAACTATATCGGCGAAACCACTGAATATGACAAGAAGCAGGAAGTGGAGAAGCGGAAAGTGAAAAACTGGTTAAAGAGTGTGAGCGCTTTTGCAAATGGCTCTGGCGGATACATCATATTTGGCATTACAGACGATGATGTTCCGGTCGGGCTCTCAAACGTCAAAGAAGACTCTGAATTCATCAGTCAGAAGATAAAAGAAAGAATAGATCCTATTCCTCAAGTTGTCATGAAGATTGTATGCATTGATGACAAGAATATACTTTTTCTCCATGTCAATACAGGAAATGACACCCCGTATTATTATATCGGCGATGGAGTTCTTGAAACCTTTGTCCGTGTCGGCAACGAATCAATTGTTGCCGATTCTACAGAGCATAAGCGTCTTGTTTTACGCGGACACAACTCTACATTTGATGCAAGGTCAAGCGAAGAGTCGTTTGGTGATTATTCCTTCAGTAAGCTCAGAAGCCGTTATTATGCGTGGAATGGGGCCAGTTTCAATGACAAGTTCTTTCAGTCGTTCGGCTTGGTCGACAGGGATGGAATGCTAACAAATGCCGGGCTACTTATGGCAGATGAAAATTCCATCCGCCAAAGTAGGGTTTTCTGCACGCGTTGGAATGGAAGGACAAAGGCTGGAGGAATAATTGACGCTCTCGACAGTGCAGAAATTACAGGAAGCCTTGTATCCCTTCTTGAAGATACAATGTCTTTTATCCGAAGAAATGTTCGGACAATCTGGTATAAGGAGCCGATGCAGCGGATTGAAATCCCAGAATACATTGAAAGAAGCGTTATGGAGGTCATTACAAATGCTCTTGCTCATAGAGATTACTTGATTCAGGGCAGTGAGGTTCACGTTGATATGTTTGATGACCGTATGGAAATATACTCTCCAGGAGCAATGCCAGAAGGGAGATTGATTCAAAATATGGATTTAGACAATATTCCCTCAATACGCAGAAATCCAGTCATAGCCGATATTTTCACCCAACTTGGTTATATGGAAAGAAAAGGCTCCGGGATGGGCAAGATCATATATCCTCTAAGGGCATTGCCATATTTCACAGAACGAATGCTCCCTGTCTTTTTCTCGGATAGAGCTCAATTCACTGTAACATTCCCGAACATTGTCAAAATATGGCTGGAGGAGCACCCTGACATTGAAACGAAATTTGATGTCACTCAAGATGTCACTCAAGATGTCACTCAAGAAAAGAACCTGGATCAATGGATAGAGTATCAAATCGCTGCGAACCCGAAAATAACGACAGATGAATTAGCGGAATTATCCGGAAAGACTTCTCGAACCATAAAACGTCATTTAGTTAAACTGCCTCATATTAGATTTATCGGCAGCGGATATAGTGGGCATTGGGAGATAGACAAGAAATAAAAAAGCTCGACGCAGTAGCGTCGAGCTTTGTATTTTGCGGAGAGGACGAGATTCGAACTCGTGGTACGGAATGACCCGTACGTCGGTTTAGCAAACCGGTGGTTTCAGCCACTCACCCACCTCTCCAAACCCGAAAGGATTGCAAATATAATAAATATTTTAGATATTCCAATCCCTTTCCATACAAGCGTATCAAACAATTTGTTGTAATTTTACATTTTCGTAAGTGATTTTTAAGAATTACTTAACATCGCTATGTCTAAGGTAATTGCCATAATAGGAGGAGGAGCAGCCGGCTTTTTTTGTGCGGCTGAATTAAAACGCCGTTGTCCGGACGCAGATGTCACCATATACGAGGCGCAGAGCAGACCTATGGCGAAATTGGCCATTACGGGCGGTGGAAGATGCAATCTCACTAACACTTTCGAACGGATTGGCAGTCTAAAGGAGGCTTATCCCCGAGGGGAGAGGCTGATTCGAGCGGCGTTCGGAATGTTTTCGCCGGAGAGGACGCTCGAGTGGTGGGAGTCGGAGGGGGTAAAGACTGTGTGTCAGGCAGATGGGTGCGTGTTCCCGCAGAGTCAAGATGCGATGGAGGTGGTGGGCAAATTGGCCCAGATATGCAGGGAAGAGGGCGTGAAAGTGATGTGCTCGCATCGGGTAGAGGCGATTTCGAGAGGTGAAAAGTTCGAAATAAAAATAAAAGGTAGGGCCGCTGTTTTCGCTGATATTGTGGTGGTTACCACTGGCGGCGGGGCGCTTTCTATGCTTGATGAATTGCGTGAGATAAAGCAGGAGAGGCTGGCCCCTTCGCTTTTCACGCTTAAAATCGGGGACGAAGGGCTTAATGCGCTTATGGGAACCGTCGTGGAAGATGCCACGCTGACCCTGGCAGGAACGAAATTTCGCTCGCGAGGGACCTTGCTCATTACGGATTGGGGCGTCAGTGGGCCGGCTACATTGAAACTATCTTCGTATGCGGCTTATTACCTGAAAGATAATGACTATAAAGCGCATCTAATAATCAACTATTTAAGTACAGACGAGGAGAGCGTCAGGAGAGAGCTCGGACAGACTTCCGAATCTCAGCCGAAGAAGCAGGTGGCCAATACTCCCGTCAGGGGAATCACCTCTCGATTGTGGTCGTACTTGCTTAAGCGCTCCGGAATTAGGGAGGATATAAGATGGGCGGAGTTAGGTAGCAAGGGGCTGAACAAATTAGTGAGCACGCTTGTATCCGATGACTACATGGTCGACGGGAGGTGCAGATTCAAGGAGGAATTTGTAACGGCAGGAGGCGTGAGCAGTTCTGAAGTAAACCCACAGACTTTAGAAAGCAAACACTTCCCCGGGCTTTATTTCGCCGGAGAAGTGCTTGACATAGATGCCATTACAGGCGGATTCAATCTTCAGGCCGCTTGGTCCACCGCTTTCGTAGTGGCCAAGGCCTTACAAAATTTTTGACATTTAAGTGAACTTTATTAAATTTGCATTGTCGTTGCGGATATTCCATAAAAATCCGCAATCACATTGAGGAAATTTTAGTAATTATGTACCATAGAATATTCGATGTGGAGAACCGCCTAGATGAGGCAATGTTCCTCTTTGGCGCGCGCCAGACGGGGAAATCCACTCTTTTAAAAGAGCGCTTTCCCAAGGCGATTTATATAGACCTCTTGAAATCCGATGTAAGAAATCGCTTCAAGCAGCATCCGGAGGAATTCAGGGAGAGTCTTCTCCGTTATCCTCCTGAGACACTTGTCATCGTGGACGAGATACAGAAGGTTCCGGACCTACTGGATGAAGTACACTGGTTAATGGTAGAAAAAGGCCTATGGTTCATCCTCAGCGGATCAAGTGCGCGCAAAATCAAAAAAAGTGGCGCAAACAACCTTGGCGGTCGAGCCATTCCTGAAACTCTTTTTCCGCTTGTCAGCGCCGAAATTCCAGATTTTGACATCGAGCGTGCCGTCCAAAATGGTATGATTCCCCGCCATTATATGGTAGCCAATGCACGTAACCGAATGAGAGCCTATATTGACCTGTATGTGAAGGAAGAAATTATCGAAGAGGCTCTTGTTCAGAATGTAGATGAGTTTATTCGCTTTATGGAAGTCGCCGCCATTATGGATGGAGAAATTCTCAATTATGAGAATGTGGCCAGCGATTGCGGGGTGTCTGCCAATACAGTGAAAGCCTATTATAAGATTCTGGTCGACACGCTTTTAGGATTCGAAGTGCCGGCTTATAGGAAGGTCATCAAAAGGAAACTGTATAAGTCGCCTAGATTCTACTATTTCGATATCGGTATTGCTAACCATCTAACCAAGAGATACCAACTTGCTCCCAAGACGCCGGAATATGGACACGCCTTCGAGCATCTCATTATTCAGGAGATTGTCGCCTATCTGGCTTATACGAATAGCGATGAGGAACTTACCTACTGGCACACCTATGAGAACATAGAGGTGGATGCAATCATAGGTGACGCACGTGTTGCCATAGAAATCAAATCCACGGACCACGTAGACCACGGTGATAAAAAGGGCATTATGGAATTTGCCAAGGAACATCCAAACGCCAAACAGATACTTGTATCTAGAGACCGCATCAGCCGCCGAAGCGGTAACGTGGACCTTTACTATGTGACCGACTTCTTCAAAGCTCTTTGGGCCGGAGAGATAATTTGAGCGGAAAAACAAACACTTCCCCGGGCTTTATTTCGCCGGAGAAGTGCTTGACATAGATGCCATTACAGGCGGATTCAATCTTCAGGCTGCTTGGTCCACCGCTTTCGTAGTAGCCAAGGCCATCGGTGATAAGGAGTAATTATTTCCCGGAAGCGGCAGGGATATCTTCAAATGTTAGCGGCATCGGCTCAAACTCCTCAACAGTAAACGTTCCTATGGTCTTTCCTCCTTCCCTTATGTTGATAACTTGGCCGAGGACACATAACATTTTACTGTCTTGCACTTCAAACTCTATATTATAATAAACCTCATTCGGCATAAGCATCTCGAATTCGCCAGCATTTACCAGCTTTACGATCCACGTCTGATTATTCGCGCTCATCGTAGGTTTGTATCCCACGTAAGCAGGAGTCTTCCTGTCGGTCAGCAATAATGTACCAAAGACTTTTTGTGTAGCCACAAGACGCTTTGTGTCTGCGGTCGTAATGGCTGAACCACGATTCAGATCTCCTTTATTCACCGCTTCCTTTAACAAAATACCTACTTCATCTCCGACAGTCGCAGATTCTACGACTTTTCTTCCTGTCTCCAACGAGGCTATGGTCACATTATAATTCTTCGAGGTGAGCGGAGCCTGAATGATTCTCACTTTATCATTAGTCTTGACGGTTCCATTCTTAACCGTAGTCGTAAGAACCACACCTCGTCCGGAGATGGTAAATATGTCTTCTACGAAAGTGAGGAATGTATCTTCCACTTCTACATCAAAATACTGTTCAAGCACGCTTTCGCCATACTTGTAAGCGACTGTGATCTTGGCCTTTCCGGCCGACTTTCCGACGATGTTAAGACCATCCACGCCAGCAACTTTCGAATCGCTTGAAGAAAGCGTAACATCTGACAGTTTTATCGAAACATTTGATTTCAAATAAGGAGCGACGTTCAACTTGTCATTTACTCCTATAATTCCAGTAGTTTTAGCAAGGGCTATCTTGACATCTTTTATAAAAACATCACAGATAGCGCTTTTCTTTCTATCTAAAGAGTACGCAGTTATCGTAACATCACCCTCTTTCAAGGCTCCGACGAGGCCACTACTGCTTACCATGGCGATGGTTTCATCGCTACTTTCCCAGATAATAGTCTTATCCGTGGCATCGCTCGGGGTAATGGTGGCATTTAGACGATAACTTGATCCTACCGCCATTTCGATTATTTCCTTATCGAGAGTGATTCCTTTTACAGGGATAACTTCCTTCTCTATCATAACCGTACAAGAAGCACTAAAATCTCCGGAAGTCGCAGTGATGGTGGTCTTACTACCTCCCTTAATGGCTTTTACAAGCCCTTCACCATCTACGGTAGCGATACTTTCGTCGGCGCTCTTCCATACGAGAGTTTTGTCAGTAGCGTTCTCCGGCAGAATAGTAGCCGTCAAATGACAAGTAGAACCGACAGGTATAGTGATATTTTCTTTATCAAGCCTGATTTCGGTTACATCAATGAATTCTATCTTCTCTTTCTTGCAAGAGTTGGCGACAATCAACATTCCTCCCAGAACGATTGTCATCGCGAAGAATAATAATTTGTGTTTCATTATGTGTAGTTTTAGCTATCCGTCCACAAAGTTATTCTTCATCGGATTTGAGAGTTATAAATAAAGAAACATCAATTATGAATTGAGGAACAATTTCAAGCTCTTCTGCATCGTGTTCTCCAAGCGGTAGGCATCATCCCCGTCGCTTTCCTGAATAACGAACTAAAATAAGCCATATCATCGACGCCACAGCGCAGGGCTATGGACTCGACCTTCATATCTGTGGTATCCAGAAGAGTCTTTGCGAGTGAAATCCTGATAGCTTTAATATGGTCTGTAGACGTGAGGCCGGTTATCGCCTTGAGCTTTCGGTTAAGATGGGAACGTGTCATACACATCTCGGACGCTATGAAATCGTAATCCAGAGTTCCCGACTCCAAACTCTTGTTGACGGCATCAGTGAATTTGGCGACAAACAACCTTTCTGCTTCTGAGATTTCCTTTATCGCTCTGCTTTCCTCTACCGGATTTCCTTTGGATATGAGCGCCACCCACTTCGACTTCAGCAAATTTCTCTGCTCCAATAGTTTAGCGACACGAACCCCGAGTTCGTCTGCGTGGAATGGTTTCTCCATATAGGCATCGGCACCTGCTTCAAATCCTTTCATCCTGTCCTCGTGAGTAGCCCTGGCCGTTACCATTATTACAGGAATGTGATTAAGCAGTTCGGAGGCGCGTATTCTTCTGCACACCTCGTACCCGTCTATCCCGGGCATCATCACATCAGTGATTATTAGATCGGGAAGAATCTCTGACGCCTTGGCAAGTCCACTCTCCCCGTCGCTGGCGAAGCAGTAATTATAGGTGTCGCCCAGCTGCTTCATCTCCCAGCGTGCCACTTCAGGAGTATCCTCGATTATAAGTATGCGCATAGAGTCAGCTTCGACGTCCACATCTTCGTGGATATCCCTACTGCTGGCCTCCATGGGCTCGACATTCGGCATATTATCATATTCTGCCATATTGATTTGCCCATTAACCTTTCCTTCATATACAAGTGGTATTCCCACGACGAATACGGATCCTTCACCAAGAACACTATGTACATCCACCCACCCATTCATCGCCTCTACGGATAGTTTAACTAAAGAAAGCCCTATGCCACTACCCAGCTTGCCTCCGCCACCCGGAACCTGATAGAAAGGAATAAAGATTTTTTCTTTCTGTTCGGGCGATATTCCGATACCTTTATCCTGCACGGTGATTTGGACCTCAGTTCTTTCTCGTTTTACCGACAACAGAACGTCAGAGGCTGGCGGAGAAAACTTGATGGCATTAGAGAGTAGATTGCCGACCACTTTCTGAACATAGTCCGGAACAAAATCCATCTCCAGTTCATCGACGGAAGAGTCGAAGACAAGACTAACTCCGGATGAGTTAGCCAACGGCTCGTAACTTTCACAAATCATGGATACGAAACCGACGATATCTCCGTGTTTCCATTCCGGTGCAGATATGGCAGAAAAATTCTCGGTAAGTTTAGCAATATCCAGTATCTGGTTTATAAGATTAAGCAGCCCTTTGCCGTGGCGTAGAATATCGATGGAATCCTTCTTTATTTCCGGGTCAGAGCTTCTGCTTAATATATCTTCGGCAGCGGCTTGAACTACAGCTAAAGGAGTTCGGAATTCGTGGGTGACATTAGTAAAGAATGTGGATTTCACTCGCTCCATTTCCCTAACTATCTGTTGATTGCGTTTTTTAAGAACTATAAGATGGATAAGAACGGCGATCGTTACGAGAGTCAGGAACAAGGCTACCAATGACATCGTCAAAAAAGCGTTTCCACTCTTTCGCTCCGCCTCCCAGCTACGGTTAAGAAAATCTATCTCAGCCTGCTGCCGCTCTCGTTCATAGCGCACCCGGACATTCTGTATATGATTCAGATTCTTCTCGCTCGACACACTGTCAGCATACTGCTTGCTGCGTACATAATAGTCCAAAGCCTTTACGGCATTCCCTCGCTTCTTGTTTAAAAGATATTCAAGTCTGTTGACTTCTGCGAGATACTCCATCGAAGAAATCCTTTCTGCTTCCTCCTCTGCCTTTGTAAGATAAACTGACGCCTGATTCAGATTTCCGGCATTGATATAGGCTCTTGACAGAGAAACAGCAGCCTCAAGCCAATGCCAGATATCGGAATTGCCGTCCATAATATCATAGGCGCACTTGTATTCGTATATGGCGGCATTATAATCCCCTTCTCTCTCCGCTAACCTACCGAAGTGAGCATGACAAAGAGAGATTCCCAATTTCGATCCGGATTTCTCATTGAACTCAAGTGATTTGCCATAATAGAAACGGGCCGAATCTATCATTTCCTTCGACTCGAGGATTGAACCTATATTTGCATAATTTATCGCTTGGCCGAGAGTACTTCCAAGCAGACTCTCTCCTTCAAGAGCCTGACGGAACAAATTCTCGGCTTCGTCCATATTGCCGAGTGTCAGCTGAACATTACCTATACCGTTAAGGCTTACGACTCTGTTCTTCTGCGCCGTCCTGTCATTCGGGTTTCTCGTCCCAGAATACAAGTCACAATATGTAAGCGCTTTATAATGATATGATGACGCCTCGTCGAGAATGGCAAGACGCCGATAGTTTGTACCGATATTATTGAGCGCCTGGACTATCTGTATGGTATCTCGGAGCTTTTCGGCCGCGATAAGACCTTTCTTGTGGACATCGATCGCATCATAGAATCTGCTGACATTTCGGAGTTTCTTTCCCAACTCACGAGCCGCAACCATTTCTCCATAGGTATTTCCACCGGAAGCATAAGACTCCATTACTGTGGAAAGTGAATCGATATCGTGGATGGAAAAAACGGTACTGTCTACCTGTCTTTCAGCATAATCATCCGTCACTACTGCATTCCGTCCACAGGAAAAAAACCAGGCGGAAAGACATAGAACTATCACGAAACGTCTCATCATCAAGTAAGATTAGTCAACTCCAATATGACAGTGCGACGACACCATCAGGTGTAATGACATCGCCCAGTGATGGTAAATGTAGCTATAGTTTAATGATCTCCTCTTCGGAAAGACCGGTGGCCTCCGTGATCTGTTCTACGGATAGCCCCATTCCCAGCATCTTCTTCGCGATTTCAAGAGACTTCTCTTCTCTGCCCTCCGCAAGTCCTTTCTTTTTCGCGTAATAAAGCTGATTTATAACATCTTGCTCTCTCATAACACTTCTGTTGTATAATGTTCGCTTCGCCGGGCTGAATGCTGCTATCTCACACGCTGCGCTTAACTGCTTTACCTCAGGGATGTCTTTCAGTACCTCCGGGATGCCGTTAACATCATACTTCCATCCGTTCAGAAACCAGTAAAGCAAATAATCGCAATGGCTTTCACACGCCTCCAACGCTTTCGTAAAACGAGCGGTTTCCACGAAGT
>Ga0129311_1000778_pt1 | contig 25514 bp, 18 predicted proteins | sample Go1ome_FD_94435 | JGI IMG/M metagenome (GOLD analysis project Ga0129311, IMG submission 94435) | Western lowland gorrila individual fecal microbial communities from Wisconsin, USA - Go1022B metagenome | ecosystem: Host-associated > Mammals > Digestive system > Large intestine > Fecal | place... | reverse complement strand
GGCTGAACAGATACCCCCGCCAACTGCTGGGCTGGGCCTCTGCCGGGCAGCTGTTTGAGGGCTATTTGCAGACCGTCTAAAAATATTTTTTCGTTTTGTTACACTTTCCTATTGACATTTGCCAGATTCCCTGGGTTTTCCCATTACGCCTTTGCCGTCTGTATACGACCAAACAGACGCTGCGAATAGGCGCAAGAATGACCACACCGGATGGTATGGTCATTCTTATGTCCGGCGTTACAGAAATGATGCATCAACCGGCCTTCTGGCCGGCGGTGCAAGTGCGCCGTAAATTCCGTTTGCTGCGCAAACGGAATTGCACAGGGGCGGCGGCTTTGCCGACCACGAGCATTAAAAGAAAACCGGATTCCAAAAAATAAAAGTATCTGCAAAAGCAGATACTTTTATTTTTTGGAGCGAGTGACGAGGCTCGAACTCGCTACCTCCACCTTGGCAAGGTGGCGCTCTACCAGATGAGCTACACTCGCAACGACAAACGATATTATAACAGATTTTTCGCCTATGTCAACCCCTTATTTGCAATTTTTTCTCTGTTACGAAAAATCAGTCCGTTCCGGTCTGGATACGGGGGGTTCGTCCCTCCCGCAGGGCGCAAGGCGGCGTACTGTTGATGTCCCAGTCATACCCCATGGCCTCCAGTTCCTGGTCGGAGAAAAAGCTCTCCGCCCCCACCACGCCGGCAGTCAGGTCCAGGTGCTGATATCCGGTCTCTGTCTGTACCACGTTCCAGTAGTGTGCCTCGCCGCCCAGGCTCCCCCGGGCCACCTGGCAGGGCACCTCCAGCTCCTGGCATAACAGGGCCAGGGCCAGCGCCAGACCGCTGCTGTCCGCTCCGCCGCCCAGCAGGGCCTGATAGGCGGTATAGCCGTTCTCCGGCTGATACCCCCCCTGAGCCAGCACCTGAGCGGCCGCGCTCAGGATCTTCTGGTCGCCCAGCCGCGTACCCAGCAGCGCGGTCAGCTGCTCCGCTTTGGCCTTCAGGGCCGCGCTGCGCTCCTCCAGCACACTATGGGGGGAGTGGTAGGACAGCAGCACCTCTACGATCCGCTGACGGCCGCTGTCCGGATAGATCGAGATCGCCGCATCAGGCAGGTCGATCGCCGTTAAAGGTGCGGAATAGAAGGCCTCTTCCACCAGCTCCCGGATATAGTCCTCGTCCTCCACAAAATAGCTGATCCGCAGCACCGCTTCCGGGGAAAACTGCGCCAGCGCCGTTTTCAGCGCTCCCCGGATCGCAGTGGCCCCGGTGGCGGAAATGATAGAGGCGATCTGGTCCACCGTGCGGCGATAGGCGATCTGAAGGTCCGCCTGATAGCAGGAAACCGAGGGGCTCAGGCTATAAGTAATAAAATCCACCGCATAGGCCCCCAGAGGGTCTTTCTGCACCACCTCTAAGCAGGCGTCCTCCAGACTCTGCTCCACGGCGTCAGACTCCATATAAAGGCGCACACTGCCGCTCTCCCGCCCCAGGGAGATCAGGTAGACCAGTGCATTTACCAGTTCCTGATACCGCTCCACCCGCAGCACAGACGGATCTCCATCGGCCGCCGGGGTGGCAGAGTGGGGCGTGACAGAGGCGTACTCCCGGTTCAGCATGGAGGAACAGCCACTTAACAGGATGCAAAGCGTCAGCAGCACACAGATCGCCCGTTTTTTCACAGCAGTTCCTCCTTTTTCATAGCTCCTGTTATGATCTGAGGCTTTTCCGCCCCAAGGTTCAAATCTCCTCCTGGTAATGGGAGCGGAACCCATCCCCCAACACCTCATGGGCGGGGCAGACAATCAGAAATGCGTCGGGATCCAGTTCCTTCACCACATGCTTCAGTGCCACGATCTCCTTCTGGCGGAAGGCGCACATAAGCACCTCTTTTTTATTTCCGGACCAGGCCCCCTCCCCGTGGAGGATCGTCACGCCCCGGCCCATTCCGATGGTGATCTCCGTCGCAATGCTCTCATACTTGTCGCTGATGATATAGGCCACCTTGGACGTATCCAGACCATACAGCACGACATCGGTGAAATACGAAGCAATAAACATGGCTATCGTACCGTACAGGGCGGTCTTAATATCTCCAAAGGCCAGTCCCACCGCCGCCACCACGATCAGGTCCAGCACCAGCAGCACCTTGCCCAGGGGCAGCCAAGCCAGCTTCAGCTTGACCAGCCGGGCCGCGATATCCGTTCCGCCCGTTGTGGCGCCCTGAGCAAAGATGATCCCCAAAGCCAGACCGATGGTCGCCCCGCCGAAGATGGAGGCCAGAAGCTGGTCTCCCAGCGGCTGAAACACATGGATGGCATTCAGAATATCCAGTCCCACCGAGGTCAGAACCATCGCGAACAGAGAGGACAGCAGCAAGTGTCCCCCCAGATACTTCCACCCGAAGAAGAACAGGGGCAGGTTCATCACCAGGGTGACGATGCCGATGGGCAGAGAAGGGACCAGGGCATTTACGATCTGAGCCAGGCCGGTCAGACCGCCGTAGCCGATGTTGTTGGGGACGTAGAGCCAGTTGAAGCTGACACAGTACAGAATGGATGCCAGAACGATCAGTCCATATTGACGCAGAAGGATCTTACTTGTTGTGCGCATAGCATTTCCTCATTTCCCTGTCTGGAAGGCTGGGGCAACCCTGTCCCGCTTTCTCTCTATTTTGTTCTGTCTTGGGGACAGTATCCCTCATTCCCTGTCACAGCAGGGACATCTGCTGCTCCCCCCGGTCATCCTCCTTCAGCAGAGCCCCGGCGATGGGCAGCGCCTTGGCCCGGTAGCGGGCAGGGCGGATAATGGTGGTCTCCTCCAGGGGCAGCAGCTGCTTGACCTTGTATTTGGGCTTTAATGTCATCACGTTGACGCCCTGGGTGCTTCGCGTGGTTTTGGGGTTCAGGGCGGCCGTGTGGAACACCACACAGCGCCCCTCGGTGGAGATCACTGCCAGCTCCCGGTCCTCCTTCAGCAGCATGGCCGCAGCCAGAGGCGACTTGTCGGAGTACGCCCCGGTAAGCTTTTTCCGCCGGGTCTGGGTCTGATAGGCGGCCAGGGTGACCCGGGCGATCTTGCCATTTTCAAAGCAGAAGAGGATATCCCCCTTCCAATCGCCGGGGATGCAGGCCCAGATGGCCCGCTCCTCCGGCTCCATGCCCAATTTGGTGGGCAAGTAGTCTCCCAGTACGCTGGCCTTGCTGTCCTCAAAGTCAGACAGGCGGGTTTTGTAGCACTGCTGCTTATCGGTAAACACCAGCAGCTCGTCCCGGTTGTTGGCCTCCCAGCGGAGGAAGGGGCCGTCCCCCTCCTTATACTTCTGGTCACTGGCCATGCGCAGAGATTGGGGCGTGATCTTCTTCAGATAGCCCTCCCGGGAGAAGAACAGGTGGACCGGGTAGTCCGGGATCTGCTCCTCCTCTTCCGGGGCGGCATCGTTCTGGAAGTCATAGATGATCTCGGTGCGGCGGGGCTGAGCATGGTTCTTTTTCACCTGCTCCAGCTCGCTGATGATGATCTTCTTGATACGCTTTGGGTCGTTGACAATGTCCTCCAGGTCGGCGATCTCCTTCTCCAGGGCTTCTACCTCCTGGGTGCGCTTGAGGATATACTCCTTGTTGATGTTGCGCAGACGGATATCGGCCACATAGTTGGCCTGGATCTCGTCGATGCCAAACCCGATCATCAGGTTGGGCACCACCTCGGCGTCCTCCTCCGTGTCCCGGATGATCTGGATGGCCCGGTCAATATCCAGCAGGATGCGCCGCAGGCCCTTCAGCAGGTGCAGCTTCTCCTTCTTCTTGTTCATGGAAAAATAGGTGCGGCGGCGGACACAGTCCATGCGCCAGGCGGTCCATTCCTCCAGAATTTCCCCCACGCCCATCACTCTGGGCATCCCGGCGATCAAAATATTGAAGTTGCAGGACTGGCTGTCCAGCAGCGGCGTGGAGCGGAACAGCTTCTGCATCAGCTTGTCGGGGTCGGTCCCGCGCTTCAGGTCAATGGTCAGCTTCAGACCGGACAGGTCGGTCTCGTCCCGCATATCGGCAATTTCCTTCACCTTGCCGGCCTTCACCAGCTCGGTCACCTTGTCCATAATGGCCTCGGTGGTGGTGGAGTAGGGGATCTCATATACCTCGATCAGGTTTTCCGCCTTGTTGTAGCGCCACCGGGCCCGCACCTTAAAGGAACCCCGGCCGGTACGGTAGATCTCACTCAGGGCGGCGGGGTCGTACAGCAGCTCGCCCCCGGTGGGCAGGTCGGGTGCCTTCAGGGTGGTCATCAGGTCGTGCTCCGGGTTCTTCAGATAGGCCACCGTGGTATCGCACACCTCGCCCAGATTGAAGCCGCACAGGCTGCTGGCCATGCCCACAGCGATGCCCTGATTGGCGGACACCAGCACATTGGGGAAGGTAGTGGGCAGCAGAGAGGGTTCCATGATCTTGCCGTCGTAATTGGGCACAAAATCCACGGTGTCCTGGTCAATATCCCGGAACAGCTCTCCGCAGATGGGGTCCAGGCGGGCCTCGGTATACCGGCTGGCGGCCCAGGCCATATCCCGGGAGTACACCTTGCCGAAGTTGCCCTTGCTGTCCACCAGAGGGTGCAGCAGGGCGCCGTAGCCCCGGCTCAGGCGCACCATGGTGTCGTAAATGGCGGCGTCGCCGTGGGGGTTCAGCTTCATGGTCTGTCCCACGATGTTGGCGCTCTTGGTCCGTGCCCCGCCCAGCAGCTTCATCTGGTACATGGTGTACAGCAGCTTGCGGTGGCTGGGCTTAAAGCCGTCGATCTCCGGAATGGCCCGGGAGACGATAACGCTCATGGCATAGGGCATATAGTTCAGCTCCAGCGTCTGGGTGATGGGCTGCTCCAGCACCTCGGGCCGCAGGCCCATGACGTTGGGGTTGTTCACTTTTGGTTTGTGTTCCTCTGGGTTCTTCTTTCTGGGCAATGTTATCAGTCCTTATTTAAAACGTATCAATATTCTTCCTTGCAGTTAAAGTCATTCCATTAAGTGTCTTGTCATTGCGAGCCAGTTCGCAAACTGGCGCGGCAATCCGTTTTTCTAAATGCTTGGAATACGGATTCCCACGGCAGTGACATCGGTCACTGCCTCGGAATGACAGGCTGTGTTTCACCGAACAGTATCACAGTTCCGGTGCGTACTGTTTTCCAAAGGGGGTGGCGGCCAGGCCGCCCTTCCCCGTCTCCTTCAGGCTGTGGGGCAGGGCATCCCCCACCTCCCGCATGGCGTCCAGCACCTGGTCCGGCGGCACCCGGCTGGTGATCCCCGCCAGTGCCATCTGGGCGGCAGACAGGGCATCCATGGCCCCGATGACGTTGCGCTTGACGCAGGGCACCTCTACCAGGCCGCCCACGGGGTCACACACCAGCCCCAGCAGGTTTTTCACCCCCATGGCGCACGCGTTGGCCATCATCTCGTCGGTGCCCCCCATAAGGAACACCAGAGCCGCTGCGGCCATGGCGGCGGCGGAGCCCACCTCCGCCTGACAGCCCCCCTCCGCGCCGGAGATGGACGCCCGGTTGGCAATGACCATGCCAAAGCCGGCAGAGACATACAGCGCCCGGATCATCTGCTCCCGGGGCAGGCCGAAGCGCCGCCCACAGGGTAGCAGCACCGCAGGCAGCACACCGCAGGAGCCCGCCGTGGGCGCGGCCACGATCCGCTTCATGCAGGCGTTGCACTCCCCCATACGCAGGGCCCCGGCCATCACTTCTGACAAAAAGGGGCCGCACAGGGTATCATCCCCGCCGCCGTATCGGGCCATCCTGCCCCCGTCGCCCCCCACCAGGCCGCTGACAGAGCGGTCCGTGTCCCGGTAGTCCCGGTCTGCCTGTTCCATGGCGTCCAGCAGCCGCTCCATCTGCCCCCAGGAGAGCGTCCGGTCGATCCCCTGTCGGGCGCAGTCGCTGACCATAATATTCTGCCACAGGGGCAGGCCGCCGGTTTTCGTGTCCTCCAGCATCTGCTGAATGGAGGTAAAGTCGATCATATAAGCCCCTCCTGTTCGGGTACGCAGCTGTTCACCTTCAAAATGCCGGGCAGGGCGCGGATCTCCGCCTCTGCCTCCTGCCCCGCGGGCTGGTCGCACTCAATGACCATCACCGCGCTGCCGCCCCGGCCGCCCCGGGTCAGCTGGAGGGTAGCCACGTTCACCCCCCGCCGGGCCAGCACACCGGTGACCTGGCTGACACAGCCGGGCTGGTCGGTGTTGTGCACCACCAGGGTGGGCAGCTCGCCGCTGAAGGAGGTGTCCAGCCCGTCCAGACGGAACACCTTCACCCGCCCGCCCCCCAGTGAGGAAGCGCCCACCTCGATTTTCCCTCCGTCCCCGGCAGTCAGCCGCAGCAGGGCACTGTTGGGGTGGACTTCCCGCAGAACGCAGGTGCCGAAGGTGTACTCCAATCCCCGCTCCGCCGCCAGCGCAAAGCTGTCGGGCACCCGGGGGTCATCGGGGAACAGGCCCAGCAGGCCGGCCACCAGGGCCTGAGGCGTACCGTGGCCCTTCCCCGTGGAGGCAAAGGAGCCGTGGAGCAGAATTTCCGCTTTGGCGGGCTGCTGCCCCAGCAGGGCCCGGGCCAGCTGCCCGATCCGAACCGCCCCCGCCGTGTGGGAGCTGGAGGGGCCCACCATCACAGGGCCGAGGATGTCAAACAGATTCATGGGGGCTCCTTTCTGTGCGGGCGGATGGGGACATCCGCCCCTACGGGGCATCAAAAACCGCAGGGCCCGGTGCCCCCACCGGGCCGTCTGTGTTCCGGGGCATCTTTTCCGGGCTGGTGCGGCCTGCGGCCGCCCTTCCTCGCCCTCGCTCCGGTCCATCCGCGCTGTTCGCAGCGGCTCAGCGCTTATGAGATATCCGCCAGATCCAAATATTTATACCCGCAGTCGGCAATATGGTTCTTTCGCCCCGTCAGGTCGTCCCCCAGCAGCAGGTCGAACATCTGGGCCGTCATGGCGGCATCCTCGGGCATGACCTTAATGAGCCGCCGGGTCTCTGGGGACATGGTGGTCAGGGCCATCATCTCGGGGTCGTTCTCGCCCAGACCTTTGGAGCGCTGCACGTCGAACTTCTTCCCCTCCAGCCCGGCCACGATCTCCGCCTTCTCCTTGTCGGAGTAAGCAAACCAGGTCTTTTCCTTACAGGTGATCTCGTACAGGGGGGACTCGGCGATATACACATAGCCCTTCTGGATCAGGGTGGGGGTCAGGCGGTAGAGCATGGTCAGGATCAGAGTGCGGATCTGAAACCCGTCCACGTCGGCGTCGGTACAGATGACGATCTTGTTCCAGCGCAGGCTGTCCAGGTCGAAGGAATTCAGATCCTTGATCCCCTTGTGCTGTACCTCTACCCCGCAGCCCAGGACCTTGATCAGATCGGTGATGATCTCCGACTTGAAGATGCGGTTATAGTCCGCCTTCAGACAGTTCAGGATTTTGCCGCGAACGGGCATAATCCCCTGGAACTCGCCGTCCCGGCTGAGCTTGACGGCGCCCATGGCGGAGTCTCCCTCCACGATATAGAGTTCCCGCTTGGACACATCCTTTGTGCGGCAGTCCACAAACTTCTGCACCCGGTTGGACAGGTCCATGGTCCCGGTGAGCTTCTTCTTGATGTTCAGCCGGGCCCGCTCCGCCGTCTCCCGGCTGCGCTTGTTGATGAGCACCTGTTCCATGATCTTCTGGGCGTCCATGGGGTTCTCGGTGAAATAGACCTCCAGCTGCCCGCGGAGGAACTCCGTCATGGCCTCTTGAATGAAGCGGTTGTTGATGGCCTTTTTGGTCTGGTTTTCATAGCTGGTCTGGGTAGAAAAGCTGTTGGATACCAGAATCAGGCAGTCCTGAATGTCATTAAAGGTGACCTTGCTCTCATTTTTATTGTACTTATTCTGTTTTTTCAGCCAGGCGTCCACCGCCGAGACAAAGGCGGATTTCACCGCCTTCTCCGGGCTGCCCCCGTGCTCCAGCCAGCTGGAGTTGTGGTAATACTCGATGATCTGGGTCTTATTGGAGAAGCAGAAGGCTACCGACAGCTTTACCTTATACTCGGGCTTGTCCTCCCGGTCCCGGCCCCGGCGCTCCGTCTGCCAGAATACGGGCATGGTCAGCGTCTCCTGCCCCGCCAGCTCGGTCACATAGTCCTGGATCCCGTGCTCATACTGAAAATCCGTCGTTTCAAACTTGCCGCCCTGCTGGTCCCGGAATCGGAACAGCACCCCCGCATTTACCACGGCCTGGCGCTTCATGGTGTCTTTAAAATACTCGGCAGGTACGGCGATGTCGGTGAAAACCTCCAAGTCGGGTTTCCAGCGGATGGTGGTGCCCGTCTTCTTTCCACGGTCGGTGGGCTCCACCTTCAATCCGCCTACATTTTCGCCCTTCTCGAAGTGCAGGGAGTACTTTTTCCCGTCCCGCCATACAGTGACGTCCATATACTCGCTGGCGTACTGGGTGGCGCAGGAGCCCAGGCCGTTCAGGCCCAGGGAGTACTCGTAATTGTCCCCGTCTGCGTCGTATTTTCCGCCGGCGTACAGCTCGCAGAACACCAGTTCCCAGTTGTACTTGCCTTCATTCTCGTTCCAGTCCACCGGACATCCCCGGCCCTGGTCCTCCACCTGGAAGGAGCCATCCCCAAACCGAGTGACGGTGATCAGGGAGCCGTGCCCCTCCCGCGCCTCGTCAATGGCGTTGGACAGGATCTCAAAGACTGCATGCTCGCAGCCGTCCAGCCCATCGGAGCCAAAGATCACTCCCGGGCGCTTGCGCACCCGGTCTGCTCCCTTCAGGGAGGAAATCGATTCATTTCCGTAATCTGTTTTCTTTTGTGCCATAAAGACTATCTTCCTTGCTGTATCAGATCGTGCGGGCCATTGGGGAGGTATTCTTCCCTTCGAGCAGTGTCATTAAAACTGTCATTCCGAGGCAGTGACCGATGTCACTGCCGTGGAAATCCGTATCTCCAAGGTTTGAGAAAACGGATTGCCGCGCCAGTTTGCCAACTGGCGCGCAATGACAAGGTTCTTATCTTGATGCCATTGCCTTTTTGACCCGCGTCAAAACATATCATAACAGGATAATGATAGCAGATTTTGGGTGGACAAGTCAAGGGACCGCCGCCGTCGGCCACCCCACAACAGAGTCTTTCCCCACACAGCAAAACGCATCCCCGCCGGTCATGTTCCGACGGGGATGCGGAAAGAAAATCTGTTATTTGTTCGCAGGGGCCTTTTCGGTTTTGACCTTGGTGGGCTTGGCCTTGCGCCAGTACAGGGTCGTCTTGTTGAATACAGGCTCGCACACGCACAGAAGGGCGGGCAGTACGAAGATACTGACCACAGCGGAGATGACGGCGCCCCGGGCCAGCATGACGCAGATGGCTCCGATCAGGTCAATGGAGGTGACGAAGGACACGCCCAGGGTGGCGCAGAACAGCACCAGTGCGCTGGTGATGATGGACGCATCCGAGGAGGTGGCGGCGATCAGTGCGGCCTCGTGGCGGTTCTTGCCGGCCTGAAGTTCCTCTTGGAAGCGTGAGGTCATCAGAATGGCGTAGTCCACCGTGGCGCCCAGCTGGATACAGCTGATGACCGTGGGGGCTACAAAGGGCACCTCAGTGCCCGTGAAGTAGGGCACGCCCTGGTTCAGGAAGATGGCCAGCTCAATCGTAGCCACCAGCACCACCGGGATGGAGAGGGACTTGAACACCAGCATCACCAGCACGAAGATGGCGATGATGGAGATGTAGTTGGTCACCTGGAAGTCCACGGCGGTGGTCTCGATCAGGTCGTTGGTCATGGCGGCCTCGCCGGTGATCATGGCGTCGGGGTCGTAAGCCTTTACGATCTCCGTCATGGCCGCCAACTGCTCGGCCGCCTCGTCAGAGGCCGTCTCGCAGCTGGAGTTGACCATCATCATCTGAAGTCCGTCCTGCTTCAGCATATCCTTCACCTCGTCGGGGATGAAGAAATCGGGGATGCCGGTGCCCAGCAGGGAATGGTAGGACAGGATGCTGGTGATGCCGGGCACGTCCTCCAGCCGCTGCTCCATCTCGTTCATATCGGTGGCGGACACATCGTCCCGCAGCAGAATGAAGTGGGAGGTGGCCATGTCGAACTCGTCCTTCAGCTTGGTGTTGCCCACGATGGAGGGCAGGTCACGGGGAAGGGACTCGTCCAGCTTGTAGTACATGGTGGCGTGGTTCTGGGCGTAGTAGGCGGGCAGAGCCACCAGCAGCGCAAGCACCACAAACACGACGCGGTGCTTCAGCACAAACCGGTTCAGACCGGTGAAATCAGGCAGGATGGTCTTGTGCTGGTGCTTGTCGATCTGCTTATCAGCCATCAGGATGATGGCGGGCAGTACCAGGATCACAGTGGCCACACCCAGCAGCACGCCCTTTACCATGACCACGCCGATGTCCCGGCCCAGGGTCAGGCGCATGAAGCACAGGGCCAGAAAGCCGGCCACGGTGGTCAGGCTGGAACCGGACAGAGACCGGAAGGCGGCCAGGATGGCCTGGGCCATGGCGTCGCGGCGGTCGTCGTAGTTGGCCAGCTCCTCCTCATACCGGCGGTACAGGAACACGGAGTAGTCCATGGTCACGCCCAATTGCAGCACGGCGGCAATGGCCTTTGTGATGTAGGAGATCTCCCCCAGGAATATATTCGTGCCGAAGTTATACACCACGGCGATGCCGATGTTGGCAATCAGCACAAGGGGCAGCACGGTGGACTCCATGGTCAGCGCCATAGCCACCATGGCCAGTAGCACAGCCAGCGTCACAAAGATGGGCAGCTCCTTATCCACCAGATCCCGGGTGTCTTTAATCACTACGGAGAAGCCGGCCAGAAAGCACTTCTCGTTGCACAGAGCGCGCACCTGCTGGATAGCGTCCATGGTCTCCTCCGAGGCGCCGGCCTTCTCATACTGAATGATCATCATGGTGGCGTCACCGGAGAAGAAGATGTCGCGGAAGTTTTCCGGGATCATGCTGGTGGGGATCTGAACGCCCACCAGGTTGCTCAGCCACACTGCGTTGGACACGCCGGGCACATTCTTGATCTCATTGATCAGCTCGTTGGTATAGCCCGCAGGCATATCCTCCACGATCAGCATACTGGTAGCCGCCATGTGGAAGGGCTCCTCCAGCAGGTTCATGCCCTGGGCGGACTCCAGATCCTGGGGCAGATAGGTCAGAATATCGTAATTCACGCGGGTGGACACATAGCCGATGAGGGAGGGGATCAGCATCAGCACGGCGATCAGCGCCACCAGTTTAGGTTTTCTCGTCAGTCTATGGGCAATCTTTTCCAGCATGAACGATCACCCCTTATGGAAGATGCCGGTAATTGCGGCCCACAAATCCTTGAACATCTGCGCCACCCGGCCCCAGAAGGTGGTCTGCTGGGCGTGGACGGTCTCCACATCATTGTTTCCGCCCTCGTCGGCCTTGATCTCCTGGGTGCGGATGAGCACCTGCACCGTGGTGGGGGCGGCGTTGCGGCTGTCGGTGAGGGACTCCGCCTCGGCGTTGGCGTCCATGAGCAGCAGGTTGTTCACGTCGCCGGTGTACTCGTCCCAGGTGTCCTCGATGATGGAGCTGATGTTGCTCTTCGCCGCCTTCACATCGTTGGTCTTTTTCATGCTGTTGCCCGCAGCCCGCAGAGTGGCGGCCAGGCCCTCCAGGGTCTGCTTGGTGCCGTCGTCCAGCTGCTTGCCGGAGGTCTTCATCAGGTCCTCCAGGCTGCCCATAAAGCTGCTGGTATCCTGGACCGTAACGGCGGCAGTCTCAGTCAGCTGCTTCACCGTGGTCAGCGTCTCCTGCAGCTTGGGCTCATAGCCGTCCAGCACCTGATAGAGGGCGTCCACCTGGTCCAGCACAGCAATCAGCTTCTTGGATACGCTCTTGCCCAGGTCGCCGAAGTCGTCGGCGGTGTCCAGCAGGTCGTCCAGGTCATCCAGATCCTTGCACAGATCGGCCAGCTTGCCCACCACGTCGGCCGTGGGCCCCAGAATGTTGTCCATCTGCTTCTTTGCGGAGCTGATGGTGCCGTTCAGGCTGTCAACCTTCTCGTTCAGGCTGTCCGCCTCCATGATCAGCAGCTTGGTCAGGCCGGGATCGGCTTCGTTCAGCTGCCACAGCTGGTACAGACTGGCAGCGTTCTTCTTGGGATCATCGTAATTTTTCAGCAGCAGCGCACCGTACAGGAAACCCTGGAAATCCACGGTTTCCTCATCACTGCCGCCCGCGGCCTCAAAGGCCTTGCGCATGGAGTCCACCGTAGCCCAAGCAGTTGCGGCCTCTTTGGCCTTGGCCGCAGCCTGCTCCTGCGTCATCTGTCCCGCCGCTACCTCAGGGGCACACTGCTGGAGCACAGCCGCATAGGCCGCTTCCTTGCTGTCGAACTTGGGATAAGTACTTGTGTAAAACTTATACAAGCTATCGGCCGTAGCCTTGGCATCCGCCGCGCTCTTGCCGCCGGCCAGCAGGGCAGAGAACATAAACTGCTCAAAGTTCAGTTCTTTTCCGTTGTTCCCCGCCGCATAAGCACTGTGCAGATCCTTCGCCTGGGTCAGAGCGGCCTCCAGTTCCTTGCCGCTCTTCCCGCCGAACAGGGGCTCGATGGACTCGATCTTGGTCTTCTTCGCGGCGTTTAGGGCGTTCTCCAGATCCCGCAGGTCGCCCTTCATGCTCACCACCTGGTCGAACAGGTCCTCCATGTCTCCCTGGTGGTCCTGCACGTCGTCGATCAGCTCCTCCAGCTTCTTCAGGTCGCTGCGCAGGGCGGTCACCTCACCGGTCAGGGCGGACAGCACCGTCTTGCTGTCGCTGACGGCGGTGCTGGCGGCGTCGATCTGTCCGGACACGGGCTGCAGGGCGGCAGCGATGGCGTCCAGGTCGCCCCGCACGGCATCGGCGGCGTCATACACCTTGTCCTTGCCGCCGGAGATGGTCCCCCGGGCCTGATTCAGCTTATCCAGCCCGTTGGCGGAGGCATACAGGCTCCCGCTCATGTCGTTCAGGCTGTCCAGCAGCACGTCCAGACTGTCGGACAGCTTGTGGTAGTCGTCCTCCAGCTCGTCCTTGCGGTCGCTGAGCTTGGAGATCTCCTCCAGCTGGCTCAGGGTGGCGGGCACCATCAGGAAGGTCATACCGCCGAAGGAGAAGTCCTCGGCTCCCACCCGGATGGTGAAATGTCCCTCTTCCCCGGGGAAGGCCAGGAACAGCACCGCCCGCAGGTTGCCCACCAGCTGCACCTGGGCGCCGGGGGCCTCCAGAGACAGGATGTCGTCCTGGTTGAAAATGGCCATGGCCTCCAGGGTGTAGTTGTTCCGGGCATACTCGCTGGCGCTCTCGTTGGGGACGGCGTCCACATTGATCTCCACCACGCCCTTGGCCCCGGCCAGCTCCTCCGCCTTCACGGGCAGCCCGTTCAGGGTGTAGTGGACGGACAGGGTCCAGGGCAGCTGCTCGAAGGGCTTTGTGGTCTTGCCCTCAAAGTAGAAGTGGCCGGGGACCTTGGTGAACTGGAACACCGTCTTGCCGTCCGCCGTGGTGGGGACGGTGCCGTCGGTCAGGTTGTTCACCTGGTCGTACTGGCCGTAGTCGGTGATGGTGGTCACGCCGTTGGTGATGTAGCTCTTCACCACGCTGCCGTCGGTCAGGTTGCCGTAGTAGTCGGTCATGGCGTAGTACGCCTCGTCATAAAGCGGGACAACCCCGTCCCCGATGGGCTCTGCCGCCGCACAGGGCAGGATGCAGGTCGCCAGCATCAAAGCGCACAGTCCCATGCTGAGCCCGCGTCGGCCCAGCTTCTTTTTTCTCCACTCGTCGCGTCTCATCGTGATCCGCAGCTCCTTCCATATAAGCGGGCTCTCCGCTATCCGGCAGCGCCGGAGGTCACGGGGCCCGTTTCTTACTGATGCTATCTTATTTGTCATCTGTCAAAATTTCCACAGACAAAAAAAGTGCGCCGCACATTTTTTGTGCGGCGCACTTGAACTGTTCGATTTTTAGACATTTCGTCTGATTTGTCTGTCAGGCCTCCGCTTCCCGGCAGGATTCCTCGCAGCTGCGTTCCAGCGACATACGCAGATTTCCGGTGATCAGCCGGCCAATATTGTCCAGAATACTCTCTACGTCAGCCTTCATCCCCTCCAGCATCCAGCGGGTCACCAGTCCCACCAAAGCGGAGGTGTAGAACAGGGCCAGGGAGTTGATATCCTCTTCCTTCACCGGCATCCCCTCGGCCTCCCGGCGGACAAAGTTCACCATCTCCAGATGGGCCACATCGTACAGATACTCCTCCAACAGGTCCCGGTGGTTGGAGTGGAACAGGTGGTATACCGCCCGGCGGTTTTCCCGCACAAACTCCAGCGCCTCCAGACAGACCTCCTGCCAAGTCGCGCAGGACAGCTCCTTCTCTGCAATGCGCTGAGCCTCTATGGTAAACAATTCCTTCACCAGGGCGTAAATGTCGCAGTAATAGTAATAAAAGGTATTTCGGTTGATCCCACAGCGCTCTGCAATATCCACCACAGAGATCTTATCCATGGGAGATTCGTTCAGCATCTGGATAAAGCACTGCATGATCGCCTTTTTCGTAAACTGTGCCATTCTCCCGCTCCTTTCTGTTTCAAGTTAAGAATACCTGATTTTCAGCGGATTTGCAAGGCATTTCTGCCTTTTGTCCGATTCTCTCCCGTTACAGCAGAAAGTTTTCTCTGCCCGCCGTCTTTTCCGCCCACCGGGGAGACAGCCCCCTCAGCCGCTCCACCGCCGCCGACAGCTGCCGGGCTATATAGTCCACCTCTTCCGCGGTATTCTCCTCGTTCAGGGTCAGGCGCAGGGAGCATCGGGCCTGTTCCCGGGACAAGCCCATGGCCGTCAGCACATGGCTCGGCTCCAGCGAGCCGGAGGCGCAGGCGCTGCCGGAGGAGGCGCAGATGCCTTCCCGATCCAGCAAAAGCAGCAGGGGTTCCCCTTCCGCGTCCTCAAAAGAGAAATTCACATTGCCCGGCAGGCGGTTATCTGCGCCTCCGTTCAGCGCACTGTGGGGGATGGCGGACAGCCGCTCGATCAAACGGCGGCCCAGCTGCTCTGTTTTCTCCCGGTTGGCCGCCAAACGGGCGGTCATTTCCTCTAAGGCGGCGGCCAGGCCCGCAATGGCGGGCACGTCCTCCGTTCCGCCCCGGGCACCCCGCTCCTGCTGCCCGCCAAAAATCACGGGCACCGGGTGGATCCCCCGGCGGGCATACAGCGCCCCCGCCCCCCGCGGGCCGTGGAACTTATGGGCGGACAGCGACAGCAGATCGATATTCTGGTTCCTCACATCGATGGGCAGGTGTCCCGCCGCCTGCACCGCGTCAGTATGGAACAGCACGCCCCGCCGGCGGCACACCGCCCCGATCTCCCCAACGGGCTGGATGGTGCCCACCTCGTTGTTGGCAAACATCACCGACACCAGACAGGTATCCGGCCGGATGGCGGACTCGACCTGCTCCGGCGTCACCCTTCCCTCGCGCCCCACGGGCAGAAGGGTCACGGAGCAGCCCTCTCTCTCCAGCTGCTCCAGGGTGTGCAGAACCGCGTGGTGCTCAAAGGCGGTAGAGATGATATGCCTCTTCCCCGTCCTCTGTCCCACAGCGGCAGCGGTGCGCAGCGCCTGATTATCCGCCTCGCTGCCGCCCGAGGTGAAGGTGATCTCCCGGGGCTGGCATTCAGGCAGCGGGCCACCCTCTCCCGGGCGTCGCTCAAGGCCTCTGCCGCTTTCTGGCCCGCCCAGTGCAGACTGGAGGGGTTGCCCCAGCACTCCTGCATACAGGCGTTCATGGCCGCCAGAGCGGCCGGACTGATTTTTGTGGTGGCGGCATTGTCCGCATAGACCTTCATGGTATTTCCCTCCCGAATGAAAAAAGTGCGGCCCGCCATATGCGGGCCGCACCGGTTCAGCTTGTCGAAAAAGTCCTTATGCAGGACAGTCCGACTTTTTCGAAATGCTCAGCGCAGGCCGCCGCCAAACTCCGCCAGCTTCAGACCCTTGTTGCGGTCCTCCACCCACTGAATGGCCCAGGGGGAGGAGAACAGCAGCAGCTGATTGCCCTTGTAGTCCTCCACCAGCTTCACGCCGTTGGGCAGCAGCAGATCCTCCTCCTTCAGGGCGGGGGCATCCTCGTCCTCCTTCACGATCCACCGCAGCAGCTCGTAGGGCAGGCCCTCCTTATACAGTTCCACGTTGTACTCGCTGCGCAGGCGATATTCCAGCACCTCAAACTGCAGGGTGCCCACCACGCCTACAATGACCTCCTCCATGCCGGTATAGGGGGTCTTGAAGATCTGGATGGCGCCCTCCTGGGCGATCTGCTCCACGCCCTTCAGGAACTGCTTGCGCTTCATGGTGTCGATAGAGCGGATGCGCTCGAAGTGCTCCGGCGCAAAGGTGGGGATGGGGTCGAAGGCGAACTTCTTCCCCGGGGAACACAGGGTGTCGCCAATGGAGAAGATGCCCGGGTCGAATACGCCGATAATATCTCCGGCGTAGGCCTCTTCAATGATCTCCCGCTCCGCAGCCATCAGCTGCTGGGGCCGGGACAGGCGGATCTTCTTGCCCTCCTGCACATGGTAGACCTCTTTATCCGCCTCAAACTTGCCGGAGACGATACGCATAAAGGCGATCCGGTCCCGGTGGGCCTTGTTCATATTGGCCTGGATCTTAAAGACAAAGGCAGAGAAGTTCTCGTCGAAGCTGTCGATCACCTCATCCCCCGCCTTTCTGGGCAGAGGGGCGGTGGTCATGCGGAGGAACTCCTCCAGGAAGGGCTCCACGCCAAAGTTGGTCAGAGCGGAGCCGAAGAACACGGGGGACAGCTTGCCGTGGCGCACCCGGTCCAGGTCGAAGTCGCAGGAGGCCCCGTCCAGAAGTTCGATCTCATCCACCAGCTGATCCCGCTTTTCTTGCCCGATCAGGCCGGCCAGAGCGGGGTCGTTTGGCTCGATCACCGTGGCGGTGGCCGCCCTGGCGTTGGTGTTGGAGGTAAAGTGGATCACCTTGCGGTTCTGCCGGTCGTAGACGCCTTTAAACTCCTTGCCGCATCCAATGGGCCAGTTCATGGCGTAGGTATCAATACCCAGCTCGTGCTCCAGCTCCTGGCACAGCTCAAAGGGGTCCCGGGCCTCCCGGTCCATCTTGTTAATAAAGGTAAAGATGGGGATATCCCGCATGGCGCACACCTTGAACAGCTTCCGGGTCTGGGCCTCCACGCCTTTGGCCGCGTCGATGACCATAACGGCGGAATCGGCCGCCATCAGGGTGCGGTAGGTGTCCTCCGAGAAGTCCTGGTGGCCGGGGGTATCCAGAATATTGATACAGAAGCCCTCATACTGGAACTGCATCACAGAGGAGGTGACGGAAATACCGCGCTGCTTTTCGATCTCCATCCAGTCAGAGGTAGCCGCCCGGGTGTTCTTCTTTCCCTTTACCTGTCCGGCCTGGGCAATGGCTCCGCCGTACAGCAGGAACTTTTCCGTCAGAGTCGTCTTACCGGCATCCGGGTGGGAGATGATGGCAAAGGTACGCCGACGCTTGATCTCAGCTTCGTATTTCGACATAGGGGGTCTCCTTCTAAACAATGATAGAAACAGAAGCGAACACTCCGCTTCTAAAAAATTTGGATAACTAAAATATTGTATCACGCCTCTTCCCTTCTTATCAAGGGGCGAGGAGATATTTTCAGACGAAAAACACCGCCGCAGCCGCGGCGGTGTTTTTACGTTTATTCTTCCGGACCGGTATAGCTGTGCTCTTCCGGCTCATACACCGGAGGCGGACACTGGGCCAGTTGGGTGCGCAGGCGATAGAACCGGGCGGCCGCCACGGCAGTATAGGGGGTCAGGAACAGGTCCACAGGCAGCGGCAGCAGGGCCATGGCCAGCGAGACCGCAGGGGCCGACTGCACCGTACCGATGGCCACTGCAATATTTCCGCCCCGCACATGGGCGAATACCGAGGACAGATCCAGCCAGCCCACCAGAGACACCAGGCCAACGCCCAGGATCATCAGCAGCACGATCAGCAGATACCAGCCCAAGAAGGACAGCTGCAGCTTGAAAAACGCCATCTTCTGGCCCCGCATCAGTCCGATGCTGTCCCGAATGGCCCGGCCGGAGCTGCGGCGGCCATCTCCCTGATCGATCATCAGATACCGGGCCAGCACATACCGCAGACTGACAATATAATATACCCCCCAAACCACAGCCACCATGACAACGCTGCTGACCACAGCCCCTACGTCCCCCGTGGCGGGCAAAAGCAGGGTGACCGTCAGCAGAACCGCAGGGACTGCAATGACAGTGGACCAAAGCACCTTCCGCGCAGCCACGCTGATCTCCAGCATCAACACGCTGGACACCATGGAAAAGCCGTTAAACAGGGTATGGATCCCAGGGGCATTCTCCCCCTGTTCCCCGTCAGCGCTGTCCAGCGCCCACCAGGTATAGCCAAACTCCATAACCCACATAAACAGAGTCATCAGAATCGAGAGGAACAGCCCCAGGGCGTTCAGCTGCCCGTTCGCCATCGTAACAGGACAAAAACTCTTCACCGCGTCGGGCACCAGGGTAGTAAGTACCATGGATACCAACGTAATGACCCAAAAGGGCGGCACCGTCCTTCCCATCTGCCGGCGGGCATGGGCCCGGATGGCGGCGGGCGTCATATCTTCTAAGATCTGCTGATAATTGAACATTGGGGTTCCCCTCTCTAAACTTGCTTGTGCTCAGGCCGCACTCACTGCCACTTGTCCATGATCTGCCGCAGCTGATCGGCCAGACGGGCCAGATCCTTGTTGGGCCGGCCCCGGCTGGCGCTGACCAGACGCTCCAGGTCTCTGGACACATCCTGCAGCCGCTGATAGGCGGGGGAAGCAGGGACAGTCGCAGGGCCGGTGGTTTTCTTGGTCTCCAGCACAATGCCCTCGGCCAACATCTTGTTGGCGGCCAGATCATAGACCTCTTCATACAGAGGGGCATGGGCCTTCAGGCCCATATCCTGAAGGGTGACGGCAAAGCGCTCGGTCACAGGGCTGTCGCCGTGTACCACAAAGACCTGTTCCGGCGCCGGGGCGAAGTGGCGCACCCAAGCGATCAAATGGTCCCGGTCAGCGTGAGAGGACATACCCTTGAAGTTAACGATGCGGGCCTGAACGGCGATCTCTTCTCCAAAGAGCTTCACGCTCTTGGCCCCCTCCAGCAGGCGGCGGCCCAGCGTCCCCTCCCCCTGATAGCCCACAAACACAATGGAGCACTCGGGGCGCCACAGGTTGTGCTTCAGATGGTGGCGGATCCGTCCGGCGTCGCACATGCCGGAGGCAGAGATGATGACCTTGGGGGTGCGGTCGGCGTTCAGGGCCTTGGACTCCTCGGAGGTCTGGCTGTAAGACAGGCCGGGGAAGGTGAACAGGTCGTCGCCCCCCTGGAGCACCGCAATGGCCTCCTCATCCATATACCCCCGCAGGTCTCCGGCAAAGATCTTCGTGGCCTCTACGGCCAGCGGGCTGTCCACATAGACGGTGAAATTGGGCTCCGACGTCACCAAACGGCGGTTTTTGATCTCCCGAATGAAGTACAGCAGCTCCTGGGTACGGCCCACGGCAAAGGAGGGAATGATCACATTGCCGCCCCGGGCGAAGGTCTCGTCGATCACCTGGGCCAGCGACTCCACATAGCTCTCCGGGATCTCATGGTTTTTGTCCCCATAGGTGGACTCCATCACCACATAGTCGGCCTGGTCCACAAAGGAGGGGTTCCGGATAATAGGCTGCTCCATGTTGCCCAGGTCGCCGGAGAACACGATCTTCTTCGTCAAGTCCCCTTCTGTGGCCCAAATCTCCACGCAGGCAGAGCCCAGCAGGTGGCCGGCATCCACAAAGCGGACCTTGACCCCCTGGCAAATGTCAAAAATCTGACCGTACTCATAGGTGGTCACCAACTGCATCGCCGCTTCGGCATCGGCCACCGTGTACAAGGGCTCTACGGGCGGCCGGCCGGCACGCTTGCCCTTCTGGTTCTGCCACTGGGCATCCCCCTCCTGAATGAAGGCGGAGTCCCGCAGCATGATGGACATAAGCTGTCCCGTCAGGCGGGTGGTAAAGATCTGGCCGGAGAAGCCGGACTTCACCAGCAGCGGGATCCGGCCCGTATGGTCAATATGGGCGTGGGTGACAATGACGTAGTCGATCTGGCTGGGCTCGAAACACAGGGCGTTATCGTCGTGCTCGTCCCGGCCCTGCTCCAGACCGCAGTCGATCAGAATCTTTTTGCCTCCCACTTCCAGACAGTGGCAGCTTCCGGTAACGGCATGGGCCGCACCGAAGAACGACAGTTTCATAGTAGTGCCTCCTTCAAGTGAAAACATAATGCGCCGGTTATATCCATCGGGCGTCTGCACCGGCCGTTTCCATCCGCGGCCGCTCCGCCGGTCCAGACGCTCTTCCTTGTGTGCCCGCCCGTTTTTAGTGGAAAACAGTTAGGCATTCTGTCATATTTGCCAAAGAGTCATCGGTTTTCATCATTGCTGATGGTATATGATAACATATTCATGTCCTGTGTGCAAGAGTCTATCACATATCGGCGCTGTTTTCGGAAAAAGCTGATGCAAAATCCGTCGCTGCGTGTTATAATAGAAAATTGTTAAAAATGTCGGTTTTGCGTGCGGACCGGCCGAAGGGGGACAGGATCATGCAGCTTTCACCGCGGGTGCGCGGCCACATCTGGGACATAATATCTTTTTTGAAATGGGTACTATACGCCGGGAACATGGGGATCATCGCCGGACTGGTGGCCGTGGCCTTCCACCGGGGCATCGACATCGCCACAGAGCTCCGCGCTCTTTACCCCTGGATCATCTGGTTCCTGCCCCTGGGGGGCACGGCAATCGTCCTGCTGTACCGCATATGCGGGATGGAGAAGGATCTGGGCACCAACCTGGTTCTGGTGGCTGTGCGCGACGCAGAACCCATGCGCCTGCGTACCGCCCCCCTGATTTTTATCTCCACGATCCTCACCCATCTGGTGGGCGGCTCCGCCGGACGGGAGGGCGCCGCCCTTCAGCTGGGCGGCTCTCTGTCCGCGTGGATCGGCCGGAAGATCCGGCTGGATGCCAAAGACAGCCGCCTGCTGGTGATGTGCGGCATGGCTGCCGCCTTCTCCGGTCTGTTCGGCACTCCGCTCACCGCCGCCGTGTTCGCCATGGAGGTGGTCAGCGTGGGCGTTATGTACTACGCCGCCATTGTGCCCTGTCTGGTGTCCTCCCTGGTGGCTCTGCTTGTGGCCCGTTCCTTTGGGATGCATCTGACGCAGGCCTATACCGTCACTCAGTTTATGGACCTCTCCCCTCTGTCCATGGTCCAGGTCACGGTTTTGGGCGTACTATGTGCCGTGCTGTCCATCTGGTTCTGTAAGCTGACCCACGCCGCCCCCCATCTGTATCAGCGGCTGTTCCCCAATCCCGTCCCCCGTGCCGCCGTAGGCGGCGCTCTGGTGCTTCTGCTGACCCTTCTGGTGGGCGATCAGAGTTATAACGGCGCGGGCGATGTGCTCATCCGCTCCACTTTGGCCGGGGAAATCCGTCCGGAAGCTTTCCTGCTGAAGATGCTGTTCACCGCCCTGACCCTGGGGGCCGGCTTCCGCGGGGGCGAGATCGTCCCTGTCCTGTGCGTGGGCTGCACCTTCGGCGCGGCCGTATCCCCCCTGCTGTCCATCCCCGCCTCCTTTGCCGGGGCCCTGGGCATGGCGGCCACCTTCTGCGGCGCCACCAACTGTCCTATGACCGCCCTTCTGCTGTCTTATGAGCTGTTCGGCGGTCAGTCCCTGCCCCTGTATGGCCTGTGCATCGGGGTATCCTATATGCTGTCCGGCTACTACGGCTTGTACAGCGAACAGAAGATCGTCTACTCCAAGTTTAAAACGGAGTGGATCGACACCAAAGCAAAATAACGTTCTTCCTCCTTCCATGATCCCGGCCTGGGAAGTGCCGGGATCCGGACAAATACCGTTTTTCTGAAAGGATGTCTGCCATGATCGCGTTTAATCACTTTAATTTCAACGTTCTGGACCTGGACCGCAGTCTCTCCTTCTACCGGGAGGCTTTGAACCTGACCGTAGACCGCGAGAAAGAGGCCGGGGACGGTTCCTTCAAGCTGGTCTATCTGAAGGACCGGGAAAACAGTCCCTTCCGGCTGGAGCTGACCTGGCTGCGGGACCGCACCCAGCCCTACGACTTGGGGGATGAGGAGTTCCACCTGGCCTTCCTCACCGACGAGTTTGACGCCCTGCACCAAAAGCACAGGGAAATGGGCTGTATCTGTTTTGAAAATCAGGCCATGGGCATCTACTTCATTCAGGACCCGGACGGCTACTGGATCGAGATCGTCCCGGTGCGCAGCTGAGGCCGTTCCATGGCAAAAAGTTCTAAAAACGCGGGCTGGCCGGGCTTTTTCCGCCTGTTTGCCGTCCTGTGCGCCATTATGGGTCTGCTGGCCCGGCAGGGCTCTGCCCTGTCCGCCTCCGCCGGCGACCAGCGGGTGTTCCGGGTCTATGTGCTGCTGACTCTGTGGGCGGTCCCCGCCCTGTTCATGGTGTGGGGGATGTCCGCCCTGGAGGACGGAAAAAGCGCCTCGGTCTCCGGAATGCTGCTGGGCTATGCTCTGCCCACGCTGGTCACCCTCATCGTCTGGGGAACGATCTACGCCGTAACTGCCCACCTGCTGGGGGGCGGCGGCTTCTCCCTGTCCCTGATCTGGCAGAAGCTGACGGCCACCGCCCGGAGCGGCTCCACAGGCTGCCTGTCCCTTTTGTACCCGCTGCTCGGTCTCTATCTGGTCCTGCCTGTGCTGCGGCGGTTCACCGCCTCCGCCTCCCGGGGGGAGGTCCTTTGGTTCCTGGCCCTGTGCTTTGTCGTCTCCTCCCTGCTGCCCCGGTGGCTGCTCCTGCGTCCCAACGACGTGCTCCCCTTGTTCCTGAACCGGCTGAACGTGCCCATGACGGCGGGCTTCGTAGGATATTTTGTGGGCGGCTGGTATCTGTACCACTATGTGATCAGCCGAATTTCGGAGTACATCCTCTACATTCTGGGCATCGCCGGGCTTGCGCTGACCCTGATGGCGGACCGGTTTTCCGCCCTCTCTCTGGATACCTACTCCGCGCCCGGTGTGGTCTGCACCTCTGCCGCCCTGTGTACCCTGTTCCGCTACGTGCTGGGCATCAGCGAGGAGCGCTCCCGCCGCCGGGCCGTATACAGTCTGGGGCAGTATGCCTTCGGCGCCTATCTGGTCCACCATCTGTGGGTACTGATCTTCCGGTGGTTCGGCGCCTCGGTGCTGGCCTTCCCCCCGGTTCTGTCCATTCCCTTCTTCGCGCTGCTCTATTTTGCCCTGTCCCTTCCCGTTGCCCTGCTGCTGGGGCTGATCCCCGGGGTCGGACGGTGGCTTACTTGATTCGGAGGTTCTGTTATGCGGTTGTTTGACACCCACGCCCACTATGACGCTGATGCTTTTGACGCTGACCGGATGGAGCTCCTGGCCTCCATGCCCGCCCGGGGGGTGGAGCTGATCCTGAACCCCGGCTGTGACCTGATCTCCTCCCAAAAAGCGGTGGAGCTGGCCGATGCCTTCCCCTATGTTTACGCCGCCGTGGGGGTGCACCCCTCCGACTGCGGCGGCTGGGAAGACTCCTGGCTGGACCGCCTGCGTCAACTGGCGGCCCACCCCAAGGTCAAGGCCATCGGAGAGATTGGGCTGGACTATTATTGGGAGGAGAATCCCCCCCGTCCCCATCAGCAGCAGGTGCTGCACAAGCAGCTGGAGCTGGCAGAGGAACTGGGTCTGCCCGTTATCATCCACGACCGTGAGGCCCATCAGGACTGCTTGAATGTTGTCCGGGCCCATCCCAAGGTCACCGGAGTCTATCACTGCTATTCCGGCGGTCTTGAGGACGCAAAAGTGTTGGTAAAGCTGGGGTGGATGATTTCCTTCACCGGGGTGGTCACCTATAAAAACGCCCGGCGCTCCCACGAGGTCATCCAATGGCTCCCCATGGATCGTATCATGATCGAGACCGACTCCCCTTACCTCACCCCTGTCCCCTTCCGGGGCAAGCGAAACGACTCCGGCTACGTCCATCTGGTAGCAGAGACCATCGCCCAACTCAAAGGGCTGGACCCGGAGGAGGTCGCCCGGATCACCTTGGAAAACGGGAAGCGGTTCTTCCGGCTGTAAAGAGAAGCTCCCCCCTTGGCTTCCGCCTGGCGGGGAGTTTTTCCGGTGCAGGGCTTGATTTTCGGTGATATATCTGGTATCCTATAGCCTACGGATAGAAGCGTTTCAGCGGGAAAACCGGATTTAGCGTGATTAAAAACAGTTCTTTTGCGGGGCAACCCGCCGGTTTGACTGCTTCCCGTTTTTCACGCGCTTCCAAGCCTGAATTCCCACGTTTTTGTGCTTTGCCTGTGCGGTCCTGTGCCTGTTTCCCAATTGGACCCAGAGGACAAAGCCTTAAAATATCATATGCAGCGGTATCGAAGCGGTCATAACGGGGCTGACTCGAAATTTCGGCAGAACCTGTGATTTTCGTCCCCTCGAAAACTCCTGCTAATTCCGGGTTTTCAAAATTTCAAATCGAATACTTTTATGTTTTCTCTCCTGCTTTTCTCTCCAAAAGCTTTTGCGAGTTAAAAACAGGCGAAAATATACGGAGATGTACCCAAGCGGTTGAAGGGTCCGCACTCGAAATGCGGTAGGTCGGCTCAAACCGACGCGAGAGTTCGAATCTCTCCATCTCCGCCACCGAAAAAGCCTGTAATCAAGCCGATTATAGGCTTTTTTCCTATACCTTTTTCTAAGAGTAAGTGATCAAAGCAGACTTTTGTTTTTCTCTCCGGATTTTCGGCTTAGCCCTCCCTCCACCGGCTTCCGAAGTCGCCGCCCTCCGGTAGAGCAAGCCCTGTCTCCATCGCCTGCGCCGAGGTGAGTTTGGACTTGTAGTCCAAGTGGGCGTAGATATTCGCCGTGGTGGTAAAGTCGCTGTGTCCCAGCCACTCCTGAATGTGCTTGAGGGGAACGCCGTTGGCCAGCAGCAAGCTGGCACAGCTGTGACGCAGATCGTGAAAGCGCATCCGGCGTAAGCCGTGGTCCTCCAAAAATTTTGGAAATGCCGAGGTCAAATAATTGGTCCGCATCCGCTCACCCAGCTCGTCCACAAACACAAAGCCATCATACTCGTGATTGTAACAATTGCCGCAGACCTGCTTGTTCAGCTCCTGCGCCTCTTTCACCTGCAAAAAGTATTCCCGGAAACTGCCGAGCAGCGGCAGGGTACGCAGACTGGACTTGGTCTTGGCGGATTGCTGCTCGAACTCCTGATACTTGCCGTCGATGATCGTTGAGGTCACGGTGCGCTTTACGGAAATGGTGCCCTGCTCAAAGTCGATGGCATCCCAT
>Ga0129311_1000777_pt1 | contig 25520 bp, 21 predicted proteins | sample Go1ome_FD_94435 | JGI IMG/M metagenome (GOLD analysis project Ga0129311, IMG submission 94435) | Western lowland gorrila individual fecal microbial communities from Wisconsin, USA - Go1022B metagenome | ecosystem: Host-associated > Mammals > Digestive system > Large intestine > Fecal | place... | reverse complement strand
GAGCTCGCATCCGCCGAAAGAGCAAATAGAAAGAAACAGGTGAAGAACTATGGGATTAGAGATCATCAAGAAATGGAATGAGGAAGATGCATATCTGTTCAAACGCTGCATTCGAAAACTGCTGGATGCTACATTTCTCGTTGCGGATAAAGACGAAAAATTATATGACTTCATTGCTGCAGAGTCCAATCACTATGATGTAAATACCTATCTTTCCCTCATTGGTTATCAGGTGATGGTGGATGACAGACTGAAAGTTGCTATGCTGCAGCAGCATGATGAAGATTTGGAAACGGTAGGCTTGAAACGAGCAAACCTTTATCGTTTTGACTCGAAGCAGATTAGGCTGCTCTTGGTGCTGTGGATGCTCTATTTAGAACGAATGGGATACAAGGAGCCTGTCTTTGTCACAGTCGGGGATATCATCGATAAGTGCGGAATTTATCAGATCAGCCTGACACCGACCGATTTTAAAAACGCATATCAGGTTTTTAAGCGTTTCAGTCTCATCGATTTTGGAGATGATATCAGTCAAGAGGATGGCATTGTCCGTCTGTATCCCTCCCTGCAGTTCTGTATGGACATCGGACAGTTAAAACGTGTCATCGAGGAATACACAGGGACACAGGATCTGACTGCGGATGACGATACATCTGCCGATACGGACGAGGGAGCGGAACAAAACGCAGATCTATTCACGGAAAGCGAGGAAGAAGAGTATGAGTAAAATCAGTTTGCGCGAAGTGAAGTTGATCAACTGGTATGGCTTTGTCAATGAAACGATTCCACTGTCGGATCATATGACCTTGATCACCGGCGAGAACGAAAGCGGGAAATCGACGATTTTAGATGCGATCAAATATGCGTATACCGGGGATACTAAATTTAATGAGGCCACAAGTAAGAACAATACCGGAATCGGCAAACGCAATCTTGTTTCCTACACCAGATGCTTATTGGATCCCAGCGCGGGTATTTATGCAAGACCGGCAGATAAGATGCCGAATGTCTTCACACACATTGCATTGGAGTATTATGACGAGATCAATCAAAGCGCCTTTGTGCTTGGGGTCGTGCTGGAAACTTCCTCTACAGATAATCTTACGAACGGTTGGTACGCTGCTGAGAAAAAAACGCTGCGCGACCTTTGCTTTACCTATGAAGACAACGGCATAGAAAAACCTTACGACGCATCCGATTTCCAGAGAAAAAACGGATTGAAGCTGAAAACGAAAAAAGAAGGTATCATTTTGTTCATGCAGATGACCGGACTGAAGCTGCCATATCAAGAGGTGAGCACGTATCAGCGAAAACTCCGCAATATCATGGCATATAACCCTGCGGCCAAAATCCAGGAGTTTATCAAAGAATCGGTATTGGAGGAGCATCCGGTTCGATTTGAGAAGCTAAAAGACGCCAAGCAGAACATCGAACGCATCAACAATAGTCTGGAGCAGATCAATCAGGAAATTCAGGATCTGGATGAAATACTGGATAATTTCGGGGAATTGGACAAACAACAAAACCGTTTGCTAACAGATGATATCAAACGAAAATATCAGAACGTTCTGGAATGTCAGAAAAACCTGCGGGGTGCAGAACAGCGTATAGAAGAAAATCGTCTGCAGTGCAGAGAACTGGAGACGAAGATCGAAGTTAGGAAGAAAGAAATACGAAATACACAGGAGCAATATGACAAAGTAAAGGATGCGCTGCAAACGATGGATGCGTCGCAGGCGATCGTTGCCTCTCAAAAGGCTATCGAGGGCTATGAGGAGCGCCTTCAAAAACTGCACCGAGAAGTGTCTGCATTGGAAAATTTCCTGCGGGAGATCAGAGTAGCGCTTGAACACACAGAAATACGAGAGGCGGAGCAGCTGTTTGACGATGGAATGCCGGAAAAACTCATGGACCCGAAAATAGATGCGGTGGAAAAGCAGCTTTTTCTTGAGAGCCTGAAACGAGCTTTACAGGCAGCCAGAGACGCGGTATTGCAGCAGAAATATGCGATCGATGACGAATTGAAAAAGATCCAAAAGGAATGCGTTCTGCAGAATGAAATTCTGGAAACCTGTAAAAAGAAGAAAGCAGACTTTACTTTTGCGGGGGAACAGCTAGCATTCATCGAAGAGGTCAATCGCGAATTGGAACAGCTTGGCATCCCGGAGCGGGCAAAAATGGCTTGTGAATATGTCATAGGCATAAAGGACGAGGAATGGAGAAATGCGATCGAAGCGTTCCTTGGAGTGCACCGCTATGCAGTGATCGTTTCGCCGACTGCTTTTGATATTGCCAACCGTATGCTGGATAAATCCGGCCATCGGTATCTTGAATTGGTCAATACAAAAAGGCTCATGCGAAAAGAACTCGTCTGTGAAGAGAATGCGGCATTCCATCTTTTGGATATTCAGAATTCGCATGCTGCGGCATATTTTAAATTCTGGCTAGGAAGGATTCATGCAGTTCCGATAGAGGAAGTTCCGAACTACGATAATGCCATGTCCAAAGAGGGAAAGCTCAGCAGGAATATGGCAGTAACATATCTGAACTTCAAAAAAATTAAAAGTTACTGCCTCGGTGAAGAGGCGATCGAGCTGAACCGAGCAGCAGCGCAGAAACGGCTCAACGTTTTGGAAAAAGAGGAAGCTGCGGCTTTGAAAAGCCAAAAGGAGCAGCAGGAAAAAACGGATTCGCTTCGTCGTGCAATCGACAGCTTCCGTGAATTTAATCTTAACGCCCATCGAGAGGCCGCACAAACGGAAGCACAGCTGCGCGAAGAAAACAAACATTGCAAGGAACTTTTGGAAGCCCAGAGGAACAATGTCGAGTTTATGGCGCTTTCGGAGCAGATCAGCCGTTTGGCAGGAGAACTGGATAGCCAGAGAAACGGACAGAATGAGATGGAGCGTCAAAAGGCCAGACTCGAAATTGATACAGAAAACCAACAGGATGCTTCTGTAAAATACAAAAGAAACTTGCAGGAAGCTTCAGGTATTCTCGATGAGGAACGGATGATGCATGCATCGGTTTATGAAAAAGCGATCGAGGAGTATGATCGATTTCGTAAAGGGGAAGCAAAAATAGGCGGCTTAATGAAGCAAAATTCCAGGGAGAGAGTGCAGAGCAGCATTACAGCCTTGCAAACGACGATTCAGAGCCGGCAGATGCTCTATAACAATCGCAAACCACAAGAAGAAAGACTGCCGCTCGGTACCGATGCAGAGGGGAGCTACCAGAAGCGGAAAACAAAGATCTGGATCGACGACCTGCAGGGGATCCAAGAAAAAATGCGGGAACAGACCAGAAAATATGAAGATATTTTCAAACACGAATTTGTGCTGAGCATCTATGAGCATGCCAGGACGGCACTCGGTGATATTCGGGAAATCAATAAGGAATTACGTAAATTGAAATTTTCTACGCAATATCAGTTCGAGGTCAAAATGCTCCGGGATCATTCTGATTATGCGAAAGTATTAAATTATGCGGAATATCTCAAAAGTGCAAATGATCTGTTCGATGACCAAATCTCGTTTGACAGCGCCGGACATGGGAAATACGAGAGGGAAGAGATTGAAAAACGGGAAAAGGAGATTAAAAATATCATCAACAAAATGATCGATAAAAATGATCTGTCAGAAATTAAGCGTTTCGCAGACTATCGAAACTACATGAGCTATGAGATCCTGGTAACCGATGATACGATCAAAGAGGGGAAACTCTCCAAAACAGTCGGCTACAATTCTGGCGCAGGAACGCAGATCCCGTATACGCTGATCCTATCTGCGGCACTCTCCATGCTGTACAATGCCAGAGTCAATTCCGTCCGTCTGCTCTTCATCGATGAGCCATTCGAAAAAATGAGTGACCATAATATCAAACTGATGTTGGATTTCTTCCAAGCACAAAACTTTCAGGTTATCTTCTGTGCTCCGCCGAATCGGCTGGAATCCATCGGAAGCGAATGCGGCGTCATCATTCCGTTGTTAAAGCTGAAAAAAGAGGATATGCGGATCGGAAAGGTAAAGTTCCATGAACAGTGAGACCAAAAAATTTTGCGGTGAAATTCTGCAGAAGCTGCTCAAAAAGTATGACCGACGCAGCGCAAAGCAGGTGGACACCAAACGGAGGATCACTTTGCATCCGTCCGAGATCTATAAAGCTTACGCTGCGAACAATGCGGACATACGGCAAAAAGAAACGATCAACGAAGCCGTTCACCAATTGGAATCCAAGCAGCTTGTGACCGTTAAGAGGCTGAAATACAGCGATGAAATTGAAAAAATATACATGTCGGAAGATTCTGTAAGCAGTGCGCAGGATTTTTTGCGAAACCAATGCGGGATCACCCCTCGAGATCAGATCAAAGAAGAAGTTTTCCGACTTTTCGAGGACTACGAACATGGCGGTGTCCTCGTGCATGCTTACTGTGTATCACTGCGGCAGCATCTGAATGAAACGGCAGATGAGATTGCATTTTTACGGATAGAAGCAAACCTAAAAATGATCGATTTTCTTGAGAAAAACAGGAAAGCACTCTATGTCAGGGAAGCGTCGATTTTGGTATACGGTGATTCCAAGTGGTTTCAAGAAAATAACTACGAAGAGATCTGCAGTTTGCTGCGGACCTTTCTTGCAGCCCCACAAGCGGATCTTGAGCCACCGGATGCGATACTGGAACGCTTTCATATCATTACAAAGGAGCAGGAAATCCTGCTGAAAGGGTGCTGGAAGATCCGCTGGAAGGATTTTGTTCTGGATACAAGTCGGCTTCGCGGCGGCATTGCAATTTCTTCGGCGGATATCCCTTTGATCAAACAGATAGAGGTGGGGACCGAGAAAGTTATGACGATCGAGAACAAGACTTCGTTTCAGCGCATGGTTGACGAGAAGTGTTCCTATCTTTATCTTGGCGGGTATGCCAACCGTCATCAGATCACCTTTTTAAAAAAAGTGATGGCAGACAATACGGGATTGGAATATCTGCATTTTGGGGATATTGATGCCGGCGGTTTTTTGATCCATCAGAATCTTTGTGAGACAACAGGGATACCTTTCCGTTTGTACTGCATGGGAGTTCCGGAACTGCTGGATAAGCGATATGTAAACGCAAGGAAACCTCTGACACAAACCGATACGGTAAGATTGAAGTCACTTGCAGGAAAGGAAGCTTACGAAGCTGTGGTCACTTACATGCTTGCGCACAACTGTAAACTGGAACAGGAGATTATAAGCTTGGTATTGACCGATACGGCATAGATAAGATGTCTAAAAGAACTTCGTACAGGAATTGAAACAGAGGCTTCTTGAAATGATGCTGATTTAAAAAATGAGGGATAGTTATGCCATTACAGATTGTTAGAAACGATATTACCAAAATGCATGTGGACGCGATTGTCAACGCCGCGAACAATTCGCTGCTCGGCGGCGGCGGTGTGGACGGCTGTATTCACCGCGCGGCGGGGCCGGAGCTGGTGCAGGAATGCACGCTTTTGGGCGGCTGCGAGACCGGGGATGCCAAGATCACGCATGGCTACAAGCTGCCTTGCAAGTATGTGATCCATACGGTCGGGCCGATCTGGTGCAATGGGGCGCATGGGGAAAAGGACAAGCTGGTTTCCTGCTATCGCCGGTCGCTTGCGCTTGCAGCGGAATATGGCTGCAAATCGGTGGCGTTTCCGCTGATCTCGGCGGGCGTATACGGCTATCCGAAAGACCAGGCGCTGTGTGTGGCGGTAGAGACGATTCGCGCGTGTCTGAAGGAGCAGGGGAGCACGCAGGAGATGCAGGTCTATATCGTGCTTTTTGACCAGTCGAATTATGAAAACGCGAAGCAGATGTTTCCGAAACTTACTTTGTAAACGTCCTGAAACTTAACTTACAGACGGAAGTAAAAAAATCTGTTGATTCAACACGATTTTGATGGATGTAGCTTCAACCTTATCTGAGCGAAACTCAACAATGCACATTGACTTTTGGAGGAATTCCCATGCTGAGAAAAAAGAAACTGATTATCCGAAGTATACTGGTCTTAGTGTCGGCGATGATAGGATTTACAGCGATTGCTTATCAGCAATTTAATATTTCACCTGTAGATTATGTGCGCTATTCGCTACCGCTGACCAATGAAGAACAGGAATATTTGAAAGAAAAAAAGACAATTGTATATGGTATGGACTGGAAAGCACCTCCGCTTACTTTTACCAATGAAGAGGATGGCCAGAACGAAGGAATGCTGATTGACTATATGACGGCACTTTCAATGGAAGTTGGTGTTAATGTTGATTTTATGCCGATTCCTTTCAATGAAATTATGAGTTCTCTTGATGCACAGATTATAGATATGAGCGATCTTTTTGAATCACCGGAGCGCGCAAAAAAATATGCGGTTACACAACCACTTTATCGACTCAGAGGAATTGTAATAACCAATGCAGAAAGAAAAGATCTGCAAGATGTCGGCGAATTAAAGAATAAGAGAATAGCGCTGATCGACGATGACTATGCGGTGGAATTTTTCCGCCGGACATATCCAGAAAGCGAAACGGGGAATGTCTATGTTTTGGTAGGGGATATGGCTGAAGCGCTAGCTTTATTGTTTGAGCAAAAAGTAGATGCAGCAGCGGGAGATGAAACTGTCATCGAATATTATGCCAAAGAACAAAAAATCGCAATACGCGAAATAGGGGAAGGTCTCTATGAGCAAAACGTTACCTTTTCCGTTCGCAAGGACAACACGCTGCTCCTTTCCGTACTTAATAAGGGTATCCTGAAATTAAAAGAAAAGAATATTCTTGCACAGGGACAGAAGAAATGGTTTAATAATTCAGCTCCCGTGATTACGGATATTAATGCTATGCGATGGCTTTCATTTGTGACGGTCGCTGCAGTCATGATCCTTCTTGGATTCTTTTTTTGGCAGAGCATCATGGATAAAAAAATAGAAGTCAGGACTAGAGAAATCCAGCTGCAAAAGGACAATCAGCGTACAATTATTGATAACATCCATGCGTTGCTGTTTGTAGTCAATCACGAAAACATAATTTTTGATGCGAACCGCATGGCAATCGATGTGCTGCAAAGCTCTCCAAATTTTTTGTTTGGAAAAAAGATGGAGGAAATACCACTGCTTAACGCTTTGCTTACAGCGTATAAAAAAGAAGAAAATCCGGCTCAGGTTCATGTTTTTCGAGGAAGATACTATACAGTGTTTATCCGCCAGTTAAATGCGATGGATGATCGACAGCTTATTGTAATTGAAGACCAGACGGAAAAAACATTGACGGAACGACGACTGAGGCAAGAAAGCAAGATGAGTGCGGTTGGACAGCTTTCCGCCGGGCTGGCTCACGAAATTCGCAATCCGCTGGGCTTAATCAAAAATTATACTTATATTCTGAATTACAGTGTGGAATCGAACGTAGAGACGTCTCACGCATTGCAAATTATCGAAGAATCGACAGACCGTATCAATGCTCTCATAGAAAACCTTCTGAACTTTTCCAGAATCAGTGACGAAAAACTTTCTTTCGTAAATGTTTATGCATTAGTGCAAAGTGTTACGGCGTTGGAAATAATTAAAATGGAAAAGAAGAAGATTCGTTTTTTTATAGAGTGTCCGGAGGAAATCAAATTTTACACTAGCGAAGAAGTCTTGAAAATCACGCTTATCAATTTACTTAACAATGCTGTGGATGCTTTAGAAACAGTAGAAAAGGAGGAAAAGTGGATAAAGTGTAGAGTCATAGTGGATAACAACGAACTGCGAGTTGATGTGATTGATAACGGGCCAGGGATTTCAGAGGAAAATGCGGAATCATTGTTTTTGCCTTTTTTTACAACTAAAGATTATGGAACCGGCTTGGGTCTTTATACTGTCAGTAGTGAAATCGACAATTTGGGAGGAACAATCCAGTTAAACAGTGAGTGGAAGGAAGGCGCACACTTTATCGTCAGACTTCCGAAAACGGAATCAAAGCGAGGAGGGGAAATAGGATGAGTAACACAGATGCTGCAAACAAGGATTTTTCCATTCTCATAGTGGATGATGAAATTGAATATCAACGGGCCTTTTCAATGATTCTTTCACGAAACGGGTTTCGGGTATTGACCTGCTCGAACGGACAGGCGGCATTGGATATGTTAGCGGAGAACGAAATTGATTTGGTCATGACAGATTTAAAAATGCCGGGAATGGATGGATTGACCTTGATTCATAAAGTGAAAAGTGAATATCCCACAATAGAGCTGGTGGTTATGACCGCGTTCGGTTCAATTGAAAGTGCTGTTCAAGCAATGAAATATGGGGCGACGGGTTATTTCGTAAAAAGCAGCAATCCGGAAGCCTTGCTTATTGATATCAAGCGAATGGTACGGATTAAGAGATTAGAAAAGGCCAATCAGATTCTGCTACAACAGCAAGGCGAAGGAGATGACTTGTTTTTAGACACACAAACTCCGGAATTTCGCCAGGTTTTGGAAACTTGTCAAAAAGCAGCGACTTCAAGCATTAATGTGCTTCTTTTAGGCGAATCTGGCACAGGCAAGGAAGTACTGGCAAAATATATCCATCGCCTTAGCGCACGCAGAAGCCATCATTTGATTCCCGTAAACTGCCAGGTTTTTGGAGAGGGTACTATCGAGTCAGAATTGTTCGGACATGAAAAAGGTTCTTTTACGGGTGCAGTGGGGCGCAGAATCGGTCGTTTTGAGGAGGCAAACTATGGGACATTGTTTTTGGATGAAATAGGTGATCTGCCGCTAAGCGTCCAAGGAAAACTTCTTCGCATGTTGGAAAGCCGAACGATTGAGCGCGTGGGTAGCAACTTGCCGATAGAGTTGGATTTAAGATTGATTTGTGCGACGAATAAGAATCTGCAAACAGAAATCGCAAACCAGCGGTTTCGTGAGGATCTTTTTTATAGGATTAACACCCTTACAATTATCATTCCGCCGCTGAGAGAACGAAAAGCGGATCTTCCGTTGTTAATTCCTTATTTCCTGCAGCGAATTTGCAGAGACCAGAAGAAAAAAATCACATCAGTTGCTCCGCAGACAATGGAGGAATTACTCGCCTACGATTACCCTGGGAATATACGTGAACTTCGAAATGTTTTGGAGAGAATGGTGGTTCTGAACGAAGGGGAAATTTTGCAAGGCAGGCTTCCTCAAGCTCCTGCAGATAGCCGGCATGAGAACGATAAGGCGGGAGAGGACGGAGATCATGCCCCATTTGTCTGCTTACGTAAAGCGCGTGCGGAATTTGAAAAAGGATATATTGAAGAGGCATTAAAGCGTACCGGCGGTAATGTGACCGCTGCGGCGGAACTTCTTCAGATTACAAAACGTCAGCTTTGGAACAAACTTTCAGAATATCAGATTCAAAGAGGCGTATAAAAAGTGAAAAAAAATTCACACAGCGAAGTGAATTTTTTTTCACGCCATGCAGGTTATTGCACCCATAGGAATAACGGTAAGAACGCGCGTATAGGCAAAAAACATGCTTATACGCCTTTTTTACGGCTTCCTAACGCTGGAAAATGTAATAATGACAAGGAGAGAGATGTTGGCATGCGTTTTGCTTTATGCATTAACAAAGGGGTATGGATTAGAAAATTTACAGAAACTAAAACTATTACTTTTATGAAAGGAGTCTAAGTATGCTAGATATGATTTACAAAATCAACGACGCGGTTAATGGATTTGTATGGGGCGTCCCGATTATTGCACTGATTCTTTTTACCGGTATTTTTTACACCATTCGATTAGGCGCGCCACAGTTTAGAAACGTCGGATTTATGGTTTGGTCCACGGTAAAAAAAGCGTTTAGCAAGCGTGAAGAAGAAGAAAAAAAGGAGCCCGGGGAATTGTCTTCTTTCCAGGCAGCGATGGTTTGCGTTTCCGCTATCGTGGGTTCTGGAAATATTGCGGGCGTAGCAACTGCGCTAGTAATGGGAGGACCAGGAGCATTATTTTGGATGGTAATTGCGGCCTTCATCGGCATGTCGTCAAAGTTCGCTGAAATTGCTTTGGGTATCAAATATAGGCAAATCAATCCTGACGGATCTGTCAGCGGTGGTGCGATGTATTACATAGCCAAAGGTCTCGGTCAAAAATGGTTGGGCATCATTTTCGCAATTATTGTTATAATCGTTTACTTTATTGTCGGCGCAATCGTTGATACGAACACCATTGCTTTGGCGGTTGAAGCGAGGTTTGGTTTAAACACATTGGTTTGCGGCATTATTCTTGCGATAACGGTTGCAATCGTTATATTTGGAGGTGTTGCGCGTGTAGGACGTGTATGTGAACTCTTATCACCAATTATGGCAGGCTCCTACATTCTTGCAGGTCTCGCAATTATCGTTTTAAATATTACAGAGGTTCCGACAGCGGTTGTTCAGATTGTTGAAGGTGCATTTTCACCTGCCAGCGTTACAGGCGGCGCGGTAGGAACCGCATTCATGTGTATTCGGTATGGCTTCGCCCGTGGTATGTTCTCCAACGAAGCGGGTATGGGTACAGCTGCCATGGTTCACTCAAACGCTAAAGTAAAGATGGCTGCGGAACAGGCTTGCTGGGGTCCGGTAGAGGTTTTCTTAGATACGGTTTTAGTGTGTAGCGTTTCGGGAATTGCCATTGTTCTTTCTGGACTGTGGAATACAGGATTGGATGGCGCGGCTTTGACAATGGCGGCATTTGATAAGATGCTTCCGGGCAATGTTGGTGGATATGTGTGCTTAGGTGCGGTTATCCTTTTTGGATATTCTTGCCTTATTACCGTGTATAACTATGCAGAGCGCGCCGGGGAATTCGTTTTCGGTGAAGGCTGCAGAAAATACATCCGTGTATTATGGATTATCACAATTGTAATCGGTTCACAGACTACATTAGGATTTGCATGGGATCTAGCAGATACTTTCAACGGTATCATGGTATTCATCAACCTCATTGCAATTCTCCTTCTCAGCAAGGAAGTTGTAAGTCTCAAGAAAGAATATTGGGATGCAGTACTTCCAGTATATCGGGAATCAAAGAGGCATAAATAATATCATGATAACTGCTCTATCGATAAAAACAGGGAAAATACGCGCTCAGAATTAGGTGAACATTTAATCAGACACCACGCAGGCAGCTGATCCAATCGGCTGCCTGCTATTAAAATTCGAACGGTTTTTCGCGGCATGACGCGAGTTGCCGCGACGGAATGGGGAAAGGACGGAATCAATGCAAACCTGATCTGTCCGTTAGCATGGACCGCAAAACTGGAAGAGTTTCAGCAGAAATATCCGGAAGCATTTGAAGCGAATGTCAAAATGCCGCCGATGGGGCACTACGGAGACGCAGAACTGGAAATCGGACGTGTCTGTGTGCAGCTTGCTTCCCCGGATTTTAAATATATGTCAGGCGAGACCCTGACGTTGGAAGGCGGAATGGGACAGAGACCGTAACAGAAAACGAAAAATTGAATTAGAGGATACCAAAAGGCACACAGCAAGAGAAACCACCGAAAGGTTTGTTTCAAGAAGCTGTGTGTTTTTTGCTGTAAAAAAAGAAAAAGTGATGCAAAAATGCATTGCAATGCACAAAAATATGCATTTGGAACAAAAAATATAGAAAAAAATTTGTCAATCAAACAAAAAAAGTGGCGAATAACAAAGGGTTTGCAAGAATTGAAAAGTTGGCACGATTTTTGCTTATTAAATGAAAATGTATTGAAAAAAATGCAATTCTACAGTTTTATATGTACACATCAGAGCAGGAGGATAACAAGGATGCATGATTTTACGTTTACAATGCCGGCCGGAATCCGATATGGGATTGGCATGCACGAGCAGCTTGGCACGATGCTGAAGGACGAGATGCAATTCCAAAAGATATTTATCCTGACCGGAAGACATGTCGCCAGATCCGGGATCATCGAAAAGATCACCACAAGCCTTGCCGAAGCAGGACTGGAGTACCAGATCTTCGCGGAAGCAGTGCCGGAACCGGCAGTGGAAGATATTGACCGGATCGTAGGAATTTTAAAAGCAAGCGGCGCAGACGCCGTCTTGGCGGTCGGCGGCGGCAGCCCGATCGATACTGCTAAGGCGGTCTGTATGCTCATGACCCATGAAGGTTCTTGCAGGGACTATCTCTTTGGCGGCACCAAAACAGTTACGAAGCAGGGGATGCCACTGATCGCGATCCCGACCACCGCAGGAAGCGGAAGTGAAATGACTGCCGCAGCCGTAATCGAGGATAAACAGAAAAATGTAAAACTTTCGATTACCAGTCCATATTTGGTGCCAAAGATCGCTGTGATCGATCCGCAGCTGCAGACCAGCATGCCGCCGTTTATCACCGCGACGACCGGCATGGATGCCTTGACACATGCGATCGAGAGCTATGTGTCCAAACGTGAAAATCCGGTTGCGGATCTTTTCGCGCTGAAAGCAATCAGATTGATTGCAAGGAGCATTCGCGCCGCGACCGCCGACGGCAACGACATACAGGCCAGGGCGGATATGGCACTCGCGAGCACGCTGGCAGGGGTTGCTTTTATGAATGGCGGGCTTGGAATCGTGCATGGCATTTCGCAGACGATGGGCGCGATCGCGCATGTGGCACACGGCGAGGCAAACGCGCTGCTGCTTCCGTACTGCATGGAAAAGAACGCGCCTGCCTGTCCGGAACGATTCCGGGATATCGCGCAGGCACTGGGCGAAGACATTTCGGCGCGTTCGAGCGAAGAGGCGGCAAAGCTGGCCGCTAAGGCAGCCTTCCGACTGGCGGAAGATCTGCAAATACCAACCAAACTGCATGAAGTCGGCGTGACAAGAGAAATGTTCGATGCCATTGTCGAAGGTACGATGGCATATCGCATGCTCGCCATCAATCCGATGAAAATAACAGAGCAGGATGTCCGAGATATTCTGGAAGCCGCCTACGCGTAACGGCATCGGCGGACTTTTACAAACAACAGGATAGCCTGACGAAGACAGAAAGGAAGGAAACTGAACATGAGAATAGAACAACATCCGATTCTCGATACCTTTGAAAAAGGCAGACAGGTGCGTTTCACCTACGATGGCCGGGAATTGACCGGCTATGAAGGCGAACCGATCGCCGAGGCGCTTCACGCGGCCGGTGTCATGGTGCACCGGTATACGACAAAAAAGCATGAGCCGCGCGGCATGTTCTGCGCCATCGGAAGATGCACAGACTGTGTTATGATCGTAAACGGAAAATCAAATATTCGGACCTGCATTACACCGCTGGAGGAAGGCATGGTCGTGGAAACACAGTACGGAAACAGCAGTAGGGAGGATGCACAAAAATGATAAAACATTATGATTTAATTGTTGTCGGCGCAGGCCCCGCAGGTCTTTCGGCTGCCATCAAAGCTGCAAACTGCGGGATGCACGTCATTGTTTTTGATGAAAACCAGCGTCCGGGCGGTCAGTTGTTTAAACAGATTCATAAGTTTTTTGGCTCGAAGGAGCATAAGGCGAAGATCCGGGGGATCCGCATCGGCGAGGAACTGCTTGCGGAGGCCGAGAAAGCCGGCGTTGAAGTTTCCTTGAATTCTATCGTTCTGGGCCTCTATAATCTGAAAGGCGTTTCGGTCATGCGGAACAATCAGGTGGAACATTTTCGCGGAGAAAATGTGATCATCGCGACCGGCGCATCCGAGAATGTCGTACCGTTTGAAGGATGGACCACTCCGGGCGTCATCGGCGCGGGCGCGGCACAGACCATGATGAACCTGCACGGCGTCATGCCGGGAAAAAGAATCCTGATGGTCGGGACCGGCAATGTCGGACTGGTCGTCAGCTTCCAGCTTTTGCAGGCGGGTTGTGAGGTCGCGGCGGTTATCGATGCAGCGCCGCGCGTCGGCGGCTATGGTGTGCACGCCGCGAAAGTCGCGCGTACCGGCGTTCCGTTCTATCTTTCCCATACAGTCGTAAAAGCCGAGGGCGGCGATCATGTGACCGGCGTTACGATCGCGGAAGTTGACAGTCATTTTAAACCAATCCCCGGAACCGAAAAACACTTTGATGTTGATACCGTCTGTATGGCGGTCGGCCTTTCACCGATGTCGCAGTTGACCCGCATGGCAGGCTGCAAGATGATCGATAACGGCGGCGCGGTTCCGGAAAAGAACGAATACGGAGAAACCTCCATTCCGGGTGTTTTCGTGGCAGGCGATGTTGCGGGAATCGAAGAAGCGAGTTCTGCGATGATCACCGGGCGGATCGCGGCGCTCGGTGCTGCCGGAAGAAGCGGATTTATCAGCGACGCGGAATTTACAAAGCAGTATGAGGCATGTGTGAACTCTCTGAATCAGCTCAGACAGGGTATGTTCTGCAAGGCAAACAAGGGTAGAACCGATATTTTGACGACGGACGAAGGTTATCCGCTGTCGATGTCGCTGCTCACCAAAGGCTACATGACAGAAGAAGAACTTGCGAAGTTTACAAATCTGAACGCGCATCAGACGGGTGTGCATCCGGTGATCGAATGCACCCAGAACATCCCGTGCAATCCATGTCAGGAGGCGTGCAAGTTCGGCTGCATTTCGGTAGGTACGAACATTACCAACCTGCCGGGTGTCGTAGCAGAGAGTAAGTGCACCGGATGCGGCATGTGCGTGGCAAACTGCCCGGGACAGGCGATTTTTTTGGTAAATGAGGACACCGGAGACGGATTCGCGACAATTACGCTGCCTTACGAGTTCCTGCCGACACCGCAGGCAGGTGAGAAGGGTACGGCGCTTAACCGCAGCGGCGCGGCAGTCTGTGAGGCGGAGGTCGTCAGTGTCAGAACAAATAAGTCCTTTGACCACACGATGCTTTTGACGATCAAGGTGCCGAAAGCTTATGCCGCGGAGGCCAGATTCTACAAGCCGGAAAAGGAGGGAAAATAGATGAAAGACTATTTAGACAGAACCTTTGATTTGGGTCCGTATGTTCCCGAGGAAGATGATGATCTGATCATCTGCCGCTGTGAAGAGATCACAAAGGGTGAGATCCGGCAGGCTGTGCATGAGGGCATGTTCACCATGACAGAAGTAAAGCGATATCTGCGGACCGGAATGGGACTCTGCCAGGGACAGACCTGCGGCCGCCTGGTTAAAAACATCGTGCAGAACGAATTGAACAAAAAAATATCGGCGGAGGCGGAGAATACGGCGAGAGCACCGATGCGGCCGATTCCGATGGATGTATACGGAAAGGAGGCGGAATAGATGGGAAACATAAAATGTGCGGATATGATTGTCATAGGCAGCGGAATTGTAGGAAGTTCGACGGCCTATTACGCAGCAAAGAAGGGGATGAGCGTCATTGTTCTGGATAAAGACGGCGTGATCGGAAACGGCGCGTCCTCCAGATGCGGCGGCGGCGTGCGGGTATCCGGAAGGCTGGAACCGGAAATTCCGCTCGCAAAATACGCGGTAGAAAATATCTGGCCGACCCTTAGTGAAGAACTCGAAATCGACACGGAGTATCACCGGTCCGGTAATATGCGTTTCGCGTTTACCGAAGAGGATCTGCCAAAGCTTGCCGCTATCAAAGAGATGAACGCCGGATACGGTGTCAATATTGAGCTTTTGACTGCGGAGCAGGCAAGAGAAAGATGCCCGTATGTAGGGGAAACTGTGACCGGCGCGGCTTGGTGCGATATCGACGGCAGCGCGAACCCGCTGAAGACAACCTTGGGTATGTATCGCGCCGCGAGAAAAAGAGGCGTACAGTATGTGACCGGTGACGCGGCCGTTGAGATTCAGGTTGTCCGCGGCAAGGCAAGACGCGTGATTACAGCGCGCGGCAATATCTACGAAGGTGAGCATATCGTTTTGGCCAACGGTTACGGAGCGAGAGCTTTGGCGAATACGGTCGGCGTAGACTTTCCGTTTCGCCAGAAGCTGATCGAGATGTTTGTAACCGAACCGACCAAACCGATGTTTCAATTTATGGTCGGCGCGGTCGGCGCAGCAGGCGGCGCGTACGGACATCAGACCGAACATGGCTCTTTCCTCTGGGGCGGAGACTCAGGATACGAACATCACCCGATCTTTGAGGAAGACGCAAAGTGCATCCAGCAGACCGCGCCGGCCATCAGCAGAGGTACCATGGCCTTTTTCCCGGCGCTGGCGGAGCTAAAGGTCATCCGTACCTGGGCAGGCTGGATCGATCTCTGCTATGACTTATATCCGGTAATCGGTCCGGTGGAAGAAGTGCCGGGATTGATGGTAGCAGCAGGTTACTCCGCACATGGGTTCTGCCTTGGTCCGGTAACCGGAAAGCTCCTGGCGGAGGTCGCGGCCGGAGAGACGCCTTGCGTGGATTGGAAGCCGTTGGCATACGATCGTTTCAAATCGATATTTTAAAGGGGATCAGGCAAAGGGGTATGCCGGAGACAGAAAGGAAAAAAGAAAATGAAAAACGAAAAAGAAAAAAAGCCCGAGCGCAAGACGACTTTCGGGGAAGCACTCTTTGTCATTATCGTCATGTTTGTGGTACTGCTCGGCGGCACGAAACTCGGCCTGAACTACAGACTGCTGATGGTTGCGGTCGCGATCTTTGCAGGAGCCATGAATGTATTTGTCCTGCACATCTCTTGGCAGGACTGCGAGCTTGCGATCACCACGAAGATGAACGGCGTCATCATCACCTTATGCAGTATGTGGCTGATCGGCTGTCTGATCTCAGTCATGATGATCTCCGGCTCTGTGCCGATGGTCATCTACTACGGTTTTAAGATCGTCGCGCCGAAGCTGTTCTATCTGACGGCATTCCTGCTGTGCTTGATCATGTCAACCCTTACGGGAAGCTCCTGGACGTCAGCGGGAACCGCAGGGGTTGCCATGTACGGTATGGCGCTGGCTATGGACGCGAATCTTCCGATCGTCGTCGGCGCGATCGTTGCCGGATCGATTTTCGGCGATAAAATGTCGCCGCTGTCCGAGACGACCAATATGGCGCCGGCCTGTGTTGGTACCGGATTGTTTGATCACATCGGCTCTATGATGTATGACACACTTCCGGCAGCCGTTATTTCCGGTGTAGTCTTCCTGATCTGCGGCCTGAACGGACAGCTGCAGACCGCGGCGACGGCAGAAGAAGTCAGCCTTTTAAGTGACGAATTGATGCAGATGTATGGATTCTGCGCATGGAAAAACATTTTGATGCTGGTACCGTTCATCTTCGTTCTGTGGGGCGCGATCAAGAAAAAATCCATGATTCCGATCCTGTCTGTGACGGTGTTCCTTTGCATCATCATCGGTATGATCTGTCATGGCGTAACGTTCGCGAATGGTCTTGCGGCGGCTTACGGCGGATTCACGATCCCTTATGTCGGCGGCTTTGCGGAAGGATATGAAGCTTCTGCGTTCCTGACCAAAATTCTGGTAAGAGGCGGCGCGACGGCGCAGACCGGTATCGTCATCACCTGCTTCGCAGGCTTTGGCTGCGCGGCGATGATTTCCAGAGGCGGCTATCTGGATGTAGCCCTGCACGGTTTAGTTGGCAATATCAAGAGCAGAGTCGGCTGCGTCGCTGCGGCACTTCTGACCAATCTGGTCATCATGATCGCGACCGGAACCGCTTATGTTGCGTTTATCATGGTAAGTGAAATGTACAAGAAAACATTCCTTAAGAACAGAGTCGGCATGCCGGTGCTTTCCCGCTGCCTGGAAGATGTCGGGACCTGCTTCGGCTGTCTGATTCCATGGTCTCTGTCCGGCGCTTATTACGCGAGCCTCTTTGACAATATGCCAATCTGGGGCGAGGGCGGATACGCGCTGTGGACCATTCTTCCGTACACAACGCTGGTCATCGCGATCCTTCTCGCGATCACCGGAATCGGCATGTACAAGCTTTCGGATGAGGAAGCAGAAGCAGAACTGAAAAAAATGGAAGAAGTGGAACTGGCATAAAAAAGCATTCGCGCATTCCAAGATAAAAGAAACGCACAGTCCGAAAGGCCGCAAAACGTCGGCGCGGGGATTGTGCGTTTTTGCTTTTTTGAAACATCTTGCGATGCAGGCAATTTGGCGGTGTCTGCGGTGCCTGCTGTCTGCGGCGGGCACAGGCTGTCAATACGGATTCCGGCGATTCCCGGCGGGCTTTAGCCGTGCAGGATGGTGTAGACGGCGGTCAGTTCGGCGAGCATACCGACTTTGACAGCTTCTTCCTGCGGCGCAAAGTATTCGCTGTGCAGCGGGAAGTACTCGTCGGAACGCGGGTCGTGTGTGCCGAGGTCAAAATAGAGTCCGCGGCAGGTCTGCGTGAAGTAGGAAAAGTCGTCCGCGCCCAGACTTGGGATCTCATTGCGGAGGATGTTTTCCGTACCGAAGACTTCTTCCATGGCAGGAAGCAGGAGTGCGGACAGTTCATCACTGTTTTGGAGCGGCGGATAGCTGTCTTCAAAGAAGACTTCGCAGGACGCGCCGTAAGCCTCCGCGGTATCGACGGCGATCTTTTGGACGCGCTCTTTGAGGTAGGCCATCACGTCCAGATCCAGGGCGCGGATGGTGCCGCCCAGTTTGGCTTCTCCGGAGATCACGTTTTTGGCGGTACCGCTTTGGAAGGTCCCGACGGTCACGACCGCGGGGGTCGTCGGCGCCAGGTTGCGGCTGACGATCGTCTGCAGAGCCGCGACGATGCTGCAGGCAGGCGGCAGCGCATCAATACCGGTATCCGGATGCGCGCCGTGGCAGGCTATGCCGCGGACGGTCAGTTCCATCTCGGTGGTGGCGGCATTCATGCAGCCTCTGGTAAATTTGAGCTTGCCAAGATCCGTCATCGGATCGACGTGCAGGGCGATGACGTTTTCTACATGTGGGTCTTCAAGACATCCGGCGTCGATCATCTGCTTCGCACCGCCGATCGTTTCCTCGGACGGCTGGAAAAACAGCTTGACCGTTCCGGGCAGGGTGTCCGCGTTCTGTTTCAGGACCGCGGCAGTACCCAAAAGGATCGCAGTGTGCATGTCATGGCCGCAGGCGTGCATCACGCCGGGGTTCAAGGAAGCATAGGCCAGCCCGGTCTGTTCCGCGACCGGCAGGGCGTCGATATCTGCCCGGATGCCGACCGTGCGATCGGCCGTGGTCCCGCGGATGACCGCGCAGACTCCATGTCCCGCAACGCCGCGCTGATATGGGATCTGCAAGGCATCCAGCCGGCTGCAGATCTTTTCCTCTGTCCGGATCTCATGTTCACTGAGTTCTGGATGCATATGAAGATCGCGGCGAAACGCGAGCACTTCCTCGTAAACCTGTTCGACCTGTTCTTTTATTTTATCTAAATCAAAATACATAAATCCCTCTCCGCTCTAGCCGATAAAGTAGCGGCATCTTGACAGCTCGGTCGGACGGTCCGCGGCGTAAGTAACGGTAAAGTCGTCGATTTTTTTGACGCCCGGGAACCAGCTTGCAGCCATAGCCTTTTGGAATTCCTTGTAGCAGACGGTCATGGTGTAATGATCCGCAAGCGGACGCGGTTCCGGCAGGGGCTTGGAAAGAGCCTCGTAGGTGGCTGCTTCGATCTGTTCGACTACTTTTTGCGGGTGGATATTCCAGGTTGCGTCACCAAGACCGCGCTTGGTCGGAACGGTCACGATGCCGGGATAGTCGCGCTGCGCTTCTTCGCAAATGCACGCGTCACCGGAAAGCAGGAGCGAAGGCACGCGGAACTGATCGGCAACGCCGGAATTGATGGTGAATTCCGAAGCATAGCGGTCGTTGATCTTGAACCAGTTGTACAGATAATCCTCACAGGTGTGCTTGAGCGGACTGCCGCTCGTCCAGGCGGCGGCATGATAGCCGATGTAGATGATGCCCGCGAAGGATTCGTCAAGGCCTGCCAGCATGGAAAGGGGCGTGCACGCCCAGCCGGAAATCAGTTCAGCCTCCTGCGGCAGCAGGTCATGGTCGATGTTCATCGCGTCCTCATGCCCGTCTTTGACGACCGGAAGATAGCCTGCTCTGATCGCGCCGCGGCAGGCAGCCGCGGTTTCCAGACTCATTTGCCGACATGCTTTTTCGTAGCCTTTGCCGCCGTATTCGGTCGCGGCCCAGCTGGTGATACCGCTGACACCCTCAATATCTGCGCTGATAAATATTTTTTTCTCCATTTTTAAACCTCCATGGAATCTGCGCTGATTTTGCCTTCGGCTCGCCCCTTAAAGTGCCACGCGCTAAAGTGCTGCACTTCTTGGCGTGAGACCTGCCTCGCTTCTGGCTTCGCCTTCGGCTCGTCAATCAGCGGACTAGGGCTTCAAATCGCAGTGCTAAGAACTTTCGCCCGGATGCTGAGCGGCTCTGCTGTCGTCTCCGACTCGGCAGTCGCCTTCGCTCGGGCATCTGTCTTGCATCTGCTCTGACTTCGCCTTCGGCTCGTCAATCGCAGTGCTAAGAACATTATACCCGATTCTGCGCCGTTGGCAAGGGGCAGAAAGGAAAACATCCCGCAAAACCGGATGGAATGCAGGATGTTTTCCTTTGAGAAGTAATGTGTAAAGTATTGTAAGAAGGAAATTGGTATACCTTTTACAGTTCAAGGATCTGCGCGGCTTCTTCCGGTGTAGCAGGCGTTTTGCCGAGCAGAGCGGCCAGTTTCACCATGTGGCCGACAGACTCCGCGTTAGATTTAGAGAGGACACCTTTTGTCAGGTAAAGGTTGTCTTCCAAACCGACACGAACATTGCCGCCGAGCGTCAGGACCGTGCACATCAGACCAAACTGATTTTTACCGCCGGCGCCGCAGGACCAGGTAAAATCGTCGCCGAATAAATTGCGGGCGGTATTATATAAAAACAGAAGGTTATCAATCGTTGCAGGCATGCCGCCCATCACGCCGAGAACAAACTGAAAATACAGATGCCCTTTGATGATCCCTTTGTCACGAAGATACTTGATATTGCTCAGCATACCGGCGTCGTAAACTTCAAATTCCGGCCTGACATGATTGTCCTGCATGGTCCGGATGAAATACTCCAGATCGGAAAACGTATTGGAGAAAGCAACGTTGTAGGTATTTTCAACCAGCGGCTTTTCCCAATCGTATTTGAATTCCTTTACCTTTGCGAGGACCGGGGTGTAAGAAAAATTCATAGAACCGGCATTGCAGGATGCCAGCTCCGGTTTTGTCTGCGGCAGGTATTGAATGCGCTGCTCCTTTGTCATACCGACCGCGCCGCCTGTAGTCAGACTGATTAGCACATTGCTTCTTTTGCGGATTCCTTCCACGATCTCTATCATGACTTCCGGATCACCGGTCGGCATACCGTCTTCTTTTCTGCGTCCGTGAATATGAACGACTGCCGCGCCGGCTTCTGCTGCGCCGACCGCTTGATCAATGATCTGCTGCGGTGTGATCGGAAGATATTCCGAAATGGACGGGATGTGGACGGCTCCGGTAATGGCCGCGGTGATGATTGCTTTGTCTTTCATGGACAGGGTACCTCCTTTTTCTTTCCATCTCTTTTTTACCTTCTTTTCTATAGAGCAAATCTCGTGCCAGTTGTTTTCGCTGAAAAACAGATAAAAACGTCGAAATATCGACATGCGAAAAGAATGCGCAGCAAAAATGTCGAAATACAGACAAGCGTGTGTCGATTTTTCGACAAATTTCGAGTCGGACTGTTTTCTTAAGTCAAAAAAAGTGAAAAAATCGGAAAGAAGGCCTGACGCATAAAGGATGAAAAAATCCCGCAAACCGTTGGAAATAAACAGGAACAGGCGAAACAGAGAATCTTGTCGTCATCTGCTTGTTAAAAATGGCACAGTCTTTGCAATTTATTGTGAGTGCGCAAGAGAATTGATTAATCAATGAAAAAATATCAAAGGAGATTTTCGGAAATGACAGCAAATGAAATGCTTCAATATTATAGAGAACATCGGATGACAGTGGACGAAGCTGTCAAACTTGTGAATTCCGGTGATCTGATCATCGATGGTCACGGACATGGCAGATCGGATATCTTTGGGCCGGCGCTGATGGCAAGAGCAGAGGAATTAAAAGATGTAAGACTGACGACCGGATACAATCTGGGACAGTCTCTGCACTGTGATCCGCAGTACGAGGGACACTTTAAGCATGTGTCCATCTTTAATATCGCCCAGACAAGACAGGCTCACTGGGAGGGCAGAGCGGATTTTGCTTCCGGACATTTTTCACAATTAGAGAGAATTTTTACAAGCTGGAAGCCGCGGGTGCTGTTCACGCAGGTAACGCCGCCGAATGAAAACGGTTATGTGAGCATGGGCGTCAGTGTCGACTTTACCAGAGCGATGATGGATGTTTGTCCGATCGTGATCGCGCAGGTGAATCGGAACATGCCATGGGTGGACGGCGATGCAGTCGTTCCGGTAACGGCCATTACAGCCTTTGTGGAAGCCGATACGGAACTTCCGGAAATTCCGGAAGCCGCACATGTATCGGAGACTGATAAGGCGATCGCCGGTCATATCGCCGGGTTGGTCAACGACGGCGACACCCTGCAGATCGGAGTCGGATCCGTACCGGATACCGTTCTCTCCATGCTGACCGGCCATAAGCACTTAGGCATTCATACGGAACTTGGTTCCACCGGTATCATGAAGCTGATGCAGAAGGGCGTAATTGACAACTCCATGAAGACGCTCGATCGCGGCAAAGTTGTCTGCACGCTGATGGGGGGTACAAAGGAATTCTATAAATTCGTAGATCACAATGATGATTTCCTGATGAGAAGATCATCCTATGTCCTGAATCCGGCCGTGATCTGCCAGCAGAAAAATATGGTCGCCATGAACTCCGCGATCGAGATCGACCTGCTGGGTCAGGCAAATTCCGAAATGATCGCCGGCAAACAGTTCTCCGGCGTCGGCGGTCAGGTTGACTTCCTGCGCGGCGCTATGATGGCGGAAGGCGGTAAGTCGATCCTCTGTATGCCGTCAACTGCATCCAAGGGAACAAAATCCAGGATCGTGGCACAGCTTCCGGCAGGAGCCGTGGTAACCGCTTCCCGTTATGATGTCATGTATGTGGTAACGGAATATGGCGTTGCGGACCTTTGGGGCAAGAACAACGATGAGAGAGCAAAACAGCTGATCGAGATCGCGCATCCGGACTTCCGAGCACAGCTCGAAAAAGATTTCTGGGAAAAGATCCATAAGGTCGTATAGTCGATTTCGGATTGTAAAAGCGATATATGCAATGTTATGATGATAACATTACAATATATAATTCATATTTCACAATTTATCAAAATGTAGGAGGAGAAAATGAAAAAATTATTAAGCGTATTACTGATTTTAGTAATGGTATTCACATTCGCGGCTTGCGGAAGCAACGGCGACGGCGGTGAAGGCGGCGAAGGCGAAGCGGTAACGCTTGTTCTCGGCGGAGCTGCATCCGGCGATACGAACCCTTATATCAAGAATGTAGAATGGGCAAATGAATGGCTGCAGGAAAACGGCTCCAACATCACCATCGATGCAAGCTGGGGTTCCGTTCTCGGTTCAGAGACAGAACTTGCACAGAATGTTGCGTTAGGTTCTGTTGATATGTTCTCCATCGCAGATATGTCCACGACCGGTATCGCTCCGAAAATGGCGTTCGGCAACTTCCCGGGATTATTTACGGACTACGATGCTGTAAATGAAGCGTGGTCGCAAGGCGGCTGGGCTTATAACCTTGCAGATGAACTGCTGGCAGAAACCGGCGTAAAGTTCATCGGCGCAGGAGATAACGGTTTCCGTATCATCTCCAACTCCAAGCATCCGGTTAAGTCTCTTGACGATATCAAAGGCCTTAAGATCAGATGCCCGGAAAATAAACTTTTACTTGCGATCTGGGATAAGTTCGGCGCACAGACTGCTCCGATCGCACTCGGCGACTTAACTGCGGCACTGCAGACCGGTACCGTTGACGGACAGGAACTCGGCGTTCAGCACTTCTATTCCTATGGTTGGGTTGAATTCAACAAATATCTGACACAGTTAAACTATAACTACTCCGCAAATATCATCGGTATGAACATGGACAAGTTCAACAGCCTGACAGAACAGCAGCAGAGCGACCTGCTGGCAGCTTTTGAATACTCCACTGCCAAGATGAGAGATTATGTAAAGGAATTTGAAGCAAACGCGATTACTGAAATGGAAGGCGAAGGCTTGGAATACCTGACTGCAACCGATGAAATGCAGGCACAGTTCCGCGAAATCGGTAAAGAGATCGCACACGAAGACTACTGGATGGATCTTCTGGGTGAAGATTTAGTCAATCAGATGTATCCGGAAGCATAGGTAGGACGGAACTAAAACTTAAAAAGGCTAGTTTTTATCGCGCAGGCGGTCTGCGGCTGCCTGCGCGATGGCATTACATTGTAAATGAAGGAGGGCAAAATGACTAAGGCAAAAGATGCTAACTGGTTCAAAGGCCTGGTAAAATTAGAAAAATCCTTAACCGGGATCATCAGCTGGATCTGTGCTGTATGGTTTGCAGTTATGATCGCATGCATGATCTGGCAGGTTGTCAGCCGATTTGTGCTGAATATTTCTGTACCTTGGACAGACGAAGCATCCAGATATCTTTGGATCACACTCTGTTTTATCGGGGCGGGCGCAGCGCTTTCGGAAAACGATCATGTTGAGATCAACATTGTAGCGTCGCTCTTAAAAAACATGGAACACGAAAAAAAATATGCATTGGCCAGACTGAGTGATATCGCAAGATATGTGATCTTAACGGCGCTGGCGATCTTTTTGACATATTTATGGATCGAATTCACGCTGAAAGCAATGAAGCTCGGGCAGACGTCCGCGGCACTGATGATCCCGATGACAACCCCGTATATCATCATTGATATCGGGATGATCTCCGTTATTATCCATAGCTTATTCCGACTGATCATATCTATCGTTGATCATGAATCTATCATTGACCCGCAAGTATTAAAAGGAGGTGAAGAGTCATGCATATGATCGCTGTATTTTTCATTGTATTCCTGTTGTTCGCCTTCCTGAAGGTACCGGTAGGTTTCTCGATCCTTTTAGGCGGTCTGGCAGGCTATGCGGCAGGCGGGCTGTCCTTTGACGTATGGCCTGCAGCCTTGTTTGCAGGCTTGGACCAATTCCCGCTTTTAGCGATCCCGGCGTTCTTCCTGGCCGGAGATCTGATGGCCAGCGGCGGTATTTCGGAAGCGATCGTAAACTTCATCAACGCGATCGTCGGAAGACTCCGCGGTGCGTTGGGCTGTGTACTGGTCATCACCTGCGCGCTGTTCGGCGCGATCACCGGCTCTTCGGTAGCGACCGTATCAGCTGTCGGAAACATCCTCAAGGATCCGATGCTCAAGGCCGGTTATGATAAGAAATATTTCACGGCATTGATCTCAGCAGCGGGTTTCCTCGGCACATTAATCCCGCCGAGCGTTCCCGGCATCATGTATGCTTTGGTAGCCAATCAGAAGGTTACAGACGTATGGATGTCGACCGTTGGTCCGGGGATCCTGCTTACCGTCCTTTACTGCGTTGTAAACTATTTCAT
>Ga0129311_1000776_pt1 | contig 25524 bp, 21 predicted proteins | sample Go1ome_FD_94435 | JGI IMG/M metagenome (GOLD analysis project Ga0129311, IMG submission 94435) | Western lowland gorrila individual fecal microbial communities from Wisconsin, USA - Go1022B metagenome | ecosystem: Host-associated > Mammals > Digestive system > Large intestine > Fecal | place... | reverse complement strand
TGGGCATCACTGTATTTTTCCATAGAATGCCGGTATCCTACTATCTGGTGGGTGCCGTTGCTCAGTTTGGGCTGATTACCGTTGTACGTTTCAGCTATCGTTATATCAATCTGCAGCGCAACAGCCGTGTTCAGAAGAAACAATCCACCCACAATATCATGGTTATCGGCGCCGGTGCGGCGGGACAGGCCATCCTTCGGGAGATGAGAAATTCAGAACAGATTTCAGGGCAGGCCTGCTGTGTCATCGATGACAATCCAAACAAATGGGGCCGTTACATGGAAGGTGTCCAGATCGTGGGCGGTCGTGATGACATCCTGTCAGCTGTTGAAAAATATGATATCGACGAAATCTATTTTGCTATTCCGACAGCTTCCCCGCAGATCCGCCGGGATATCTTAAATATCTGCAAAGAGACAAAATGTGAACTCAAACGTCTTCCGGGTATGTATCAGCTGGCCAACGGCGATATTTCCCTGAGCAAACTGAAACCAGTGGCAGTGGAAGACTTACTGGGCCGTGATCCCATCAAGGTCAATATGGACGAGATTTTTCAGTATATCAAAGGCAAGACCATCATGGTCACAGGCGGCGGTGGTTCTATTGGCAGCGAACTGTGCCGACAGATTGCAGCCCATGAGCCGAAGCAGCTGATCATCTTTGATGTTTATGAGAACAATGCCTACGAAATTGAGCAGGAATTAAAGAGAAAATACAAAGATTCCCTGAATCTGGTGGTACTTATCGGTTCCGTCCGTGACAGCCGCAGAGTAGATATGGTGTTCAAGAAATACAGACCGGAGATTGTTTATCATGCAGCTGCCCATAAGCATGTGCCGCTGATGGAAACAAGCCCGAACGAATCCATCAAGAATAACGTGATCGGTACATATAAGACAGCTTATGCTGCATTGAAATACGGCACACAGCGTTTCGTTCTGATCAGTACAGACAAAGCGGTCAACCCAACCAATATCATGGGCGCCAGCAAGCGTTTGTGTGAAATGGTCATTCAGACCATGGACGCTGTCAGCAAAACCGGACGCAGGGATATCCTGCCGCTTCTGCATGCCCATAACGGCAAAGACGATGTGGCTATCCGCCACCGTTCCGCAGAGAGCAGAAAGACATCCAACATCCAGATCAGCAGCGTTTCCAACAAGAACCGTACAAGCACACAGTTCGTGGCTGTTCGTTTCGGCAACGTTCTGGGCAGCAACGGTTCCGTTATCCCGCTGTTCAAGAAACAGATTGAAGCCGGTGGTCCTGTCACCGTTACTCATCCGGACATTGTCCGTTACTTCATGACGATTCCGGAGGCGGTTAGTCTTGTATTGCAGGCGGGCACATATGCCTGGGGCGGCGAAATCTTTGTCTTGGACATGGGTGACCCGGTAAAAATCGATACACTGGCGCGAAATCTGATCAAACTGTCCGGCTATGAACCGGATGTGGATATCAAGGTGGCTTATACCGGGCTTCGAAGCGGTGAGAAGCTTTTCGAGGAGAAACTCATGGCGGAAGAGGGCATGAAGCATACCGACAACAAGCTAATCCACATCGGCAAGCCAATCCCATTTGATATCAATACCTTCCTGGGACAGCTGGAAGAACTGGCAGAAGCCAGCTACAATAACAGTGAGGATATCGTGGAGATGGTGGAAGAGATTGTACCGACATTTCATCCGGTGGGTGCACATCCGAGCGGTGATGGCATTGTAAATATCAGTGATAAATTTAGAAAAGAAGCATAGAAGTCGCTTAATAAAAAAGCACTTTTAATATATTTTCAATATGGATGACAAGGGACGAAGCATGGATAAGAAAATATTGATTATTGGGGCCGGAGGCCATGGGCAGGTTGTTGCGGAAGTGACAGAAGACTGTGGCTATCAGGAAATCGCATTTATTGATGATAATAGTGATCTCGCAGTTGGAGCAGTTGCGGATATCGAGAAATTCAGAGAACAATATACAGATGTATTTATCGGCATTGGCAATAACCTGCTAAGGGAGAACTTGATTTCAAAAATTCGGGAAATGGGTTTTCATCTTCCGGTACTTATTCATCCTTCTGCCTATATCAGCAGAACAGCAGTTATTAAAGAGGGAACAATTGTCGAGCCGAAAGCGATTGTAAATGCACATTCCGTTGTGGAGGAAGGCTGCATTATCAGCGTAGGCGCGATTGTTGACCATGATGTCCGCATCGGGAAATATTGTCATATCAATTCAGGAGCCATTGTCAAAGCCGGAGCTGAGATCAAAGCTTATGAAAAGCTTGAGGCAGGAGAAGTGGTCCTGGGATATGAAGCAGCAAGAGTCAGAAGATAGAAGTGAGGAAAAGATATGTCCATTGATAAGAAAAAAGTAAAGAAAATAGTGGGTATTACGGCAGCAGCAGCCGGAGTCACTTTTATTGGACTCAGTGCTATTGCAAATAAGAAAAAGCCTGATTCGGTTTACGAAAGTGATCCGCAGCAAAAGAATCCTCTGGAAGGCAGAAAAGTCGTCTTTGTTGAAGATGAAAATGATAAAGAAAATGCGGATGGTGTCAAGGGCCATCTTGAAGATATCGGACCATCCAATTATCAGCCTTCTTTTTATGAGAAATATGTAAAAAGGGGGATGGATGTGGCTCTTTCATTTGGTGGCCTTGTTGTGTTAAGTCCGCTTATGGGAGCTATTGCATTGGCCATCAAAGCAGAAGATCCGGGTCCGGTTCTTTTTACTCAGAAGAGAATGGGCCAGAACAAGAAATATTTCAAGTTACACAAATTCAGAAGCATGAAAATGTGTACGCCGCATGATGTGCCAACACACATGCTGGACAATCCGGATCAGTATATCACAAAGGTAGGCAAATTCATCCGTGCACATAGTCTGGATGAACTGCCTCAGATCTGGGATATCTTTATTGGCAATATGTCAGTGATCGGCCCGCGCCCGGGCCTCTGGAATCAGGATGTCCTTACAGCAGAGCGAGATAAGTACGGCGCCAACGATGTGAAGCCGGGGCTTACAGGCTGGGCACAGATTAATGGCCGTGATGAACTTGAAATACCGGATAAAGCAAAATTGGATGGTGAATACTGTAAAAACATCAGCTTTAAGATGGATGCAAAGGTATTCCTGGGGAGCCTGCATGTTTTTGGTAAAGATGACAGCGTGGTAGAGGGCGGAACCGGGGAGATGAAGAAAACTGCTCAGAATGAAGAAAATGTAAAAAAAAAGATACTTGTAATATGCCAGTATTATAAGCCTGAACCGTTCCGAATTTCTGATATTTGTGAAGAGATGGTTAGACGTGGACATGAAGTTCAGGTTGTAACCGGATATCCGAATTATCCGGAAGGTATTCTTTATGAAGGGTACGGAAAGGGTAAACATATTGATGAGGTTATTAATGGTGTAAAAATTCATCGCTGTTTCACAATTCCAAGAGAAACAGGTGCGGTAAAACGTCTTATGAATTATTACAGCTATGCAGCATCATCAACGGCCTATGTTCTTTCTAAAGAATGTGTTGCTTCAGACGGGAAACCATTTGATGTTGTTTTCTGTAATCAGCTTTCTCCTGTCATGATGGCTGATGCGGCGATTGCTTATAAGAAAAAATATAAGGTGCCGATAGTTATGTATTGTCTGGATTTGTGGCCAGAGAGTTTAATTGCAGGAGGTATCACAAGAAAATCTGCAATTTATAAGTATTTTCATCATGTCAGCAAAAGAATATACAGACAGATGGATAAAATCTTGATTACTAGCTGTATGTTTACCAGCTATCTTGAAGATGAATTTGATATTAAAAAAGAGCAAATAGAATATCTGCCTCAGTATGCGGAGGGAATCTTTGAACAAATTCCTGCAAGAGAAGAAGATGGTGTATTCAATTTTATGTTTGCAGGAAATATCGGTGCGGTTCAGTCGGTTGAGACTATTATCAAAGCAGCTAAAGAATTGAGCGATGAGCCGGTGAAATTCCACATTGTGGGAGGTGGAACAGATTTGGATAGACTTCAACGTATGAGCTCAGGATTAAAAAATGTTGTTTTTTATGGGAGAAGACCACTGGAAGAAATGCCACAGTTCTATGCAAAAGCAGATGCAATGCTTGTGACTTTAGCCAAGGATCCGGTACTTTCATTGACTTTACCTGGAAAAGTACAGTCTTATATGGCGGTTGGTAAACCGATTATTGGTGCGATTGATGGTGAAACAAAAGTGGTCATTGAAGATTCACAATGTGGACTTTGTGGTAAGGCTGAAGATGCAGATGAACTTGCAGAGAATATCAGAAGATTTATCAAAGAAGATACTGATAGAGTAATTATGGGAGAAAATGCTCGAAAATACTATGAAGAGAACTTTGAGGAAAAGTTATTCATGGATAAATTGGAAAGTAGATTATAAAAGGTGATAGATACATGAAAGTTTTGATGATTAATGTGGTTTGTGGTATCCGAAGTACTGGAAGAATCTGTACAGATCTTGCGACAGCATTGGAAGAACAGGGGCATGAAGTGAAAATTGCATATGGCCGCGAAAATGTTCCTGAACAATTTCAGAAATATGCTGTACGTATTGGCACAGATTTGGATGTTAAGCTACATGGCGTAAAGGCCAGATTATTAGATGGTGAGGGATTTGGCAGTAAGGCAGCCACTATTAAATTCATCAAATGGGTGAAAGAATATGATCCGGATGTGATTCATCTTCATAATATTCATGGATATTACATTAATGTAGAAATTCTTTTTGATTATCTAAAAAAGTGTGGGAAGAAGATTATTTGGACATTACATGACTGTTGGAGTTTTACAGGGCATTGCGTTTATTTTGATTATGTAGGATGCGATAAGTGGAGATTAGGATGTGAACATTGTCCACAAAAAGATGAATATCCTGCTCGCATTGGTCCAGACATGTCGAAGAAAAACTACATATTAAAGAAAAAACTTTTTACTGGGATAAGTAACATGACACTTGTGACTCCATCACAGTGGCTGGCAGATTTAATATCTGATTCATATATGAAAAAGTATCCAGTGCGGGTTATTCATAATGGCATTGATACGGATATATTTAAGCCGTCAGATGGCAATGTAAAAGAAAAGTATCATTGTCAAAACAAGAAAATTGTTCTTGGTGTCGCGGCTGTGTGGGATAAGAGAAAGGGATTAGCTACTTTTTTGAGACTTTCAAAAAGATTAGATGATTCATATCAAATTATTTTGGTTGGTTTAAGTAAAGAACAAATTAAAAAAATGCCGAGAAATATCATCGGAATTGAAAGAACAAATAATGTATATGAATTGGCTGAACTTTACACAGCAGCAGATGTATTCGTTAATCCAACGCTTGAAGATAACTATCCGACAACTAATCTTGAAGCAATTGCTTGTGGAACTCCTGTTATCACCTATGATACAGGTGGAAGTGGAGAGAGTGCCAGAATGTATGGAGTTTGTGTTAATAAAAGTAATTTTAAAGAATTAGTAAATGCAGTGAAAAATGTAAAGAGAATTTGCAGAGCAAAAATAGATATAGATTATAAAAGTGCGGTTCAAAAATATGTGGAATTGTATGGAAAAGTATAAAATAAGGTCTGGTTTGTGGAGTAGATTAGAGTAGATAAAGAAAGAATTTGTAGTAACGGGAGACTATGAGATTTTTGAAGACATCATAGTTTGGGATAAAAAGGATAGAAACGCTTTTTTTAACAGATTGTTAAAAGTTATCGGATTTAGAATTATGTAATAACTAAGGATTAGAAAGGCTGGAAAATGAATCGATTAGCAAAAAGTATATTTAAAATTCCAATATGTGGGGGGTAGGAAAATCGTTTAATCTCTTGGATTTTAAAAGATTTATGAAATATACTACATGGTATTATAGGAAACTTGGAATGAATCTTGAAGATGGTATAACATATATTTGTCCGGATGTATATTTTGATTCAGCTGATTACTCTGCAATCACGATTCAAAAGGGTGTGACAATTAGTCGAGAGGTTTTGTTTCTTGTTCATGATTATTCTATTCATACTGCAATGGTTAATGTTGGGTGGAATTCGCAAAATGGAAAAACAGCGCATTTTATTAAACCAATTAATGTTGGAAAAGATTCTTTTGTGGGAGCTAGAGTAACATTATTGCCAGGAACTGAAATAGGGGAGAATTGTATTATTGGTGCTGGAAGCATTGTAAAAGGTATTATCCCAGCTAATAGTATTGTGATAGGAATTCCAGCAAGAATAATTGGGGACACACGAGAATGGGCAAAGAAGAAAATTAAAGAAAAGGATTGGGTGCTTTAACAATATGAGTAAGATACGAGTTATGTTTGCAATGGGTGGAACCATGAAAAGAGCTGGTGCAGAAACAATGATTATGCAATATCTTCGACAGTTGGTAAAGGATAATCGTTTTGAATTCTCAGTTCTTGTTCATGGATATGGTAAGGGGGATTATGACGATGAAATTACATCATTTGGGGTTCCAATTTATCATGTTCCTGTCAGAGGAAAACATCCTTTAACATATGTGCATGAACTAAAAAAGGTATTAAAAACACATCGTATAGATATTGTTCATTGCAATATGGATTCGGCCTGTGGAGATTTTTTGGAGATTGCAAAGAAATGTGAAATAGCTATTCGGATAGCTCATTCGCATACAACAAGATATCAAGCTAAAAGAGGAATAAAAAAAATAATTGGAAAACGTTCAAAAAAAAAGATTATTAATGTAGCAACATCGCGATTGGCATGTTCACAAAAAGCTGGACAATGGTTATTTGAAGGTGCGCCATTTGAAGTTGTTAGCAACGCAATAGACTTGAGCCTTTATATGCCTTGTGACGATGTACGTAGAAAAAAACGAGCAGAATTAGGAATATCATCAGATGCTTTTGTGATAGGACATATTGGTAGGTTTTGTTATGAAAAAAATCATCATTTTCTTCTCAAAATTTTTGCCAATATGAAAATTAAACGTGAAAATTCCAAGTTACTTTTAGTTGGAAATGGAAAATTAATGGATGAAATAAAATCGTATGCCGATGAATTAGAAATTAGGAATGATGTTATATTTTTAGGGTTGCGTTCGGATATTCCAGAGTTATTGCAAGTGATGGATGTTTTTGTGATGCCTTCTCTTTTTGAAGGACTACCAGTTTCGGGCATTGAGGCACAGGCGGCAGGGCTTCCGTGCCTTTTCGCAGATACAATTACATCTGAAATATGTATGACTGAGTACGCAAAAAGACTTTCGTTGGATAAAATGGATGATTGGGTAGATGCTTTAAATAAATTACCCGAAAAGAAAAATGCAATAGAGGCACAGAAAGAATTGCGAAAAAGGGGCTATGATATTAAATTTGAAGCCGAAAAACTTGCTGATTATTATGTTAAAGTATATCGCAATTATAGGTTGACGACATGATGAATACAATAATTAAAAAAGAAAAAATAATTATGTTTGTGATAGGAATATGTCAGTCTTTTTTTATTCTGGCATTATTTGAACTAATTCAGGTAAGATTAAGCTATCGTGATATTTCAGTTATTGCTATTGTACAATGCATAGTTAATATTATTTTGCTTAAGATGTTCTGTAATTTATCGGTAATTTGCCTTCCAAATATGTTCAGCGTTTTCTCACTTTTTTTTCACTGTGGGCAGATTATTAAGGAGGGATTTAATATACAGGGCACTGTCCCATTGCCTTTTCAATATTATACGAGTGAATCAATAATTCGGGAGGCATGTTTTTTTTATTTATTGTCACAAGCGGCATATTTTATAGGTGTTGCAAGTATATCTGGCATGGATAATTCTTTAATATCAAACAAATGGAAGCAGAGAAATGAAATTGCATCACAACAATATGGAAAATTCTTGATTTTGATTGGTATTGTGCCTAGATTGTATATTGATATACGCTCTTTTATGGGTGCACTATCTCAGGGATATAAAGGAGTATATTCTATTTACTTTCCTCAAATGATACAGAGTATGGCATTCTTTTTTGATGCGGGCATTATTTTATATCTTCTCGGATGTGACAATAAGAAAAAAGCTAGAAAATTAGTGATCGTAGTTTTGTTGTATAAATGTTTAATGATGACTAGCGGTGCAAGACAGGAAAAGGTTGCATATTTGCTCGTTTTTTTATATTTATATTTCTTTGTTTGTAACAAGATTACAATTGGAAAATTGATAATTATTGTATGTGGTGGTATTGCTGGTTTTAATTTTATAAGTGCGATAGGAAATGTTAGAGTTGGTGCCAATAGTGGTATTCAAGCTGTATTTGAGCTAATACAAAGTGGTCAAATGTCCGATATAGTTGGCAGTGCTCTTGGTGAGTTTGGTTCTGCATTTGATACACTTGAACTTGCTATGGCATATACTCCAGATTGCATATCATATGGTTATGGAGCTAGTTATTTAGCTGGAGCACTTTCAATTATTCCTTTGGTGGTAAAACAAATTCCAGTTTTGGATCGAGCAACTATTTTTGTTCAGCAATTGCCGCGTAGTGTCAATTTTGCTTTAGGAGGGTCATATTTAGGAGAATTGTATTATAATTTTTCATGGTTTGGAATCATTGGAAGTATTTTAATTGGAAGGTTCATGAAAAAATTGCATTGCGGAATAGAGCTCAGTACACGAGAAAATACACTTTATGGAGCTTGGTGTGCAATTGTTTCTACGGCAATGATTTTATTCATTCGAGGTTATTTTACGGATATGATGCAAAAACTTGTATGGACATATCTTGTTATATGCATAACGTATAGTTACATAAAGAGGAGGTATGCCAAATGCTTGACATAATTATTCCTGTATACAATGCGGAAAAATATTTAGAACGTTGCATCAATAGTGTTATAAGTCAAACAGAAACAAATTGGAATTTAATTCTAGTAGATGACGGTTCTACAGATTCCAGTGCGAACATCTGTGATTTGTTTGCAGATTTATATAATAATATAAACGTAATTCATAAGAAAAATAATGGAGTATCCTCAGCACGTAATGCAGGAATTGATGCAACGGATAGCGAATTTATTATGTTTGTTGACGCGGATGATTGGCTCTATCCAGAGTTGGTGGAAAGACTGTTGTGCAAAGCTGCAAAGGTAGATATGGTAATAGGGGGATATACGGTAAAGAGTATTTCTGGAGATAAATCTCGGATGATTCAAAGTAAACATCTCAATATCAGCAATATGGGAGATATATTTCCTCAAATGATAGAAACGGACCTGACCAATAGTCCGTTTTCAAAAATATACAGAAGAGATATTATAGGGAATCAGCGGTTTGACGAGAAAGTAGCGCTTGGAGAGGATTTTTTGTTTAATCTGGAATATTTTCGAAAATGTAAAGTGATTGAAGTTATAGAATATGATGGTTATATTTATAATTGCACAAACGAAAATTCTGCTACAAAGAGATTCCGAGAACAAGATATAGATCAAATTGTAAATCTGTATAGGAAGGGAAAAATATTTGAGGAAGATTTTTGCAGAACTAAAAATTGCAGTAATGCATTGGAAAAACGTCTTTGTGTGAATGGAATTAACATGTTACAGTTAATATTAAGTTCAAAAATGTCATATCAAAAGAAAAAGTTGTTGGCTTTGAAACTGCTAGATGGAGAGGAATTTGTTAAAAGCTGTTATGGAAATTATCGTTTACCTATTATTTTGGAAATTCCACGATGGTTATGTAAGAAACATTTATTAATGGGATTACGATATTTCTTTAGGTTGAAAGATATAGGAAGGATTATTATTAAATGAAAGAAAAGATAAATCATCCGCTTATTACAGTTGTCGTTCCAGTTTACTGTGTGGAGGCATATCTGGAACGGTGTGTGAAATCATTGGTTAGTCAAACATATCGTACATTGGAAATTCTGTTGATTGATGATGGCTCACCAGATAATAGTCCTGACATATGTGATGAATGGGAAAAGAGAGATGTACGCATTCGGGTATTTCATAAAGAAAATGGCGGGTTATCAGATGCACGTAATTTCGGTATTTTACATGCAAAGGGGGAGTATATTACTTTTGTGGATTCAGATGATTATGTGGCGGATGAATATATTGAGTACTTGTATGAACTAATTCAAAAAGAAAATGCAGATACTGCTTGTTGTAATTTTAGAATTGTGACATCTAGTACGGAAAAATTTGAACAGGATGACGAATGCATTAAGGTTTATTCTGGTAAAATGTCATGCATGGAACTTTATAATAGAAATTATGTCCAAATGGTTGTTTCGTGTGGAAAACTATATAAAACATGGATTGTTAAGGAAAACATGTATCCGGTGGGACGTTTGCATGAAGATGAGGCAACAACCTATAAATTACTTTATAATAGCAATAGAGTTGTAATAAGTAATTATGCTCTTTATGCTTATTTTCAAAATGAAAATAGTATTACTCATACGCGTTCAAAAAAGAATGAATATGATATTGGAGTTGCATATCAGGAGCGAGCATCTTATTTCAAAGAACGAAAAGAATGGAATTTGTACGCAAAGACAGTAGAATTTTATACAGGTGTTGTGGCGGCAAGAAAGGATATGGATAGTTTTTACGAAATTAAAAAGTTGTTTGCTTTGTATCGGTTAGATATTCATATTTTTCTTCGAACAAAGATAAAAATGATTTATTTCATTATGCTAAATTGTTGGAAATATAAGGGAGAAAACTAATGGGTAGATTAAAGAAATTTATTCAAAATATACGGGATAAGTTAATTTTTATATACTTATGTATTAAACTTAAGTGGCTACATCGGATTCATAAACAGGCGATTGTTTTTATATCAACACCGACACATGGTAATTTAGGTGATCAGGCGATTGTTTATTCACAATATCTTTTTTTTAAATCGATGGGGTTAGAAAAACAAATTGTGGAGATTCATAGGTATTGTTATGAACGATGGAAAGAAAAATTTAGTCAAGTTATAAATTCAAACGACTTAATTGTTATAGATGGTGGTGGCAATATGGGGTCACTTTGGCCAGATGAAGAAAAGAAAATGCAGGACATTGCGTTACGTTTTATAGATAATCGGGTATTTGTTTTTCCGCAAACAGCATCATATACAGAGGATGAAAAAGGAAAAGAGGAAATTGCACGATCTAAAGAAGCATATGAGTCTAATAAATATTTTTTTGTGTTTGCACGTGATAAAGTAACGATGGATATTTTGAAAGACAAAATGCCACGAATTCGATGTATGTATACACCAGATATGGTGATGTTTATTGATCAAGCTCAGAGGTGTCAAAAACGTGATGGAGTAATATTATGTTTGCGGGAAGATACAGAGAGAACACTTACGTTAGAGCAAAGGGAAAAAATTCAAAAAATTCTTGAAGAAAGTGATATGAGAGTTATTAAGGGGACTACCGTTATTTCTAATGCTGTTTGGAAATTTAATCGAAAAAAATTTTTATTTAGAAAATGGAATGAATTTTCAAGTGTAAAATTGGTTATAACAGACAGATTGCATGGTATGGTATTTGCAGCAATTACTGGAACCCCTTGCATTGCGTTAGATAATGTTAGTCATAAGGTATATGGAGCATATCAGTGGTTAAGTTATCTGCCTTACCTCCATTTTTGCAGTAATATTGATGAGATGGAAAAAATTGCAAAAGATTTTTTGAATTTATCAACACAGAAATATGATTTGACACCGTTACTCCCATACTATAATGAAATGAGGAATATTGTAAAAAATGCAATGGACAATGTCGAGCCGTATACAAACGGTAATTAATCTTATGACGGGCATTATTACAATGCTTGTAACACTAATTATCAATTTTTTTCTTTCTTCCTATATTGTTGCAGTTTTGGGAGAAGAAGCAAATGGTTTTACGCAATTGGCAAATAATTTTGTGACCTATGCCTCATTACTTACGCTAGCTTTTAATTCGATGGCTTCACGTTTTATATCAGTATGTTATCATGAAAAAAGAATGGATAAAGTGAGAAAGTATTATTCATCGGTTATTGTTTGTAACATAGTAATGACTGTGATTTTGTTACCAATAGCAATTGCAACAATTTTTAATTTGGAAAAGCTGATTGTGATAGAGAATGTTCATGTTGAACATGTAAAGATACTGTTTGGATGTGTTTTTGTTAATTTCTTTGCGAATTTGGCAGTATCTGTATTCAGTATTTCAACATTTGTTTTGAATAAAATTTATTTTCAAAATATTATTAATACATTACGTGCTGTATTTAATGGGATACTTCTTCTGGTTCTGTTTGGTTTGTTGAAACCAAGAATTTATTATGTCTCTTTATGTTCTATGATTTTGACGTTAATTGCAATTCCCGCTTATATGTTGATACAAAAGAAGCTTATGCCGCAGTTAAAATTTTCTATTCGAGATTTTAGTGGTAAAGCAGTGAGCCAAATGTTAAAGTCTGGTATATGGAATACAGTTAATCAGGGGGGAAATATGTTGATGACAGGGCTAGATTTATTGCTTGCAAATGTGTTTGTTAGCCCAGCAATGATGGGACTGCTGTCGGTGGCTAAAGTAGTTCCTAATGCAATTATCAGTTTGGCATCTACATTGAATACAAATTTTGCACCTGAAATTGTAATACAGTTTTCAAAGCATAATAAGGAAGAAATGCTACGCACACTTCGAAGTAATATGAAAATTTCAAGTGTACTGATTTCAATTCCCATCATGACATTTTGCAGTTTTGGTGTTGCTTTTTATTCAATGTGGGTGCCATCGTTAGATGCAAAAGCATTGACAATTCTTTCTTTTTTAACCTGTATGTCATTTATACCTAGTGCTGGAACGCAAACACTCTATAATGTTTTTACTGCAACAAATCACTTGAAGGTAAACTCTGTGGCTTTTTTAAGTACAGGTGTGTTGAATTTGGCTTTCGTGTATTTCTTGCTGTCGCATTCATCACTTGGTATTTATGCCATTGCAGGTGTTAGTTCTACGCTTACGATTATTCGCAATTTAGTTGTTACGATTCCGTATACAGCTAAATTGTTAGAGCTGCCATGGTATGAGTTTTATAAAGATGTTATTATATCTTTATTTTGTTGTGGCATAAATTTTGTTGTGGCATTTATTGTGCAAGCTATTGTTCCAACAGGTGGATGGCTTAATCTTATTATAGCAGTTTTTTTTACATGTGGCATTACACTGGTGGCAGATTTGTTTATTGTATTAAATCGAGAAGAACGTAAAAAAATAATTATTAAATTAAAAAGAGGAAAAGAGAATGGATAAGATAAAAAAACTGATTTTGTTTCGGATTCCGATGTCAATTTGTAATTTTCGATGCCATTATTGTTATTTGGCACAGAGAGAAGAGTGTTATCAAGGGGTTCAGCCTAAAATGAAGTTTTCACCAAAGCAAGTGCGAAAAGCAATGAGCAAGGAGAGACTTGGTGGAGCGGCATATATGAATTTCTGCGCAGATGGAGAAACGCTTTTGGTTACTAATCTTGATATGTACATTAAGGAATTGATTGAAGAGGGACATTATGTGGAAATTGTTTCTAATATGACGATTACACCTATGCTGAATCGAATCTTGAATTGGGGGGGGGAGATGCTTTCTCATGTAGAGTTTAAATGTTCGTTTCATTATTTGGAGCTCAAAAAGAGAAATTTGTTAGAGCAATTTGCAAAAAATGTGAATCGTGCTTGGGAAGCAGGCGCTTCTATTAATATTGAAATAACACCAAGCGATGAACTGATTCCATATATTGATGATTTAAAGAATTTTTCGATAGAACATTTTGGGGCATTACCTCATTTGACTATTGCAAGAGATGACCGAACATCGGGAATTGAATATTTGACAAAATTATCCATGGAGGAATATGATAAAATATGGTCGCAATTTGACTCGGATTTTTGGAAATTCAAGAGGGCAGTTTTTGGAGTCCATCAGGAAAGCTATTGTTATGCAGGACTATGGTCGATGTATGTTGATTTGACATCAGGCGAAATGACACCATGCTATTGTGGACATAAACTTCACAATGTGTTTGAAAATCCGCAAGAACCTGTAGATTGTTGTCCTGTGGGAAAGTGTCCAATTGCGCATTGCTATAATGGGCATGCGTTGTTGACACTAGGAACGATTCCAGGGGCTACAGATGTTCGTTATGGAGACATTCGTGACCGTATACGTGAGGATGGTACACATTGGTTACAACCTGAGTTGAAAGCCTTTTTTAACACAAAACTTGAAGAGTCAAATAATCTAATTTCTAAAAGAAAAAAGATGGAATATTATTTGAAAAATATATGGCTTACAGGTTGCTCTATCCCTTCAAGAGCAGTGGCAAAAACAAAACGAATGATGAACTATAATGATAAAAAATGACAATATAATTATATCCAAAATAGGTTATGCATTGTTAGCTAATACGCATTGCATTGTAAATGCTAAAATTGATGTATCTGTAATTGGAACGAAAAATAATTTATTAAAAATAGTTGGTTAATAATAACCAGTGGTAAAAGGAGAAGAAGTTCAATGTCATTATTTGCAAACAAAACATTGATGATTACAGGCGGAACTGGTTCATTTGGCAATGCAGTCTTGAATCGATTTTTGAAAACAGATATTGGAGAAATTCGTATTTTTTCTCGTGATGAGAAGAAACAAGATGATATGCGTCATGAATACCAGGTAAAGATGCCGGAAGTAGCAGAGAAGATTAAATTTTATATTGGAGATGTGCGTGATCTTCAGTCATGCCGAAATGCAATGCATGGTGTGGATTACATATTTCATGCAGCTGCTTTAAAACAGGTACCATCTTGCGAATTTTTCCCAATGGAAGCGGTAAAAACAAATATTATTGGTACAGATAATGTACTCACTGCTGCTATTGAAGAAGGCGTTGAGGCTGTTATTTGCCTTTCCACTGATAAGGCAGCATATCCGATTAATGCAATGGGAAAATCCAAGTCTTTGGAAGAAAGTGTAGCAATAGCTAAAAGTCGTTATAGCGGAAAAACAAAGATTTGTTGTACACGATATGGTAATGTAATGTGCTCCCGTGGATCAGTTATCCCACTTTGGATAGATCAGATTAAAGCGGGAAATCCAATTACGGTGACAGAGCCTTCTATGACTCGTTTTATCATGTCGTTGGATGAGGCAGTTGACCTTGTTTTATTTGCTTTTGAAAATGGTGAAAATGGTGATCTTTTAATTATGAAAGCGCCTGCTTGCACGATTCAAACTCAGGCAGAAGCTGTTTGTGAATTGTTTGGTGGTAATAAGGAAGATATTAAAGTAATTGGTATTCGTCATGGCGAGAAAATGTATGAAACATTGCTTACCAATGAGGAATGTGCAAAAGCAATTGACATGGGCGATTTCTATCGTGTACCGGCAGATAATCGCGGACTGAATTATGATAAGTATTTCAAGGATGGAGATGCAAAGAGAAATACTTTGACGGAATTCAATAGCAATAATACACGTTTATTGAATCTTGAAGAAACAAAGGAGACAATTTCAAAGTTGGCTTACATTCAGGAAAGATTGGCTGAAGAATAGAAGAGTATCGCGTTTGAGACTCATGGGAGGCTGTAAATAATGGAACACAATTTTAAATGGAAGAACAATGGCAGAACAAAGCTTTGTATCGGTCTTGGTACCCGTCCGGAGATTATTCGTCTGGCAGCGGTGATTAAGAGATGCAGAGAGTATTTTGATACCTGTGTCATTTATTATAATCAGAACTGGGACCGCAATCTGAGTACGGTTTTCTGGGAAGATTTTGAGTTGAAGAATAATGAAGGCGAGTTTGGACCGGATATTCTGGTGCCTGTTGTAGGAGACAATCTCGGTGTGACCTGCGGCAATATTCTGGCCAGAAGCTATGAGCTTTTGAGTGATCTGCAGCCGGATGGCTATCTGGTGCTGGGGGATACGAATTCCTGTCTGTCCGCTATTTCTGCAAAGCGCCTGCATATTCCGTTGTTTCATATGGAAGCAGGCAATCGCTGCAAAGATGAGTGCCTGCCGGAAGAGACCAACAGAAGGATTGTAGATGTGATTTCCGATGTAAATCTGTGCTATTCCGAGTTTGCCCGCAAGTATCTGGCGGATACAGGCCTTCCAAAGGAGAGAACCTATATGACTGGTTCACCGATGGCAGAGGTGCTGCATGGTAATCTGGACAAGATTCAGAAGAGCGATGTGTTGGAACGTTTAGGACTCGAGAAGGACAAGTACATTCTGCTCAGTGCCCATAGGGAAGAAAATATCGACACAGAGAAGAATTTTATCAGCCTGTTTACAGCTATTAATGCTCTGGCTGAGAAATATGATATGCCGATCCTTTATTCTTGTCATCCGAGATCCAAACACAGACTGGAACAGAGCGGATTTAAGCTTGATCCAAGAGTAAGAGTCAATGAGCCACTTGGATTTAATGATTACAACTGTCTGCAGATGAACGCATTGGCAATTGTCAGTGACAGTGGTACATTGCCGGAGGAGAGCAGCTTTTATTTATCCATTGGTCATCCGATAGCTGCAGTCTGCATCCGCACATCTACAGAGAGACCGGAAGCTCTGGAAGCCGGTGATTTTATCCTGGCCGGTATTACAACAAAAGAACTTTTAAATGCGACGGATATGGCCATTGAGATGAAGCAGAAAGGTGTATTGGGTAAACCTTGTCCGGACTATGTTGATGAGACAGTATCAATGAAAGTGGTAAGAATTATTCAGGGATATGTCAATGTAGTCAATAAGATGGTCTGGAGAAAAGATCAGTAAAAAAGAAAATGATATGACGGGCAAAGTGCATACGGAAATATTGCATGAAGCCCGTCTTTTGCTTTATTATGAGAATGTGCAGGAGGTAGATGCAGCATGAATATATTAGTAACAGGTGCAAAGGGAATGGTAGGAACTGCGTTTTGCAACAATTTAAAAAATATAAGAGACGGTAAGAATAGGACAAGACCTGGAATTGTCATTGATGAGATTTATGAGTATGATTTAGACAGTACGAAAGAGCAGTTGGAAGAATATTGTCAGAAAGCAGATTTCGTATTTAACTTGGCAGGCGTGAATCGTCCGGAAAATCCGGAAGATTTTATGAAAGGCAATTTTGGTTTTGCTTCTGTACTGCTTGATACGTTAAAGAAATATAATAATAAAGCAGGAATTATGTTGAGTTCTTCCGTACAGGCAACACTGGCCGGACGTTTTGGCAACAGTGAATATGGAAGAAGCAAAAAGGCGGGAGAAGAATTATTTTTCTCTTATGGTGAGGAAACAGACGCACCGGTATATATCTATCGCTTTGTAAACTTGATGGGACATTCCAGACCGAAATATAACAGTGCAATTTCAACATTCTGCTGGGCAGTTGCAAATGACGAAGAATTTACAGTAAATGACAGAAGCACAGAACTGGAAGTGCTGTATATCGATGATCTGGTGGAGGGAATGTTCGACCTGTTAGAGGGAAAAGAGCAGCATTGTGAATTTGATGGAGTAGAGACTGTACTGAAAGAGAATGGAAGATACTGTTGTGTACCGGTGACTCATAAAGCGACATTAGGTGAAATTGTTGATCTTTTGGAGCAGTTCAAACAACAGCCAGTGAATCTGATGATGCCGAAATGCCCGGATGGTTCTTTTGCAAAGAAGTTATTTTCTCTGTACCTGACTTACTTACCAGCAGATAAGTTCAAATATGCCATGAAGATGAACTGTGATGACAGAGGCAGCTTCACAGAACTGGTACATACCATTGATTGTGGTCAGGTTTCTATCAATATCAGCAAGCCTGGGATTACTAAGGGGCAACATTGGCATAATTCTAAATGGGAACAGTTCATTGTCGTACATGGTCATGGGCTGATTCAGGAAAGAAATATCAATACCAGAGAGACAGTAGAGTTTGAAGTGAGCGGAGATAAGATTGAAGCAATCTATATGATTCCGGGATGGACTCATAACATCATCAATCTTTCAGATACAGAGGATTTAGTGACAGTGATGACCTGTAATGAGATTTTTGACCCAGGGCATCCAGATACATTTTTTGAGCCTGTATAAAAATGATGGGAGAGCACATTATAAAAGAAAGTAAGCGATATTGAGAATAAATAGAAGCAATTACGTACAGAATATGTAGTTGGGAATTAACAGTAAATAGGGGCTATCCTAATCAAATCGTAAAGAGATTGATGTGAGGATGCCTTGATAGGTCGGCATCTCTGTGGTAACATAAGTGAAGAATCCTGATAAGCAGGAGAGTAGCTTATGGAGGAGCAGATGTTAAAAATGAATGGTTTATTGGTGGATTGAAAGAGGAAGAACATGAAGAGACGATTTCTGAAAGGATTAAAGCAGCTTGCATATCGTGTTGTACAATTGGATGGTATTAATATTGGATTATATCTCATTATTTTTTCGGTGTTAATCTGGAAAAAGATTGTTGATTGTCAAGTAAAATTGACCCACTTTTACGTTTAATTCTGACCCACCTGAATTCAGAAATCACCTGATTTTCAAGTGGGTCATTTCTGTATGTAAATCTGATTTTTTACACTGTGAATTGACCCGTCAAGCGCATCAGCTGAACGGAAGTTCAGCATCCGGATCCATTACCGGATCACTCCATTCAGTATTTATGATTATGCTGTCTGAAACAGTATCATAATCCCCGCGAAGCTCCCTTAATTCTTGTTCTCGTTCTTCTTCTGAAAGACTCATCCACCATTCATACATTTCATCCTGGAAACGCATTGCGCTGACAAAGTCCATTGGGCATCCGTTTTCGCTATAAATATAGTCGCCGTTATCATATGGGCTTCGTCCACTGGCTACCCATTTTTCCAATTCACGTAACTCATCTTTCGTCATGGTCATTTCTTTTTTGTATTGTTTTAACTGTTCCTGCAGGAATTCTCTGTGCTCCGCAGGCACATTTTTTCTAAATCTCATATTTGCCTCCTAATTAATGAGCACCTGATATCCGTCAGTCTGCATTGAACTTTTGTCAATCAGTATTCTTTTACCGATGGGATCCAGTAATACATACTTACTGAGTTCCAGTAATCGGTCACTGATCAGGGAATGTACCATGTTCTCCATGGCTTTTATACGGTCATTTCGATTTATAGCTCCCTCAGATCGGTCAGCTGTTTCGACTTTGTTTTCACAGAGAGCTTCTAAATTTAAAAAAATATCGTCTTCCTTACGGCTGTTTGATTCAAAACGGTCGGTATCATAGTTATATCCAAGACTCTTGTCTGCTTTCATCCTTTTCATAACGCAAGTTGGATTTTTGATCTCATAACAGCTCCGCATTAGGTCATATGCAGCTGTTTTTCCTTCTGTATTGTAAACTTCTATGATCTGCGGATATTTATCCGGTGTGATTTTTATACTCATTTTTATGCCTTTCTTTTTTAATACTCAGTTTTTTGCCCTTTGACACGATAGCTGTCACCCGTTATACTTATGACATGGCAATGATGGACCAGACGATCAAGGATCGCTGTAGCGGCCAGCTTGCCGGTGAATAATTCATCCCATCTGCCCATGGGCAGGTTTGTGGTGATAATGAGGGAGCTTTTTTCATATCTTTGGCGAATGATCTGAAAGAAAAGGCTCTCTCTTTCTTTATCCATTTTTAAATATGACAGTTCATCGATGATCAAAAGCGGGATCTTACCGATCTGTTTTAGGGTTTCTTTCAGATATCCTTTCTGCATATCCTCATACAGCTGATCGACCAGTTCTTTTGCATTCACAAAGAGAACCTTATATCCGGCTTCGCATGCATTACGGCCAATCCCGGTGGCAATCATACTTTTACCGACTCCCGGCGGCCCAATGATTATGATATTTTCATGGTTATCCATAAATTCAAGCCTGCCCAAAGATTGGATCTTTGCCGCATCCAGGTTTGGATTGAAGCGGTAATCAATGTCAGACAGCCGTTTATCAGAGTCGAAATTAGCTGCATCTGTCAGGCGTTCAGCCTGTCGGCGTTTCTTTCCTGTTTCCTCCGCTTGTAACAGCATGATCAGGAAATCTTCATACGTCATAGACTGTTCTGAAGCTACACGTATAAGTTCCTGATATTGTTCGCGCATATCGACCAGTTTAAACTGTTTCATTCTGGCTTCTATATAAGCTGCGTTTACAGCACTTGTCTCACTAGGCATTTACCGTTCCTCCTACATTCTGTTCATAGTAATCCAGATCCCGCAAAAGTTCTGGATCATCATCACGGTATTCTCCGGTTTTACATAGAACTTCCGGTCTCTGTTCAGATATCTCAGGAAGAGACAGCCGGCCTGCATTGTAAGCTTTGAGCAGTTCTTTAAATGACAGGATGTCCATAGAATCATGCTGTATTGCATATCCAATAAAACGATTGAGGGTATCTGTATCATAAAGTTCTTCGAGCAGCATGATCTTTCTTGCATAATGTGTGGGCTGATCAAACTTTTTCCCGGCTGCTTCCAGATAAGCCAGACCATTGCTGTATCTGGCAGTGAATTCCCTTCGTATCTGCGGAATCGATGTTGGCGCCTTTGGTGCTACATTTTTATAGTGCCCCGGATCCGTCAGGATTTCATGCTTGTTACGTGATGCTTCCAATTTCATGACATAATTCTTCTTTCTGTCATAAAGCTCGATCCTGAACCCATAGATGATCCTGAAATACATGGTTTTGGCTGCAAAGATATCAGGAACGCTATACTTATTTCCGCCAATGCTGATATAACAGTCGGGGCTGATGATCCTGCTTTCTAATTCTTTCAGGCGATAACGGCGGTCTGGCAATGGCAGCAACAGATCCCGTTCTTCCTGAAGATAATGTATGTTTGGAATTCTTTTGGTCGTTGTGTGTGTTTCATTACACCAGGACTCAACGAAATCTTTTCCACGACGATTCAGATCTTCCATTGAAGCAAAGTGGTTTCCCTTTATGAATTGTTCTTCGATATAGTTGAAGGGTCTCTCAATCTTTCCTTTCTTGCGCGGCCAGTAGCAGGGACATGCATTAAGTTCTGTTCCCAGATGTCTTGCCATAAGCAGGGCATGGGGATTATAACGGATCTCCATTTCGTTCCTTGGATTATTTTCGATGACCAATGCTGTTGGATTATCGATCAAAAGCTCCAGGGTTACTCCACCAAGATCTTCAAACAGTTCCTGGATCGCTTCATAAATGGCTGCCGCATCTGCCTTCAAAGAAAAACAGACTGCTTTCTTTCTGGATGCTGAAAGTATCATTGAAAAACAGTAAACAGTTGTAATCACGCCATTAACAGGGACGTTATAAGGTGACCAGTCGAACTGGGCCTGATCTCCTGGAGGGCTTTCATGCCTTACAGTAGCTTTGGAACTGATGTGGTCTTTGATATCCTCGTCAATTTTTGACAGATACCGGTAAACAGGGCCAATGCTTCCTGTATAACCTCTTGCTTTCAATTCTCTAAAGATCCGTGTTCCATTGAAAAGAAACGGTTCACATCGCCATTCGATGATCTGTTCTTTGAAATCATCAATCTTGCTCTTATAAACTGTTCGCTTATACACAGGTGCCTCTTTTTCCTCTAAAAGACTCCTGACAGTATTTCTGGACATTCCAAGTATTTTTGCAGTTGCCCGTTTTGATCTTGTCTGTTTATAAACTCGCTGAACAGCTGCCCAATCTTGCAAATCATACACCTTCTTTCAAACCTCCTCTCTTGTATTGGTGCATACAGAGAGAAGTGTATCGTTTGCTATCAGGTGGGTCAATTCTGAGTATTAAATTTTCAAGGTACAGTGTAATCAAAACCAGTTCTACTTACTCATTGCCACTGCTGTAGGTGGGTCAATTTTCCTCGTTAAAACTGGGTCAGTTTTAAGTATAAATCAACAAAGATTATGAAAAATCCAGATTTGGTAATCTTTGACTGGACTATTTTCTTTTCCATGGCAGCTGTGGCATGTTTGCAGTTTATTTCGAATATCATATGCAGTTCACTAAAGAATCGTTTGGAAGATTCTATCAAACTGGAGGATAATTATGACAAATTGTGTAAGATGTATCCGGAAATCATTTGTGAAAACGGGAAAATCCAGAATCCGTTAATTACATATGATAATCCGCAGACGACTGCATTGCAGATTATGAATAAAAAGAGGAAAAAAGACTGCTCTAAGTGCCGTTTTCCTGTGATTATGGATGCGACTTTATATCAAAAGCAGATATGGATTGAGGATTCGGACGAACAGTATGTGTTGCCAGAAGAAATAAAGAATCATTTTGATGAATTATTTGCAGCCCATGATACCTCGAATGTGTATAATCAGTTGAATGTCAGAGTGAAATCCTGGGAACAGGCCGGAGAAAAGTTTCGGATACAAACGATGCGAACGACCTATTTTGATTCATTGGTAACAAATCGGGCAATGGATTTTGAATGGCAGTCGGGACAAAAGATAAGAGACTTGTTTACATATGGTCCCTACATAAAACCGCTTTCAAAATCATGTTTATCAAACCATCTGGGATTTAATGGATTTATAATTAGTTCAGATGGGATGATTCCGTTTGTAAAGCGTAACAGCATCGTTTCTATCGGTAAGAGAACATACGGGGACAGTATTGGTGCATCACTGAAAACAAAATATGCGTTGGATTCTCAAGGAAGATTTACGCTTGCAGGTCTGCAAAATAGTATTTTACAAGAAATAAAAGATGAGTTGAAAATAGAGGCGACTGACATAGAATTTTCTGTGGAAAAAAATCTGATTGCGGCATACCGGGATTTGGTAGAAGGTGGGAAACCACAGTTTCTTTTTGTTGCAAATGTAAATAGAACCCGTGATGAGATTACAGAAGAATTTGTAAAACAAATAAAGGCAAAAAAGAAAAAATCATGGAAAAACTGTTGGGATAAGGAACAGAAAGAACTTGAAGACGGGACAGTATTACTTTGGATACCAGTAAATGAGTTAAAAGAATTGGCAATTTCAGCAGATGGAATGGTATACAAAGAAAAAGAATATTCGATGATGCCATCGGCTTCAGCGGCAATTGTTATGTTGATTCGTTGGCTGGATGAAGTTGTATAAATTTCATACCCGAATAAGTAAAAGATAATTTCCCAGAGGAACGGTCATACTCAATCAGCGCAATGAAAAATTATAAAAAGTTTATTCCTTATTTTATAGAAAAGCGACTTACAAAAGTATTGCCCACTTCTGGAACATTAGGAATGAAAGATAGAATTTTCGGGGATAATTTGACAGAATCATTAGATGTGCTTTAAAGAAATAGATTATGGTACGTTTGAAAACAAATCAATTGAATGATGCGGAGGCATATTTGTATACATGTATTTGCCAGTTAAAAATAGCCCTTGAAAAATGTTATGAAAAAGAGGAAAAGCAAGCAACTGAATAAGCTTGATGTCATTTTCTGAAATGGAATTAATGTGGAATGATTAAGTCTATTTAAAGATAACTGCAAGAAGGTGAATAATATTGGCACGAAAGAATTTTTTTGAATTGCTGGAACGAGAAATTGATTTTCAAAAGGAATATGAGAAAATCGAAGATAAGATTATCAATGATGAATTGATGCTGAGCCTGGAAGCTGTGATAGAAAAAGATTTCAGTGACTGGCCGTTCCGTGGAAATTTTATTTCTTTCTGGGAATTAAGATGTCATTTGGGTTTTACATATACGGAATCAGATGTTTATGGGGAAGATAATGAACCGGATAGAAAGCATATCAAGATGGACGATTTTTTGCTCTATTCAGAGATGATGTTGAATATGATGCAGTTACTGGAAGCAAAGCATGAACTGACATATGCGTCCAAGATCCGGTTGGTGAAAGACACGATTTTGTATGATCTGGAAAAAATCAATCACGAAATGGTGAAGCAAAAGGATGGTCGGCTGATTATTGTTCAGAAAGATGCAGCAGTTTCAGCGGTGGTAGATTTGGTAGAACCTGATCTGGCTCAGATTATTCTTGAGTATCATCACTACCTTTTAAAAGGAGATTTGGGAGCGAAGAAGGATGTATTGCGAAAATTGGCAGATGCTTTAGAGCCAAAACGAAAGGAACTTGATAATCTGAATAAAACTTTATGTTCTGATTTCTTTTTCCTTGTCAATAAAATGAATATCAGACATAATAATTGCGATCCGTCAGATAAGTCAAAGTATGTTGAAAAGTTTGATAAGATGACAAAGCAGCAAAAAGAAGCGTGGTATGATGATATCTTTCAACAGGGGCTGATGCTGTTCCTCACAATCGAGCAGGCACAGCGGACAAAGGAGATTGCTGGGTTTAAAGCGTCACTGAATGAGAAATAATGACAGTGAATAAAAAGGACATAATTGAATGTGGTATACTGGCTGGCATGTGGAGGTGCAGGAATGCCGAAGAAGAAAAAAATACAGAGAAAAAGTATAGATAAAACCAAGACAATTCCGAAGCCCAAAGCGAGTATTGAGGAATTACAGGAGTCAAGAAATGGCGGTCAGATTGCATTGAGGGGATATTCTTACCAGTTCTTGTATTCATGCTATTTGATGCTGTCATGTAAAGATGAGAATGCAGTCTTTAATTTGGAAGGTATTGAAGATATTGACAAAATTGTGAGTACAAGTGATGAACAGAAGACAATGCATATTCAATTGAAGTATTCTGAGAACAAGCAGAATGCTTCTTTTATGAAAAGTGTGTTGAAGAATTTCTTAGAAGCCTACTTACTTGATAAAAATAGAGCATTCAAATTAGTGTATGATTTTTCAATTGCAAAAGGGCATCTGAGTAAGTTAGTGAATAATATATTGGATTCAGAAGAATTACAATATTGGAAAGACACAGTTGATGAGATAAAAAATGAAAATCCTCAGTGGAATTGGCATCAGCTTGATTTTGATGATTTCATTTCGAAGATATCGTATGAAAACATTAAAAAGGCAGTATTGGCAGAACGTGTTGAGGTGGCTCTGATTGAAAATTATGATATTACAACAGACAATATCAAACTGTTTGCCAATAGTATCAAAATGTTTTGTTTTGAGAAGATGGAGACAAGAAGTGCCGTATCATTAAATGATTTAAAACATCAAATTGAACTGGTTAAATTCAATATAAGTAAGGGAGCAGAAAATCCGGCTCATGGCTGGATAGAAAAAGTGAATTTTAATGAATTAACTGATCAAGAATCCAGTTATTATGAAGGTAAAAAAGCGACACCGATGGATATTGTGAAGGGGCTGCCTGTATCACGAGTTTTACTTGAAAAGGATATACGAACATCAGTAAATAATTATATGGTGACGGTCATAAAGTCGTCAAGCGGCCAGGGAAAAACAACCTTAGCGCTGAAAACACAATACTGTCTGCAAAAGGAATACACACCGTATCAGCTTATTAATTGCAGTGATAGAGGAACGCTGAGACATATT
>Ga0129311_1000775_pt1 | contig 25529 bp, 28 predicted proteins | sample Go1ome_FD_94435 | JGI IMG/M metagenome (GOLD analysis project Ga0129311, IMG submission 94435) | Western lowland gorrila individual fecal microbial communities from Wisconsin, USA - Go1022B metagenome | ecosystem: Host-associated > Mammals > Digestive system > Large intestine > Fecal | place... | reverse complement strand
TTCTGCATCCTGAAACTTGTGCGGCAGTATCACCGGAAATTGAAGAATTTGTAGCGGGGCTACTTTTACTGAACCTGATATATTGGAAATCAGAATGTAGCAGCGGACTTCCACTTGCGCCAGAAGGCGCCATTTTGCACCAAAAGGTGCCTGTTTTGCTACTTCATCCTCCGATAGTTCCGCTATGTTAGGATAGTATTTTCAATGCACCGGGAGGCGTAAGTGGCCAGCTTGATGTTTTTATCCGTCCGATAGGTCCCCACCGCCTTGATGAGGCCGATGGTACCGATGGAGATCAGGTCCTCGATGCCGACGCCGGTGTTTTCAAACCGCCGGGCAATGTATACCACCAGACGGAGGTTATGTTCAATGAGCTCCTGCCGAGCCGGTTCCTCCCCCAGCCGGGCCAGCAGCTCCGCTTCCCGCTCCTTCGTCAGCGGCGGCGGCAGCGTGTCGCTGCCCCCGATGTAATGCACATCCCCCTGTTCCAAAAGTCCCAGCCGCGTCAGCAGCCGCCGCACCTGTTGCCACATCCCGCTCATACCGACCTCTCCTTCCCACCTGTCCGCCCCAGAGGGCGTGATATTCTGTTCCCAGCTCCGTGGGCGACAGAGCCACCGACAGGCCCGGATACCGCCTGCCGCCCACCGCTGTCCACTCCGACCGTACCGCCAGCAGCAGCCCTCCCTGGACCCCCACCGCCCGGTAGGGCAGCAGGTAAAACCGCAGGTCCGGCGCCGCCTGCCGCAGAGGCTCCAGCAGGTCCGCCGGCAGGCACAGCCCACGCTCCGTCAAAAGGCGCCGCACCGGCGGCGGCAGCAACGGGTCCAAAATTCCCCGGGATACCACCAGCACCGGCTGTCCGCTCGCCGGGTCTGAAAGGCTGGTGCCCGTGTCCCGCAGCGCCGTCAGACGGACGGTCTTCCCCCGCAGGCACACCTCGGCCCGCAGCAGTTCTCCCCGCACACCGTGGCGTGCGGCGGCGCGAAAAATGACGGTCAGCACCAGATACGCCGCCGTGGCGGCCACCAGCAGCGTCCCCGCGTCCACATCTGTATAGAAAACGCCGTTGACCGACGGCACGCCGCCGGTAACGAGCCCCAAACCCAGCACACACCCCGCCAGAGCGCAGGACACGGCAAACAGCAGCAGCGTCAGCCGCAGCAGCCGTTCCTCCCCGCCAAAAGCGGCCATTGCCAGCAAAACCCCTGCCGCCAGCTTCACGGGAGAGGCGGAAAGGAACTCCAATCCCGGCAAAAACACCACCGAGGCATACAGCCCGCCTCCCACGGCGGAGAGGGCGTAGCGCCAGCGGCGGGGCGGGATGCCCGCGAGGCACGCCGTACCCAGCAGCAGCAGATAGTCCATGAGGGCGTTCAGCAAAAACACGCTGTCCAGATATATCACCGTCACCTCTGTTCCCTCCTCCTTCCGGTCAGACTGCCGATACGCAGTATTATAGGACACCCCCGGCGGAAAAGCCGTCGCAAAAGGGATGGCACGGCCATAAAAAAAGCAGCCTGGCGGGCTGCTTGTCCGTCAGGCTGATTTCCTTTACAGTTCAGGCGATATAAGGAACGATCATGGAGGCCACCATGGCCACGATCATGACCACCACCAGCACCAGAGCCAGGGCGCGAGTCTTTTTGCTCATTGCTTTTCCTCCTCCGTCACGATCTTGCGGATGCTTTTTTCCGCCTTGCTTCGAGGCAGCATCAGCTCATGGCCGCAGCCCAGGCACCGGAGCTTGATGTCCATGCCCACCCGCAGGATCTCCCACCGGGTGCTGCCGCAGGGATGCGCCTTCTTCAGTTCCACTTTGTCATGCAGATGCAGGTCCATATGCTTCCTCCTGTCAAACCCGTCTTTCCGCTTGCATATCATATATCAAAACGCCGCCGTGCGGCAGATAGGATGAGACATAACATGCCTGAAAACAATCTTTTTCCGCCGGAGGGACTGCGTCCCCAGCCGGTTTTTTCCCTTCAGACGCTCCAGCAGGCCATGGAGACCGGAACAATCCTGGAGGCCCCGATCCAGCGGTGCGATGTGGAGAAAAATCTTCACATTGCCTTGGGTGCGGTGGCCGCTCTCCTGCCACGGGAAGATGTCCTCGCTCCCTGGATCAGCGGTGCGGACCGGGATATTTCCATATTATCAAGAGTTGGTAAGTCTGTTTGCTTTACAGTAAAAGCCATCCGCCCCGATGGAAAAGGCGCGCCGGTGGCGCTTCTCTCCCGCCGGGAAGTCCAGGAGAGGGCGGCGGAGTATTTCTTTTCCCATCTGCGGCCGGGGGCCGTGGTCACCGCGAAAGTGACCCATTTGGCCGCCTTCGGGGCCTTTTTGGACATTGGCTGCGGCATCATCGCCATGCTGCCGCTGGAGCAGATTTCCGTCTCCCGCATCTCCCACCCCAGAGACCGCTTCCGAGTGGGGCAGAAAATTCTGGCAGTGGTGGGCAGCGTTGACCGGGAACAGCGCCGCTTCACCATGACCCACCGGGAACTGCTGGGCACCTGGCTGGAAAATGCCAGCTGGTTCCAACCCGGCGAAACCGTCAGTGGTGTCGTCCGCAGCGTAAAGGAATACGGCAGCTTCATCGAGCTGACACCGAACCTATCTGGGCTTGCGGACTGCCGGGAGGAGCTTTCCCCCGGCGACCCGGTGTCTGTGTATATCAAGAGCATCCGCCCGGAGCGGATGAAGATCAAATTACAGCTCATTGAAAAGCCGCCGGGTCCAGCGCCTCTGTCTCCCCTGCGGTATCAGATCACAGACGGCTGTCTGGACCGCTGGGTCTACTCCCCGCCCAATTACGAAAAGGCGCCGGTGGAAACGGTGTTCACAGCTCCCGACCCTTAATCTTCTCCCAATAGGCCTTGGCAGCCTGCTCCGTTTTGTTGTCTCCCCACTCGTAGTACTTTACGTCCTTCAAAGCATCCGGCAGGTATTGCTGCTCCACCCAACGGTGGGGGAAATCGTGGGGATAGAGATAATGCTGTTGGTTATCAAAGCCAGTGGTATCGGCGTGGACATTTTGCAGCTGCCGGGGGATATCACCGCTTTTTCCCTTTTTCAGGTCCGCCATGGCAGCAATGATGGCGTTGTGTGCGGTGTTGGACTTGGGCGCAGTGGCCAGCAGGATGGCGGCCTCCGCCAGGGGAAGCCGGGCCTCCGGCAGTCCCACCTGCAAGGCGGCGTCCACGCAGGCTTTCGTGATGGCGATGGCCATGGGATACGCAAGGCCCACATCCTCGGCGGCGATGACGAGAAGCCGCCGGCAGGGAGACAGCAGGTCCCCCGCCTCCAGCAGCCGGCCCAGGTAGTGGACCGCCGCGTCGGGGTCGCTGCCTCGGATGGACTTTTGCAGGGCGGAGAGGATGTCATAGTGGGCGTCGCCGTCCCGGTCGTAGCGCATGGCGCTGCGCTGGGCCACCTGTGCGGCGTCCTCTTTCGTGATCCGCAGCGCGCCGTCTTGAGGCCGGGCCGCCTGGCACAGCAGCTCCACTGCGTTGATGGCCTTGCGGACATCGCCGCCGCAGGCGGTGGCGATTTGGAGGGGTACTCCTTCCTCCCAGGAAAGAGGCAAAGAGCTGCGCTCCTGTTCGATGCTTAAAGCTCGCAGGACAGCCGGCTCCGTCTCCTCCGCCGGGACGGCCTTGAATTCAAACACCGTGCTGCGGGACAGCAGAGCGCTGTATACGTAAAAATACGGGTTTTCCGTAGTGGAGGCGATGAGGGTCAGCTTGCCGTTCTCCATAAACTCCAGCAGGCTCTGCTGCTGCTTTTTATTGAAGTACTGGATCTCGTCCAGATACAGCAGCACGCCGCCGGGAGCCAGCAACGTGCCCACATCGGCGATGATGTCCTTGATGTCCTGTAAGGACGCTGTGGTGGCGTTGAGCCGGTAGAGGGTCTTGTTGGTTTTTTCCGCGATGATGTTGGCGATGGTGGTCTTACCGGTGCCGGAGGGACCGTAAAAGACCATGTTGGTATCCGTGCCGCTTTCAATGAGGCGCCGCAGCACCGCGCCGGGAGCCAGCAGATGCCGCTGGCCCACCACCTCGTCCAGGGTCTTGGGGCGGATCTCGTCCGCCAAGGGACGCTGCATAGCTGTCCCTCCTTTCTAATTTCAGTATCTTATCATAGTTCTCTGGGGATTTCCATGGTTTTTTCCCTAGTCATTTGGCGAAAGTTGTGGTATCCTGTCACAGAGGTGATGACTATGGCATCCAAGGCCGCGATCAAGCGCATCATTGAAACATTAAAGGACATCTATCCCGATGCCCTTTGCTCCCTGCAATACAAAAAGGACTACGAACTGCTGTTCGCCGTCCGCCTGTCCGCCCAGTGTACCGACGAGCGGGTAAACAAGGTGACGCCCGCCCTGTTTGCACGTTTCCCTACGCTGGAGAGCTTCGCGGAGGCGGACCCCAAAGAGGTGGGTGAATACATCCACTCCTGCGGCTTTTTCAACGGCAAGGCCCGGGACCTGGTGGCCTGTGCCCAGCAGCTTTTGGAAAAGCACGGCGGCAAGGTCCCCGGCACCATGGAGGAGCTGACTGCCCTGCCCGGTGTGGGCCGCAAGACCGCCAACCTCATTCTGGGCGACATTTTCGGCCAGGAGGGCTATGTCTGCGACACCCACTGCATCCGCATCACCGGGCGCCTGGGCATCACCGACGGCTCCAAGGACCCCCTTCAGGTGGAGCGGCAGCTGCGCCAGTGCATTCCGCCTAAGGAGTCCAGCAATTTCTGCCACCGGATGGTGCTATTCGGCCGGGACACCTGTACCGCCCGGTCCCCCAAGTGCGAGGGCTGCCCCCTGGCAAAGGACTGCGCCGCCTTCAAAGCCGCGGCAAAACTGAAAAAATAACTTCCCGTGCCTGTACAGCCGCCTGTACAGGCACATTTTTCTGCTCCCGCTCATATACTGCTTTGGAACACGAAAACACCACGCGATCCAGGAGGTCATATGGACGAAAACACAGCCAGACTGGCAGAACATCTGAAAAACAACCCCGCCCTGCTGCGGCAGCTGGCCCAGTCCAAGGACGGGCAGAGCCTCATGCGGATGCTGACGCAGCAGGACCAGGGTGCCGCTCTGCAAAAGGCGGCCCAGTCCGCCGCCCGGGGCGACACAACGGATATGGTGCGGATGGTGACCCAGCTGATGCAGAGCCCCGATGGGGCGGCGTTGGTGGAGCGCATCAACAAAGCCCTGCGGAAATAAACATATTTTGGGGAAAGGCAGGTGGCGGCGGTGGCCGAATTTGACGAAAAACTCAACAGCATCCTGTCCAATCCCGACGCCATGTCCCAGATCATGCAGTTGGCCCAGTCCCTGTCCGGCGGACAGGAGCAGCCACCCGCCCCGCCTTCTCCACCGCCTCCACCCCGGCCGGCTCCCCGGCAGAGTGCCCCGCCCCAGGACCTTCTTTCCTCCCTGGCCGGCGGCATGGACCCCAAGCTCCTGACCCGGCTGCTTCCCATCGTCCAGGAGCTGGGCGGCCAGCAGGACAGCAACGCCCGGGCCCTGCTGTACGCCCTGCGGCCCTATCTCCGGGAGGACCAGCAGGAAAAGGTGGAGCGGGCACTGCAGCTGGCCCGACTGTTTCATTTAGGGAAGAAATTCCTGGCGGGATGGGAGGGATAGGCCATGTATAACCGCTACATCCGCAATGACAACGGCTCCTATACCCGCATTCCCCAGGAGGAGCCACCCAGGGCCCAGCAGGGCGGCTCCCAGCAGCCAAAACAGGACCCGCCGCCCCCGCCTCCAAAGCAGGAACCGCCTGCCCGGGACGGGCCGCGCCGCGAGCCTCCTCCGCCGTCCTCCGCCGGACGGATGGCGGATGGCCTCACCGGGTTCCTCCGGCACATTCTCGACCAGCTGCATCTGGACCATGTGGACACCGGAGACCTGCTGCTTCTGCTGCTCTTGTTCTTCCTGATCCGGGAGGACGCGGACGAGGAGTTGCTGGTGGCTCTGGGGCTGCTGCTCATTTTGTAAACACCCTTCGCGGCGCCGCGGAGGGTGTTTCTTTCCGCCAAGAACGGATTGCACTTTCCATAACACCGTGATATAATGTATCAGTTAAATTGTCGCTTTGTATCCTTTGGTGCGGAGCGGCGTTGAGTTTGAGGTGTTTTGCAATGGAAAATCAAGTGCAGAAAAAGAGAATTTTGAGCGGCATCCAGCCTTCCGGTGACCTGACCCTGGGCTCCTACCTGGGCGCCATCCGCAACTGGGCGGCCCTGACCGATGAATATGACTGCTACTACATGCTGGCGGACATGCACACCATCACGGTGCGGCAGGTGCCGGCGGACCTGCGCCGCCACACCCTGACCCAGGTGGCTGCCTACATCGCCAGCGGCCTGGACCCGGAGAAGAACACGCTGTTCGTCCAGTCCCACGTGCCCGCCCATGCCCAGCTGGGCTGGGTGCTGGACTGCTACACCATGTTCGGCGAGCTCAGCCGTATGACCCAGTTCAAGGACAAGTCCGCCAAAAACGCGGACAATATCAACGCGGGATTGTTCACCTATCCCGCTCTCATGGCGGCTGACATCCTGCTGTACCAGGCGGACCTGGTGCCCGTGGGCGGCGACCAGAAACAGCACGTGGAGATCTGCCGGGACATCGCGGGCCGTTTCAACGGCATTTACGGCGATACCTTTAAAATTCCCGAGCCCTATATCCCCCAGGTGGGCGCCCGGGTCATGAGCCTGACCTCCCCGGAAAACAAGATGTCCAAGTCCGACAAGGATCAAAACGGCTGCGTCTACATGCTGGAGAAGCCCGAGGACATCATGCGCAAATTTAAAAAGGCCGTCACCGATTCCGACGCCTGCGTCCGCTTCGACCCTGCCGCCAAGCCCGGTGTGTCCAACCTGATGCAGATCTACTCTGTGGCCACTGGCCGCAGCTTCGATGAAATCGAAAAGGAATTCGCCGGCCGCGGCTACGGCGATTTCAAAAAAGCCGTGGGCGAGTCCGTGGTGGAGCTGCTGCGCCCCATTCGGGAGGAGACGGAGCGTCTGCTGGCCGACAAAGCATATCTGGAGAGCGTGTACCGCGCCGGTGCCGAAAAGGCCTCCCGGGTTGCGGACCGCACCGTTGCCAAGGTCTACAAAAAAGTGGGCTTCCTGGCTCGCTGACGGAGGGCCGTTATGCATCTGGACAATCAACTGATCGCCTATGTGGTCCTGGCTTTGCTGGTGGCCCTGGTGGTGAGCTTTCTCATGACCCCGGTGGTCAAGACTTTCGCTTACAAGGTGGGCGCCATCGACGTGCCCAAGGACGCCCGCCGGATGCACAAGGTCCCCATTCCCCGTCTGGGCGGTCTGGCCATTTTTATCGGCTTCATGGTGAGCATCTTGCTGTTCGTGCCTATCACCTCTGAGATGAAGAGCATCCTGCTGGGTGCCGTCATCATTGTGGTTCTGGGCGTGGTGGATGACATCATGGCCCTGCCCGCCATGCTGAAGTTCGTGGTGCAGATCGTGGCGGCGGCTATTCCCGCCACCCACGGCGTCACCATTCTGGCCTTCTCCAATCCCAACATTTTCTCGGATAATCTGTACTGGGTGCTGGGTGGCCTGTCTGTTCCTTTCACCATTCTCTGGATCGTGGCCATCACCAACTCCGTGAACCTCATTGACGGTCTGGACGGCCTTGCCAACGGTGTGTCCGCCATCTCCGCCACCACCATGCTGGTCATCGCCCTGCTGGCCTCCGAGGCCCAGGTGGCCATCGTCATGGCGGCTCTGGTGGGCGCCTGCGTGGGCTTCATGCCGTACAACCTGAACCCCGCCAAAATGTTCATGGGTGACACGGGTGCCACCTTCCTTGGCTATATTCTGGCCACCATGTCCATCCAAGGCCTGTTCAAGTATTACGCTGTTATTTCTTTCGTGGTGCCCTTCCTCATCCTGGGCCTGCCCATTTTCGACACGGCTTTCGCCTTCATCCGCCGCATCGCCCACGGCCAGAGCCCCATGCACGCCGACCGCAGCCATATCCACCATCGGCTCATTGACATGGGCCTGAGCCAGAAACAGGCGGTGGCCACGCTGTACGTCATCTCCGCCATTCTGGGCCTTTCCGCCGTGGTTCTGACCACCGGCGGCGAGGAAAAGGCCATGCTGTTCTTCGCGGCGCTGTGCATCGTGGCCGTGGTGGCCGCCCGGGTGGTTTTCCCCAAGGAGGTCAAGGAGGAGCTCCACGAAGAGCTGGAGGAACTGAAAGAACACGGGCACCATGAGGAGCCCGGGAAAGACGAGGAAGCATGAGTATGGACAAGCTTCGTATTATGAGCGTCTTCGGCACCCGGCCGGAGGCTATTAAAATGTGCCCGCTGGTGAAGGAGCTAGCCTCCCATCCGGAGATTGAGAGCCTTTGCTGCGTCACTGCCCAGCACCGGCAGATGCTGGACAGCGTGCTGGAGGTCTTTGACCTGAAGCCGGACTACGACCTGAACATCATGACCCCCCGTCAGACCCTCTCCACCATCACCAGCAAATGCCTCACCGGTATGGATGAGGCCATTGAGACTCTGAAGCCGGACATGATCCTGGTCCACGGCGACACCTCCACCACCTTTGCCGGCGCCCTGTCCGCCTTTTACCACCAGGTGCCGGTGGGCCATGTGGAGGCAGGATTGCGAACTTACGACAAATATTCCCCCTTCCCGGAGGAGATGAACCGCAAGCTGGTGTCCGCCATTGCGGACCTGTACTTCTGCCCCACCGTCAATAACAAGCACAACCTCCTGAAAGAAGGCATCACCGACGGCCTGTTCGTCACCGGCAACACGGTCATTGACGCTTTGAAAACTACCGTCCGGGAGGATTATACCTTTTCTACCGATGAACTGAACCACCTGCCCTACGGGGAAAAGAAAGTCCTCCTGGTCACCTGCCACCGGCGGGAGAATTACGGCGAGCCCATGAAACAGATTATGCTGGCCCTCCGGCAGATTGCAGAGCAGAACGAGGATGTGGAGCTGGTCTACCCGGTGCACCTCTCCCCGGTGGTGCGGGAGGCAGTGGACAAATACCTGCGTGGCGCGCCTCGGGTCCACCTCATTGATCCCCTGCCCGCTGACGAGATGCACAACCTCATGGCCCGCTCCTATCTGGTACTGACGGATTCCGGCGGTCTCCAGGAGGAGGCGCCCGCCCTGGGCAAGCCCGTCTTGGTCATGCGCCGGGAGACAGAACGGCCCGAGGCTGTGGAGGCCGGCACGGTGAAGCTCTGCGGCGTGGTGCAGGACGATATCGTCACCATGACGGAGCGCCTCATCCACGACCAGGAGGCCTACCGCAAAATGGCCCACGCCGTAAACCCCTACGGCGACGGCCATGCCTGCGAGCGTATCGCCCAGGCCATTCTCTGGCACTTTGGCCGGGGCGAAAAGCCGGCAGAGCTCAACGCATAAACCCGCCGTCCCGCGGAAAGGAGGGTCCCCATGGACAAGCGGACGCTGAATCGCATCACGGCGGTCTTTCTGACGCTGCTGGTTCTGGTGGTGGCCTTCATGCTTTCCGGCAGTTTCCGGCGGACCACCAGAGTGGTCCTGCCCCAGGAATCCCAACAGGATGAGCAAATTCCCGGCTTCCCCGGTGATTCCACGGACGCATTGACGGTGGTGTCTGTTGCGCCGGACACGGTACAGGCCGCCATAGAGACTCTGGCCCGGCCGGAGCAGTACCGCCAAACCGTCAGCGTGCAGCAGTTCTGGAGCGGCGAAAGCGGCACCGTGGAAACCACGGCGGCGGTCCTAACCCCCTGGAGCCGTCTGGACCGCCAGTTGGCGGACGGCCGCCAGCGCCACGTTCTCACCGACGGGGAGACGACCTACATCTGGTATAACAGCGAGAAGTCCGTGCTCCGCGTCTCCGCCGGCTCCATTACCGCCGACATGGAGCAGTCCATCCCCACTTACGAGGATATTTTGCGTCTGCCGGTGGAGACCATCGCCGCCGCGGATTATCGCACCATCGGCGACCAGGTCAACTGTATTTTTGTGGAAACCGCCGCCGATGGGGCGGGCTATACTCTCCGCTACTGGGTCAGCGTGGACACCGGCCTATTAGTGGCGGCGGAAAAGCTCAGCGGCAAGGAGACTGTCTACCGGATGTGGCAGACCGCCATTGACCTGGCCCCGGCCTTCACGGACGAATTTACCCTGCCGGGCGGGACCGTCCTGGCTGAACCCTGACTGAAAAAACACGCCGTAAAAGCGGCGTGTTTTTCTTGCTGTGATGGACAATACAGCCTTGACAAGTCCCCCCGGAAAAGAGATAATATAGGGTGTTGTATTGTGTAAATTACTGGCATGGAGGTACATTCATGGCGCTTGATATGAAGTTTTTTGACGAGATGGAAGCTCGTATCCCCAAGGGAAAGGTCCGTACCCGGTTCGCCCCCTCCCCCACCGGCTATATGCACGTGGGCAACCTGCGCACCGCCCTGTACACCTGGCTCATTGCCCGCCACAACCACGGCACCTTTATCCTCCGCATTGAGGACACGGACCAGGGCCGTCTGGTGGAGGGCGCCACGGACGTCATCTACCGCACCCTGGCCGAATGCGGCCTCGACCACGACGAAGGACCCGATGTGGGCGGCCCCGTGGGTCCCTACATTCAGTCCGAGCGCCGGGGACTTTACGGCAAGTATGCCGAGCTGCTGGTGGAAAAGGGCGCGGCTTATTACTGCTTCTGCGAAAAGACAGAGTCCGAGGAGGATTCCGGTGAATGGGAGCGGGCGGACGATCCCTGCCGCAGCCTGAGTCCTGAGGAGGTCCAGGCCAATCTGGCCGCTGGCAAGCCCTATGTCATTCGCCAGCGCATCCCCCATGAGGGCACCACTACCTTCCACGATGTCAGCTTCGGCGACATTACCGTGGAGAACAAGACTTTGGACGACCAGGTGCTGCTGAAGCGGGACGGCCTGCCCACCTATAACTTTGCCAACGTGGTGGATGACCACCTGATGGGCATTACCCACGTGGTTCGGGGCAGCGAGTACCTGTCCTCCGCCCCCAAGTACAATCTTCTGTACGAGGCCTTCGGCTGGGACATTCCCACCTACGTTCACTGCTCCCCCGTCATGCGGGACCAGCACAACAAAATGAGCAAGCGCCACGGCGACCCCTCTTACGAGGACCTGATCGCTAAGGGCTATCTGACCCCCGCCGTTTTGAACTATGTGGCACTGTTGGGCTGGGCGCCCAAGGGCGAGCGCAGCGAGCAGGAGATCTTCTCCCTGGAGGAGCTGGTGGATGCTTTCGACATTGCCGGCATTTCCAAGTCTCCCGCCATTTTTGACATTGTCAAGCTGGAGCACTTCAACGCCCTCTACCTCCGTGCCCTGCCGGCGGAGGAGTTTGCCAAGGTGGCGGAGCCCTACATCCGTCAAAGTGTGAAGAACCCCGCCATTGACACCTCCGCCATTGCCGCTTTGCTGCAGGCCCGGTGCGAAAAGCTGACGGATATCCCTGAGAAGGTGGATTTCTTTGATGCTTTACCGGAATACAGTGTGGAGTTTTACACCAACAAGAAATCCAAAACCGACTCCACCGTTTCCGCCGCCATGCTGGAGGCCGTCATCCCCGCTCTGGAGGCACTCCCCGATTGGACCATGGACACCGTCCATGATACCCTCATCGGCTTGGCCGCGTCTTTGGGCGTGAAGAACGCCACCCTCATGTGGCCCGTCCGCATCGCCGTGGCCGGCAAGCTGGTGACTCCCGGCGGTGCCGTGGAGCTGTGCCATATTCTCGGAAAGGATGAGACCCTGCGCCGCCTGCGTGTGGGCCTTGACATGCTGAAACAATGAGTCAGCTGGAACGCCAGTTTCAAATTCTGGCCGATCACTGGCACAGAGGCTTTGGCCAGGAAGTCAAACGCTCTGCCATTGCCTTTTGTCTGCTGGTATTGCTCTTTTTCGGTGCCTGCATGGTGTCTCCTTCCCTGCGGGAACTGCTGGCAAATCAGGTGCTGCCCCTGTTTGGCGGCATGGACATCTCCAATGAGGACGGGTCTTTTTCCGCCCTGGCGCTGTTTTCCAACAATGTGCGGGCTTGCTCCGTCACCATGGTGTACGGCCTGCTGCCTTACATGCAGCTGTCCGCATTGGCGCTGGGCATCAACGCCATGGTCATTGGTTTTCTGGCGTCCTACTATTTTATCTCCGGCATCTCTCCCCTGACGTTTTTGCTGGGCATCCTGCCCCACGGTATTTTTGAGCTGCCGGCCTTGGTGTTGGCCTTTGCCATGGGGCTGTATGTCTGCGGCCAAATGACTCGCCGCTGCCGACACGATGAGACCGCATTGCCCCTATGGGACTGCGTGACACTGATGAGCTGGCTGCTGCTTCTGGTCCTGATCCCCCTGCTGGCGGTGGCTGCCGCCATGGAGACCTATGTGACGCCTCTGCTTCTTTCCCTGGCGATGTGATTTTGAATTTCTTTGAATTTCAGATAAAGGACTGTATATCGATATGAGTAAACTCACCATTCCTGCCGGTTACCAGATGCCCCTGACCAACAATGAATTGCAGCGGGCCATCGAGCTCATCCACGAGGAATTTCAGCACAGCCTGTCCATCCGTCTGAACCTGCACCGGGTCTCCGCTCCCTTGTTCGTGGACGGCAGCACTGGTTTGAACGATGACCTCAACGGTGTAGAGCGGGCCGTGACCTTTGACATTCCCGATGTGGGCACCGACGGCCAGGTGGTCCACTCCCTGGCCAAGTGGAAGCGTCTGGCCCTGAAGCGGTATGAATTCAAGGTGGGCACCGGCCTTTACACCGATATGAACGCCATCCGCCGGGACGAGGAGGTGGATAACCTCCACTCCATCTATGTGGACCAGTGGGACTGGGAAAAACACATCGACGTGACGAACCGGAACATGCAGTATTTGAAGGACACGGTCCGGGACATCGTGGGCGCCATCTGTGACACCTCCGCCGCTTTACGGAACGCCTATCCTGTGCTGACCTTCAAGCCGGAGCGGGATGTACATTTCATTACCACCCAGGAGCTGGAGGACCGTTACCCCGATCTGACGCCCAACGAGCGGGAAACGGAGATCTGCCGCCAGTACCGCACGGTGTTTCTTATGCAGATCGGCAAGACCCTCCACTCCGGCCAGAAGCACGATGGCCGCGCTCCCGACTACGATGACTGGAACCTCAACGGCGACATTCTCATGTGGAACCCCGTTCTGGGGCGGAGCTTTGAGCTTTCTTCCATGGGCATCCGCGTGGACGCCGCCGCTCTGGACCGTCAGTTGACAGAGGCCCATTGCGACCACCGCCGCAAGCTGCCCTTCCACCAGATGCTGCTGAATGGCCAGCTGCCCCAGTCCATCGGCGGCGGCATCGGCCAGTCTCGCCTGTGCATGCTGCTGCTGGGCACCTGCCACATCGGTGAGGTCCAGGTCAGCCTGTGGGACCAGGAAACCGTGGAAGCCTGTGAAAAAGCTGGTATCACGCTACTGTAAAGGAATATTACATCACATAAAAAGCATCCGTTTTCCACGTTGGAAAACGGATGCTTTTTATGTGATGCAGCAGGAAAAGATCCATTCCGCCGCTTTCGGCGCGCCTCCCGCAATACGAAAGCTCTGTGCGATCCGGTTTGTTTTCTGCCGGAAGGAATCATCAGACAGCACTTTTTGAAGGGCCTCCCCAATGTCCTTTGGCTTTTCCGAAGTCAATCGCAAGCCCATCCCCAACTCCTCCATGCGGTCCGCTACTGCCGCTTCCTCGCTCTGCTGCGGGTCCAGCACCGTGGGAACACCGTACCAAATAGCCTCGCTGACGCTGTTCATACCGCAGTGGGTCAAAAACACATCCGCCCGGCGCAGCACGGACAACTGGTCCACCCGTTCCTCCACTTGAATATAAGGAGGCAGTGGCCCCAATGCAGCCAAATTTTCAGCTGTCCCCACCGACAGCACAGCATCTACATCCATATCTTTCAGAACAGCCGCACAGTTTCTGCAAAAACAGTTTCTGCAAAAGCTTTTGCGGTCGTACATGACTGTTCCCAGGGATACATACACCAGAGGCCGGATCTTGCACGGCAGCGGTTCATTCCGTTCCGGCACAGACGGTCCCACGAAGGCGTACCGCTCTGAAAAGGTTTCAGCCATGGGCTGAAAGGCCCGTGAGGTATAGACAATGGTGTTGGTCTCATTGTCGTTCTGCAGCAGGTCTGTGACCTTTTTCACCATATATCCGTGCTGTCGCAGCAGGGCCATTTTCCTGCTGATTCGAGGCATCCCCAGCAAAGACCATAGCAGTTCCTCGGCCTTGGGTTTCATCAGCCGGGCAGAGTATTGGTGGAAAGCAAACGTGGTGGTAGAGCATACATAGGGAATGCCCAGCTTTCCGGCAAACAGCTTTCCCCAAAAGCAAACCGAGTCCGACACGATGACATCCGGCTGAAAATCCTCCAGTTCCCGACAGACCTTCTCCTCCAGGGTCAGCGTGGTGTCCGTCACCATCTCCACCAGGGCCGCGAAATCCCGTCCCAACTTTTTGTCCAGGTTCCCGGGTGCCGGCGGTATGGCACCGTCGCAGCAAATCACCTCCGCCCCGGTGGCCTCCAGCTTCTCCCGGAAGGGCGCAAAGGAATAATAGCGCACCTGGTGCCCCATGGCCGTCAACTGCCGCACCACCTCCACAGTGGGGTTGGTATGCCCCCAGGCGGGAATGCAGAAAAACACGATCCTGCTCATGTGGGGTCCTCCCCGCTGAGAATAGCGTCAAACTGCCGGAACAGCACATCGTCCTTGGTGATGGCGATTCCCTGCTTTTCATCAGCCAATACCAGCAGCGTATCGCCCGGGTGAATGTCAAACAGGTCCCGCACCCCTTTCGGAATCACAATTTGTCCTCTTTCTCCCACGCGGACCGTACCGGCAAATTTTCCCTTCGACTGTTTCATAACGCGTTCCTCCCGCGAGTATGTAAATTCATATTTTTCATACTTTTATTACATCTGCGAAAAGCAGTTGTCAATCCCAAACACACAAGCTCTGGCAAAAAAAACAGTACTGCCGGTTTTCGGCAGTACTGTTTTTCAATAAAGTAAATTAGCTTTACACCTGCTGTGGTGCCTCATTGGCAGCGTTGTACGCCTCCAGCAGCTTTTCATCCCGCTGGCGCTTTTCCTCGATGGACTGGACCAGCAGCATGTCCTTCACCTTCATGAGGCGAGTGGTGGTGGAACGATCGTTTTCATCCAGCTTCATGGAGATATAGCGGATTGCCTCCTGGGTGTTGGGGATCATCACATACTCCAGGGCGTTGACGCGGCGGCGGGTCTTTTCGATCTCCTCCGCCATGAGCTGAGCGGACTTTTCGATCTCTGCCAGCTTCAGCATCTTCTGGAACACCTTGCCCAGAGCATCCACCGCCGTATCCAGTTCGCCGGAGGTGGCGGCAAAGCCATAGGGATAAATGTCGGCGTCCGACTTTGTCTTAGTCTGGAAGTGATACACCGGCACATTAACGGACATGATGTTCTGGCTGGTCATGGTCAGCTCCACGCTCTGCTTAGGATACAGCAACGCCTGCTCCAAAGCCTCGGAGGACATGAGGGCGGAGGCAACGGTAAAGGACTTGTGCACCGTCATCAGCTCCTCTTCCACTTCAGCTCGAAGGGCGCGGACCTCCCGGACCGTGTCCAGGAACTGCTTCATAAGCTCATCTCGCTTGTCCTTCAGCAGCTTGTGGCCCCGCTGGGCGGTGCGCAGCTTGCCTTTCAGGCGGGTCAGCTCCATACGGGTGGGGTTCACCGTGATATTCGCCATTGGTTGCCCCCTCCTTTATTCCTGGTCTTTCTTGGGCCAGTACTTCTCAATATACTCGGGTTTGATACGTTTCAGCTCGCTCTTGGGCAGGATGCTCAACAGCTCCCAGCCCAGGTCCAGCGTCTCCTCGATGGAGCGGTTCTCCTCGTAGCCCTGGTTCACGTAGCGCTTTTCAAATTCATCGGCGAACTTGGCGTACAGCAGGTCCGTGGGCGTCAGAGCCGCTTCGCCCAGGATGGACATCAGCTCCTTATTATCCTTACCGGTGGCGTAGGCGGCGAAAAGCTGGTTCATGGTATTGGCGTGGTCTTCGCGGGTCTTGCCCTCGCCGATGCCCTTGTCCTTCAAACGGGACAGAGAGGGCAGCACATCCACAGGAGGATGGATGCCCTGGCGGTACAGCGCGCGGCTGAGGATGATCTGGCCCTCGGTGATATAACCGGTCAGGTCGGGGATGGGGTGGGTCTTGTCATCCTCGGGCATGGTCAGGATGGGGATCAGGGTAATGGAGCCGGGATTTCCCAGACGGCGGCCGGCCCGCTCGTACAGCGTGGCTAGGTCCGTGTACAGATAGCCGGGGAAGCCACGGCGGCCCGGGACCTCCTTTTTGGCGGCGGAGACCTCACGCAAAGCCTCGGCGTAGTTGGTGATATCGGTCATGATGACCAACACGTGCATTCCCTTCTCAAAGGCCAGGTACTCAGCTGCAGTCAAGGCCATACGGGGGGTGGAAATACGTTCAACAGCCGGGTCGTTGGCCAGGTTGGAGAACAGAACGGTACGGTCAATGGCACCGGTGCGGCGGAACTCGCTGACGAAGAACTCAGACTCCTCGAAGGTGATGCCGATGGCGGCAAATACCACGGCGAAGTTGGAGGACTCATCGCCCAGCACCTTGGCCTGACGGGCGATCTGGGCAGCCAGGTTGGCGTGAGGCAGGCCGGAGCCGGAGAAAATAGGCAGCTTCTGACCACGGACCAGCGTGTTCAGTCCGTCGATGGTGGAAACACCGGTCTGGATGAACTCGTTGGGGTAGTCGCGGGCAGCGGGGTTCATGGGCAGGCCGTTGATGTCCCGGTACTCCTCCGGCAGGATATCGGGACCGCCGTCGATGGGCTGGCCCATGCCGTTGAACACGCGGCCCAGCATATCGCCGGACACACCCAGCTGCAAGGGGTGCCCCAGGAAACGGACCTTGGCGTCCGCCAGGTTGATGCCGGCGGCGGATTCGAACAGCTGGACCACGGCGGTATCGCCGTTGACCTCCAGCACCTTGCCCCGGCGGATGGAGCCGTCGTGCAGCTCCACCTCCACCAGCTCGTCATAGGTGACATTCTCCACCATGCGGACCATCATCAGAGGGCTTACGATCTCCTCTACGGTTTTATATTCACGGATCATCAGTTCTCACCTCCCTGAGCGGCGATCTCCTCGATCTGCTGCTCCATCTCGGCCTCGATACGGGCATATGCCTGGGGATACTCCTCCACGGGCACGCTCTTGGCGCGACCGATCTTCTCACGGGCGGGGATGGAAAACAGGTCCATCACGGAAGCGCCCTGGGCGATGGCGCCGCGGCACAAAGCCTCGTACCGCAAGATCATGGCCAGCATCTTTTCCTGGCGATCATAGCTGGAATAGCTGTCAATGTCCAGGAAGGCGTTTTGCTGCAGGAAATCCTCGCGGACCATGCGGGCCACTTCCAGGGTCAGCTGGTCTCCGGGGGACAGGGCGTCCTTGCCCACCAGCTGAACGATCTCGTTCAGACTGGATTCGCTTTGCAGGATACTCATGGCCTTGCCGCGGTTCTGCATAAACTCCACGCCGAAGTTCTCATCAAACCAGGGCTTCAAAGTATCCAGATACAAAGAGTAGGAGTTCAGCCAGTTGATGGCGGGGAAATGGCGCTTATAAGCCAAGGACGCGTCCAGCGCCCAGAACACCTTCACGATACGCATGGTGGCCTGAGACACAGGCTCGGACAAGTCGCCGCCCGGAGGGGACACGGCGCCCACAGCCGTCAGGCTGCCCCGGCGCTCGTCGGAACCAATGCACTCCACAGAGCCGGCACGTTCATAGAACTGGGCCAACCGGGAAGCCAGGTACGCGGGATAGCCTTCTTCGCCGGGCATCTCTTCCAGACGGCCGGACATCTCACGCAGAGCCTCGGCCCAGCGGGAGGTAGAGTCGGCGATAACGGCCACGTCATAGCCCATGTCACGGAAGTACTCGGCGATGGTGATGCCGGTGTACACGGACGCCTCACGGGCGGCCACGGGCATATCCGAGGTATTGGCGATCAGCACGGTCCGCTTCATCAGAGACTCGCCGGTACGGGGGTCCTTCAGTTCGGGGAACTCCCGCAGAACGTCGGTCATCTCGTTGCCGCGCTCGCCGCAGCCGATGTAGACCACGATATCCACATCAGACCATTTGGCCAGCTGGTGCTGCACCACGGTCTTGCCGGAACCAAAGGGACCAGGCACGGCGGCGGTGCCGCCCTTGGCGATGGGGAACAGCGTGTCGATGATGCGCTGGCCGGAGCACAAGGGGCGCTTAGGGGGATACTTATGGCTGTAAGGACGGCCCACACGGACAGGCCACTTTTGGGTCATGGTCAGGGGCACTTCCCTGCCGTCTTCCGTTTTCAGGGTGGCAATGGTCTCCGTTACGTTGAAGGAGCCGCTCTTGATATCGGTGATGGTGCCGCTCATCTTAGGAGGCACCATGATCTTATGGAGCACCACGGAGGTCTCAGGCACGGTGCCGATAACATCGCCGCCAATGACCTTGTCGCCCACCTGGACAGTGGGAGTGAACTCCCACTTCTTCTCATGGTCCAGGGCGGGGACCTCCACACCACGGGTGATGCAGGCGCCCACCTTTTCCACGATCTTCTCCAGAGGACGCTGGATGCCGTCGTAAATGCCCTCGATCATGCCGGGACCCAGCTCCACGCTCATGGGCGCACCGGTGGTGACCACCTCGGCGCCGGGTCCCAGGCCGGAGGTCTCCTCATAGACCTGAATGGAGGCGGTATCCCCCTTCATGGTCAGGATCTCGCCGATCAGACGCTGGGGACCCACACGGACCACGTCGGACATATTGGCGTCCGCCAGGCCCATGGCTACCACCAGCGGTCCGGAAACTTTAACAACTTTACCGCTCAAACTGTAAAACCTTCTTTCATCAGATTCGCGGAAGGACTGCCGCGCTTCACGCGCGGACTGCTTTAGAGGATATCCGCGCCCACCGCGCGTTCGATGGCCCGCTGGATATTGTTTTTGCCGATGCCCAAGGAGCCTTCCCGGCCCGGGATCAAAATAATGGCGGGCCGCAGCTCATCCTTGTAGCGGGAGATCACGTCATCCATGTCCTTGGCCAACTGCTCCGTGAGATAGATCACGGCGCAGTCAGTCTTGGCCAGCTCCTTTACTTTCTCCCTGGCCTCGTCCACGGAGGTGACCGGATAGGTATCCAGGCCCAGAGCACGGAAGCCCATGACAGACTCCCAATCGCCGATCACGGCGATGCGATACGTTGTAGCCATACTCAACCTCCCGCCTTACACATAGCTGGCCCGCAGCCGGGAACGGATCACATCCGCCGGCAGGCCGGTGCTGCGTCCGATGAGAAGGATGCGCAGATTGGTGTACTCCGTCTCTTTGGCTGCCAGATATCCCACCAAAGGCGCTTCTCCGAAGGGGACGAACTGTGCTCCCGCCAGATAGTCGCCCACAGCGTCATCGCAGAGCTTTTCAAACTCCGTCATGGGACCGCCGCTCAGCGCCTCGGCGCCGGCCTCCGCGGCCTCCTGGAAGCGGGTAGACCGGTACAACTCCTTCAGCCCGCTGCCCTTTCCGGCACTGACCTTTAAAATGGCGTCTTCCGCCACCTCGCCGCCGGCAAACAGAATGCCGGCAAGGAAAGTCTCGTTCTTCCCCATGCGGATGGTGCGGATCAAGGAACGCAGGTTGGCCGCATCAATCTGGGCCTTTACATAGCCGTGCAGGAACGCGCTGCCGGTGGTTTCCGCCACAGCGTCCATATCCTTGTAGCACCAGCGGTCCAAAACGATGTCGCTGAGCTGTGGGTCACGGGTGGTCTCCAGCACCTCCCGGGCCTCCGCCGCGGCGGCAGCCACCATGGGCGGCAGGCTTTCCAGTTCGCCGCTCTGAAGGGCTTTTTTCAACTCCGCCGCAGGGACACGGCCCATGTCCATCAGCATATGGTCAGGACTCACGCCCATAGCGCCGGCCTTTAAAATGGCCTTTACATTGTGATAATCATATTTCAGCTTGAAAATATCGATATACCTGGGATCCGGCGCACTGTCCGTCAGATCGGTAAGAGTCTCCTCCCGGGCGGCGGACAATGCCGCGTCCAGAGACTCTGGGTCCGTGGCGTGGAGCTCGGGATAGCCGCTCTCCTGCAGGAGCTTCAAAGCCTCCTCATCGGTACGGGCCTCCAGGACCTGCTCCATGCGCTCCCGGGTCAGCAGGCCGTTTTCCATGGCCTTGATCCGGGCGGAGATCGCCAGGTAATCGGTGTCTTTGATTTTTTTTCGCAAGACACTTCCTCCTTGTCAGAGCTCAGAAAACAGGCGCTTTGCCACCTCTCCCGCGGTCTCCGTCTTTTGCAGGCGGACCAGGGTATCGAAGGAACAGTTGACTTCCACCTTGCCGTCAGAGAGGATAAAGCCGCCCTTCAAGGGCCGGGTCTCCTCTGACAGGGTCAGCTTGCCGCCGTTCAGCTGCGCATTGGCCGCGCGAACAGCGGCCTCGCCGATGCGCTTTTTTTCTGCCGGGGCAAAGATCACGGCGCCGCGGCCATTGGGAGCCGCCTGGACCAGCAGGTCCGCCACCGTCTTGACATACTGCTCGTCCGGCATAGAGCACAGCTTCTCCAGCGCCAGGTCATAGGCCTTTTCCACCATTTCCTGTTTGGCGGCCAAGCCTACTTTCCGGGCTTCCATCTGCGCCGTGCTCACCAAACGCTCCTCCCGCTCCGCGGCGGCCTTTTGGTTTTTGACCGCCAGTTCGGCGGCTTCATTGTCCGCCTGTGCCTGATAGCGGTCGGTGATGCCATTCGCCTCCGCCCGGGCATCGCTCAGGATGCGGTCGATCTCCGCCTGTGTATCAGTCTCAATGCGCTGGGTGATTTTTTCGATTCCGTTCATAATTTTGTACTACCACCTTTCTGATGTGGTAAGTGCATCACAGGGCGTTCATCAGCAGCAGGATGGTGGCCAGCAGAGACAAAATGGCATAGAACTCCACGATACCGCACAGGATGATGCCCTTGGTGGCCTCGTCGGGACGCTTGGCGACGATGTTGATGGAAGCGGCAGCCACGCGGCCCTGGAAAATGGCGGACAGCCAGCCGCCCAGCGCGATGGGCAGGCAGGAGACGAAAATGGTCAGGCCCTGGGAAACCGTCAGGTCCACCATGCCGCTGCCGCCGAACACGCCCATGGTCAGCAGCACGAAGAACCATGCCACCATGCCGTACAGGCCCTGGGTGCCGGGCAGCACCTGCAGGATCAGGCACTTGGAGAAGTTTTCGGGAGCCATGCTGATGACGCCGGTAGCGGCTTCGCCCACCATACCGGTGCCCTTCGCGGAGCCAATGCAGCACAGGCCGACGGCCAGAGCCGCGCCCAGGAATGCCAGACCAGTACCACCAAATAATTCAAAAAAAGCAGCCATGTCAATGTTCCTCCTTGATTACATCTACATATTTTGTTTGAATTGCCAGGGGCTTGTAGGGCTTGCCGCCCTCCTCGTAAAAACGGTTGAAAAATTCCAGGCACTGCAGGCGCAGGTCGTGGACATAGCAGCCCAGCAGGTTCAGCGCCAGGTTCAGTGCGTTGCCGATCATGGAAATGATGATAAACAAGATCACGTTTCCGAAGGTGGCCGCCAGGGTGTTGAACACCTGGGCGATCACGCTGCCGGACAGCATCAGGGCCATGAGGCGAACATAGGACAAAATATCGCTGAAATAGCCGGTGACGCCGTTATAGACCAGGCCCACCAGTTTGGTCACCTTGCCGAAGCCCTTGGCCTCCCGGGTACCGCCGAGCACCAGCATCAAAATGCCGATCACCAGCACCACAGGGACGCCCTTCACCGTGCCGATGCCAAAGATCGCCAGCACGGTGCCGCCAAGAATGGTCCACCAGGTGAACTCGTCGAACAGGGCGTCGATATACTGGCCCCTGCGGAACTTCTTCACAACGCTGACGCCCATGCCGGTGAACACCTGGATCACACCCAGCACCAAAGAGCCCAGCATGATGGCCACGGTATCGTTCAGCGGTGTAAAGAGCGCCGGCATTTCAAAGGTGCTGTTGGGGTTGATGACTTTCAGGATCTGCGGGATAAAATCTCCGAAGAAGCCGCCGGTCATGGCGCCGACGATAAACGTGCTGATGCCGCACCAGAACACCAGCTCCATAAAGTTGCGGGTCCCTTCCCGGGGCTTGCTCTTTTTCAGCACGAACAACGCACCCAGGACCATCAAAATGCCATACGCCATGTCCGCCATCATGATGCCGAAGAACAAGATGAAAAACGGCGCCATCAGCGGGTTGGGGTCCACGCTGTTGTAGGCGGGCAGGGAGTACATCTCCGTCACCACGTTCATGCAGCGGCTGAAAATGTTGTTTTTCAGCTTCACCGGCACCTGGGGATATTCCTCCTCCGTGGGGTCCTCAGACTCCCAGGCGCAGCCCAGCCGGTCCAGGAAGGCACTCACCTGCTCCATGGTATCCGCCGGGGCCCAGCCCTCGAAAAAGAGGATGGTCCCATCCGTCAGCAGCCGCTCCGTGTTGGTCTCCCGGTCCGCGTCGGCATTGAGCCGGTCGGCATAAAGCCGCAGAGCGTCTTTGACCTCCGCGCTCTGGACGATCTCCTGTGTGGCGCGCTCCTGTGCCTCACGGTTTTCCGCTAACTGACGGGACAGCTTGTCCAGATTCTCCGCCGCGGTCCCCTCAGTGCCCTGGAACGTCACGACACTGAAATTGCGGGGGCGCAGGACCTCCATCGCCGCCGCTTCATCCGCTTTGTGACAGATGAGCAGGCAGTAGCTTTGCTGGCGGTCACCGCTGATCTCATAGAACGCAGCGGCCAGCTCCCTCAGCTCCGCCTTGACCGCCGCTGTATCAGTCCCAGCCGGACAGACGCCCATCCGGTAGACCACATGCGCGGTCCCCTCGGCATCCAGCGGCATGTCCAGCGCCTTCCACGGCGCTAGGGACGCCTGCCGGGCCAGCAGCCGGCTCTCCTCGCTTTGCAGGCGGGAAATCGTCTGGAGCAGTTCTCCGACTCTCCGGCTCACCGTCCTGGCCTGCTCCACAGCTCCTCTTCCCAGAAACTCCTCTTCCGAAACAGGCTGTCGCTGCATGAACATCCCGTCTTTGACCTGGGCATACTTTTTAATAGCTGCCAGGGCGGTGTTCACATCCGCGATCTCGTTTCGGGTGGACACCAGCCGGGAACTCTCCCGCTTTAAAAGAGCCGCCCAAGCCGGGTCCGCCAGCTTGCCGTCCGGCTCGCTGATCTCCACACAGCCCAAGTGCAAAAGCCCTCTCAAAAGCTCGTCCCGCTGGCTGGCCATGGTCATGACGCGGAGTTTCTTCATTTTTACAATGGCCATATCAGTGTTTCACAACCCTTCCGACAATAAACTCCGCGGCCGCCTCCATATGCTTGTCCGCCATCTGCCGCAGCCCGTCAGCTTCACGGGACGCACCGGCGTCGATCTCGGCGGCACGCTTCGCCGCCCGCTCCTCCGCCTGGCGCAAAAGAGTCTTCCCTTCCTCTGCCGCATCCACGCGCACTTGCTGCAAGAGCGCAAGGCCCGCCCGTTCCGCATCGGCGACGATCTGTCTTGCCTCAGCTTCCGCGGCCAACCTGCGCTCCTTGCTTTTCTGTTCCACTTCCGTGACTTTTTCGATTGCTTCCAGGGACATCCGTATCTCACCTTCTCTCCTATACAGTAAACTCTCTCACCGTTCCTTTATCTTATCACTGCCGTGCCGCGCAGACAACGGACAAATCCACAGGAGTGTCACGCATCCCATAAATACAATTGCCCACCCGGGACGGTCAGCTTACAGCATCAGTATAGGGCACCTTTCCCATCTCTGCAAGAATTATTTTCGTAGGAAATCGTTTTCTTCCATTTGCACAAAAGTTATCTAATTTTTTTGTAAATAATGCGGCTCAAACGTGTACGTACATTTTCGCAAACGTATTCTCCGTCTATTTTTGTTTCTATTTTTGTTTTATTTTTAACAGCCGCGGCCGCTTCTATACGTCTTTTTCCAACAGGGCCTTTTTTTCCACTCAAAAAGCGGATTTTTCAGTGGAGGCCCCTTTGTTTTCCTGCAACATCAAGGAGCCGGACGCACAGTCCGGCTCCTTGGCGCTTTTTATCCGTTCTTGGCACCGTTCTGCTCCAAAAGCTTTTCAAGCTCCCTGAGTTCCGCACCGGCCTGGTCCATGGCCCTGGGCAGCTGGGTCAGGTTGACCTCCACCTTCCTCAGTTCGCCCGTCACATGAGCCGCCGTATTGTTGAAGGTGTTCATCAACGCCTGATACTGGGTGCGAAATGTCTCCACTGTCCGGCGCATTTGTGCTTGGGATGCCGCCTCCAGGTCCGCCGCACGCTTCCGGGCCTCGCATTCGATGGCACCGATCCGCTCCCGGAACTGGGCATAAGCCTCCGCGTCCGGCCGCAGCCGCTCTACTTCTTCAGACAACCGGGCAGCCTCCGGCTCCAGAGGTTCCAGTTCCTGCCGACGCTGGGTCTCCTTCGCCAGTTCCGCTGTCAGGCGGCTGTGTTCCGCATTCAGGGCCTCCATCCGAGACCTCAACCCCTCCACCTGAAGCCGCAGCGTATCGGCCTCAGCCTTCAGGCTCTCGTTCTCCTGCCGAAGCTTTTCCTGTACAGCGGCGGAATCCCGGGCGTTTTTTTCAATATAATCAATGACATCTTGCTTTGCGAAGCCACCGAATGTAACGGTTTTAAAGGTGTTGTTCTCCATAGGCCCACCACTTTCTTCTTTCTGTCATGTGCTACTTTAGCACAGAACACGTGCATTTACAAGTCTCTGAAAAAAAGTGAAAATTTTTTCAAAAAAACTCTTGCATTTTTCTTTGAGCCGTGCTACTATAACTAAGCTGTCTGTGAGACATGCGCCGTTAGCTCAGCTGGATAGAGCGTCTGGCTACGGACCAGAAGGCCGGGGGTTCGAATCCCTCACGGCGTACCAAAAGTCCTCGAAATCGTCTGATTTCGAGGACTTTTGCTTTTCATATGTTCCGTTTTTATGGAGTTGCTTTTTCCTGACCCAAACGCTGACCCCAACGGGAGCGGATAGCGGAAAGGACTATACCGCACGGGATAGGATATTGCCCATTGTTTGCGCCGCTTTGAGCTGTGCGTCGGTGGTCACATGGGCGTAGGTATCCAGTGTGAAGCCCGCCGAGTAGTGGCCCAGCATCGAGGACACCGTTTTTACGTCCACGCCGTTTTGCAGCGCCATGGTTGCGAAGGTGTGCCCTTACGGTATAATTACGACAAACCGGAAAAGCCCCGTATATCAAGGGTTTTCGGTTATCTGGCAAGGTTTTTCATCCTTTTCCAAACCGAAAAATCGAGCCGCGAAGTAGTTATATCG
>Ga0129311_1000773_pt1 | contig 25535 bp, 14 predicted proteins | sample Go1ome_FD_94435 | JGI IMG/M metagenome (GOLD analysis project Ga0129311, IMG submission 94435) | Western lowland gorrila individual fecal microbial communities from Wisconsin, USA - Go1022B metagenome | ecosystem: Host-associated > Mammals > Digestive system > Large intestine > Fecal | place... | reverse complement strand
TGCTTTTAATCATACAGAAAATGCAGATATTTTGACTATGACTTAGTCTTTTTTCTGCATCCTTTTTTTCATTTAATTTGAATATAATTTTAGTTTTCTACACTTTTAATTTGGCGTTCTACAATTCTTTTCGGATAAGTACGATATCACAAAGCATAAGCGATACAAGCAGCTGTCCGATTATGATTCAAGACTGGCATTTGACATTGAAAAATTTGTAAGTCACAGACTGGTGCTTAAAAAGAACCAGCCGATGGAAGTGACAGAGATAACCGTAAATGATGAAGATATGAAATAAACAAAATGGAGGAAATGACTTATGGCGTTTTTTAACAGTGCAGTAACCGTATTACAGACTCTCGTGGTTGCACTTGGTGCAGGCCTTGGTATCTGGGGCGTTATCAACCTTATGGAAGGATATGGCCAGGATAACCCGGGTGCAAAGAGCCAGGGCATGAAGCAGTTGATGGCAGGTGGCGGTGTGGCCTTGATCGGGACAACGCTTGTACCGCTTCTTTCCGGTCTGTTCGGCTAAAAATGAGCGGAGGTGACAGTATTGTTTGATTTATTTGAAAAGATTGAAGAGTGGATTCACGATCTGCTCGTCACGTTCATTACAGGCAATCTGACCACCATGTTCACAGATGTAAATGACAAAGCAGGAACCATAGCAACAGAGGTGGCAAAGACTCCGCAGGGGTGGAACAGCAGTATTTTTGATATGATTCGCAACCTGTCGGACTCGGTGATCGTGCCTATAGCGGGCATGATCATCACCTTTGTTCTCTGCTATGAGCTAATCAGCATGATAACTGAGAAAAACAACATGCATGACCTGGATACCTGGATGTTCTTTAAATGGTTTTTCAAAGCGTGGATTGCGGTTTATCTGGTTTCCCATACCTTTGATATCACGATGGCGATATTCGATGTAGGACAGCATATTGTAAATGCGGCTGCAGGTGTAATCAGCTCTGATACAGCGATTGATGTTACCACAACCATTACCGATATGCAGACGAAAATGGAGACAATGGAGCTGGGAGAGCTGTTGCAGCTTTCTATGGAAACAGCGATTGTATCCCTTTGCATGAAGATTATTTCTATTTTGATATCGGTAGTGTTGGTAGGAAGAATGATAGAGATTTACATTTATTCTTCTATTTCGCCGGTACCGTTTGCCACACTGACAAACAGGGAGTGGGGACAGATTGGCAACAACTATGTGAAAGGACTTCTGGCATTGGGATTTCAGGGCTTCTTTATTATGGTGATTGTCGGAATCTATTGCGTGTTGGTGCATTCCATGACGATAGCTGCGGACGTACATTCCGCACTATTCAGTATTGCAGCGTATACCGTGGTTCTCTGCTTTGCCTTATTTAAGACAGATAATGTAAGCCGCTCCATATTCGGAGCACATTAAGTGAACAGGGAGGGATTGTGATATGGCGTATGTGCAGGTTCCAAAAGACCTGAACCGGGTAAAGACGAAAGTCTTGCTCAATATGACAAAAAGGCAGTGTATCTGCTTTGGACTGGCAGGAATTGTTGGGATTCCGTTTTATCTTCTGACAAAAGATATCCTGGGTTCCACAGTAGCTGCCTCTGTGATGGTGGTTCTGATGTTGCCGTTTTTCTTCTTTGCAATGTATGAAAAGGATGGGAGACCTCTTGAGGTACTTCTGAAAAATATCATTGTGATGAAGTTTAAGCGTCCCGGCATAAGGCCATACAAAACAAAAAATATCTATGTTGCCTTGGAGCAGACAGAAGAAAAGGGGGTTAAGAGAGGTGCAGATAAGTACAGGTAACACACAACCGAAAGTACGTAAGCAGAACGGGCATGAGGTCAGTACGATTTTGTCCGGGAAGCAGAAAAAGAGCATTTTTCAGGAAAAGAGAACAAAGAAGTATGCAGATCATGTTCCCACAACGGCACAGGAAACTCTGGCATTTGAAGAAATGTTTAAAGACGGTATCTGCAGAGTCAGTGAACATTATTACACCAAGTGCATTCAGTTCGGTGATACTAATTACAGGCTGGCACAGAATGAAGACAAAACCGCAATTTTTGAATATTGGTGCGATTTCTATAATTACTTCGATTCCAGCATTCATTTACAGATCAGCTGCATGAGCCAGTATGCCAACGTGAAAGAGATGGAAAGTTCCATTCACATTGCCGGGAAAGATGATGATTTCAATGAGGTCAGAGAAGAATACGAGAGCATTCTTCATCATCAGCTGGAGAAGGGAAACAATGGTCTTATCCGTGTGAAATATGCCACGTTTGGTATTGAGGCCAAGAATTTGAAAGAAGCCAAACCGAAGCTGGAGCGTATTGAGACGGATATTATCAACAATCTTCATGTGATGGGAGTATCGGCTAAAAGTCTTACCGGTTACGAAAGACTAAAAGTGCTGTATACGGTACTGAATGAAGAAACACAGGAGCCGTTCCTGTTTAATTATGATCTGATTGCAAAAACCGGTCTGACAGCAAAAGATTTTGTTGCACCGACCAGTTTCGATTTTCAGAAAAGCAGACATTTCCGCATGGGAGCCACTTACGGGGCGGTCAGCTTTTTGCAGATTCTGGCACCGGAACTGTCGGATAAGATGCTTGCGGATTTCCTGGATATGGATAATTCCATTATCATCAATCTTCATGTGCAGTCCATCGATCAGGCAAAGGCCATTAAGAACATCAAGACCAAGATTACTGATCTGGATAAGATGAAGATTGAGGAGCAGAAAAAAGCAGTGCGGTCAGGGTATGACATGGACGTGCTTCCGTCAGATCTTGTGACCTATGGCTCAGAAGCAAAGAAACTACTGGAAGATTTGCAGAGCAGAAATGAGCGTATGTTTCTGGTGACTGTATTGATTATGAATACAGCAAAGAAAAAGAAAGTGCTTGATAATCTGATTTTCCAGACGGCAGCCATTGCACAGAAGTATAACTGTGCATTAAAGCGACTGGATTTCCAGCAGGAGCAGGGTCTTATGAGTTCACTTCCGATTGGCATTAACCAGATTGATATTCAAAGAGGTTTGACAACTTCCGCAACGGCAATCTTTGTGCCGTTTACCACCGAAGAATTGTTTCAGAATGGGGAAGCTCTCTATTACGGAATCAATGCGATATCCAATAACATGATTATGACCGACCGAAAGCTGTTAAAGAATCCGAATGGATTGATTCTGGGTACACCTGGCTCCGGTAAATCCTTTTCTGCGAAAAGAGAAATGACAAACGCTTTTCTGGTAACCGATGATGACATAATTATCTGCGATCCGGAGGGTGAGTATTTCCCGCTTGTTAAGGTGTTAAAGGGACAGGTAATCAAGGTGTCTCCAATCAGTGACCAGTATATCAACCCGATGGATATCAATCTGAATTATTCGGAAGATGAAAACCCAATCAGCCTGAAAGCAGATTTTATACTTTCTCTTTGTGAGCTGATTGTGGGCAGCAAAAATGGTCTGGAGCCGGTGGAAAAGACGATTATTGACCGTTGTGTCCGCATGGTTTATCAGGACTATTTGCAGCATCCGGTGCCGGAGAAAATGCCGATTTTGCAGGATCTCTACGAGGCTATCCTGAAACAGGATGAGCCGGAGGCAAAGCATATTGCTACGGCTTTGGAAATCTATGTAAAGGGTTCTCTTAATGTTTTCAATCATCGCACCAACATTGACATTAGCAACCGTCTAATTTGCTTTGATATTAAGGAGCTTGGAAAACAGCTGAAAAAGATTGGAATGTTGGTGGTGCAGGATGCGGTTTGGAACCGTGTGACCATCAACCGTGCGGAACACAAGAGTACCAGATATTATGTGGATGAAGCACATCTTCTGTTGAAAGACGAGCAGACCGCAGCATACAGTGTGGAAATCTTTAAACGATTCAGAAAATGGGGTGGTATTCCAACCTTTATTTCTCAGAATGTCAAAGATTTTCTGGCAAGCCGAGAGATTGAGAATATTCTGGAAAACAGTGATTTTATCCTGATGCTCAATCAGGCCGGCGGGGACAGAGAGATTCTGGCAAAGCTTTTGAATATCAGTCCTCATCAGCTGTCCTTTGTGACCAATTCCAATGCTGGTGAGGGATTGCTGTTCTATGGCAATACCATTATTCCGTTTAAGGATAAGTTCCCGAAAGATACTATGCTGTATAAGGTACTTACAACAAATCCGAGAGATCTGCAGGAAGCAGAGAAAATAAATAAGTAGTCATTGAACTGTCTGTCGTTGTTGTGCAGATATTTTTTTATGCCCAAAGGAGGGAGGTGACAAAGTGAAAAGTGATTTACAGCTGAAAGCACGGGATAAACTGGTGCAGAAAATGACGAGGGATGGTGCGGTAGAAGAAAATCTTGGTGCGAAAACCCAAAAGAAGATTTCAAGACGAATCGCAGAAGAAAGCCTTGAAAAAGAAACTGTGGGTGAAGAAGAGATGGAGCTGGGAAAGAGTGCTGAAAAACCGGCTTCCAGATTTCGGGCATATAAGAAGCAAATGGTATATCGTGCTGCTGGCAAGCCATCGGAATCCAATTTGCAGGGAACTGCAAAAAAGGAAGCCCGTCCGCATAGCACACAGTTTATCCGTGACAGTACTGGTGGTGGCAGTATAGAACCAGAAAAAGTGATGAAAGCAGATACGGCTCATAAACACAAACTGCATAAAAAGCAGACACAGCAGTTTTCTAAGAAGCAGAAGCTTTACTTCGCAGAAGAAGCCGGAGAAAAGCTGTCAGAGGTTGCCAAAGCAGAAAGCCGTAACAAGGCTGCGGAAAACAGTGATGATAATGCTGCTGTGGAAGCGGTACAGGGCAGTGAAACCGCAGCCTGGTATGGAGTGAAAGCGTATTCCCGACATAAAAAACGTACTGCATATAAAAAGCAAAAGCAGAAAGTCAGCCATTTGCTGCATGAAGATGCAGAGAACGGAAGAAGTAATTCGGCTACTTTTCGTGAGAACAGGCAAAACAGTCCTTATTTTTATGGGAAAAGCGAATTGCAGTCAAAGCGTTTGAAGAATCGACCCGTACATGCAGAAGCCGGAAATGTGCGAATGGAAAATCGAAAATCCAGCTCTGCTGCTTTGTATATGGAGAGCAGGGCTTCTAAAGAAAAAGCAGGGCATGCGAATGTGCAGGCTCAAAAGAAAGCACAGGCGAAGCTGAACCAAAAGAACCGTTTGAAAAAGGACTATGCTGCGGCTTTCCGAGCAAAGACATCGGAAGACAGATATAGCACAAAGACGATGGTATCCGGTGCTGCAAAAGCAATTGGCCAGATCGGTGGCAAGTTAAAAGATTTCCTGACAGAAATCATAAGCCAAAAGAGAAGTGTAATTGCGATTGTGGTTGCGGCGGGTATTGCGTTAGTTTCCATGTTTTCCGGAATGAGTCAGGTTGGAGCGATTGTGGCACAGTCTGGCAGGGCATTTGTAGAGTCAACGTATTTATCCAGCGACGATGATATCAAAAATGCAGACGCTGATTATGAGGCAAAGGAAGAGCAGCTGCAAGACCAGATCGACCATATTGAATCGGATTATCCGGGATACGATGAATATCGCTATCAGGTAGATGAGATATCACATGATCCCTATGCGTTGGCCTCTTATCTGACTGCAAAGTTTGGTAATTACAAGCTTGGAGATGTGGCTGCTGAGCTTGCCGAGCTTTTCCAACAGCAATACACACTTTCACTGGAAGAATCTATGGAAATCCGCACACGCACAGAGACACGCACGGAAACTCATACAGATCCGCTAACAGGAGAAACGGAAACCGAAGAATATGAGGTGGAAGTGGAATATGAGTACTGGATTTTAACGGTTACGCTGACCAATAAGGGAGTGGACGCTATCGTACAGGACAAGCTGGGTGATAATCAGAAAATGTATTATTCGGCATATCTGTCAACGAAAGGCAACCGCTCTTATTTATTTGGCACGGACACACCGTCTGGGAATGTGGCAAGTGGGGGTATGTCTTATGATGTGCCGCCGGAGGCTCTGGAAGATGAAGCATTTGCAAGAATGCTTGCGGAAGGTGAAAAGTATCTGGGTCGAGCGTATGTCTGGGGCGGGAGCAATCCGACAACCGGATTTGACTGTTCCGGCTTCATCTGCTGGGTTATCAATCACAGCGGAAATGGCTGGAATGTAGGAAGAACCACAGCGGAGGGGTTGCGAGGTGCATGTACTTATGTATCACCGTCTGAAGCAAAACCGGGAGATCTGATTTTCTTCCAGGGAACCTATAACACAACGGGAGCTTCCCATGTGGGCCTGTATGTGGGCAATGGGGTAATGTTGCACTGTGGCAACCCGATTCAGTATTCGTCCATTAACAGTGCTTATTGGCAACAGCACTTTATGAGCTTTGGAAGAATTCATGGTTAGGAGGGATGAGATGAATCCGAAGATTGAGAAAATCCGTGAGGATATTGCAAAAACAGAAACAAAAATCAATGAGGCAAACGAGTACTTGAAAGTACTTCGTGAAAAAGAAAAAAGACTTTGCGATGAAGAACTGATCAAGGTGATGCGAGGAGCCGCCGGTAAAAACGGTGACGTAATTGCATTGCTGGAAAGCCTTATGAAAAACGATTCGACAGCTGCGGGTCTTTCCAATCGCACACCTGCGGTAAACGAATACAATGCCCAGAAAGAACAGGAGGATGAGAAGAATGAAGATTAAAAAGGTAATTGCAGCCGGTACGGTTGCAGTGTTATCCGCATTGATGATGTCTTGTACCACAATGCCGGTGTTGGCTTATTCCGGTGAAGACACAGAGGTAACAAGCACAACGGTAAAATCCGTGAGTAACGAGACGGTAAAAGCTACTTCTGAAACAGAACAGACAGAAGAACCAAAGTCAGATGGAGAGATGGATGTGGAATGGAACATTTCTTCCGATGGGGCAGAAAAGGAAAGAATCCTGACACCGAAAGGAAATCTTACTCTGGTTGACGATATCAGTGAAGAAGAGGGAGAAGCACTTTCCTATATGACGGTGAAAACCAAGAATGGAAATACATTCTATTTGATTGTAGACCGTAGCAACGATGAGGAAAATGTGTATTTTCTGAATATGGTAGATGAAGCGGACTTGATGGCTCTTATGGATCAGGATACCCAGAATAAGTTTGCAGAGATCAATGCAAATAAGGGTTCTGAGAATACAGAAACTCTCCCGGCTAATAAAGAGGAAACTTCAAACACCGATAACGAAAAGGCAGAAGAAAAAGTGGATGCAAAGCCGCAGGCAAATCATGCGGTACCTATGCTTTTGACCTTTCTGGTAATCGGCGGTATCGGAGCCGGTTGCTATTACAAATTTAAGATTGTTCCTGAAAAGAAAGCAGACGAAGTGGACGAGGACATGGAATTTGAAGATGATGAAGATTACGTCAATGAAGATGACCTTGAAAAAGAAGCTGCTTCTGAAGAAGAACTGCCGGAAATCGTAGAAGATGAGACAAATGAAGGAGGAAACGACAATGCGTAAAGAGTATATGGAAAACGAAGAGATTATGGATGTGAATGAAGAAATGAATGAGGAACCGGACAAAAAGGATTCCGAGAAAAAAGGAAAGGGGAAAAAGGCAGTCATCGCAGCTGCCTTGATTGCCCTTGCTGCAATCAGTGGCTGCTCCGGACTCAGTGCTTATTACAGTGCCAAGAGTGCTTCCCGTATGGAAGCTGCGGTCAGTGAATATCTGGAAAATGCCGACAGTGATCTGGTTGCCAAAATCCAGCTGGCATTGGAGCAGTACGGAAAAGAGGGAAAATCTATTCACATGCTTACACTGCTTGGAGAAGATGGAAAGCAGGAGCTTGTAGATGCCATTTTGAGCGATATGGGTAAAACAAAGCTCTCCGTAACGCAGAAAGAGCAGCTGAAAGAAGTTTTGAAAGAAATGTTCTCAGAGGGAGACGGTATTACCATTTCCGGGAAAGCAATTTTCACGGACGGATCCAGAGAGTACCTTACAAAACTTATTAGTGAGGAAGTAGCTAAGACACTGGTTAATTACTCCGGGGATTCTTCTGATGTAAAAGAGCTGATGGAAAAGTACAAGAGTCTCGAAGCAGCCCTTGATGAAGCTCTTTCTTCTCAGGCAAAGAATACGAATGTCAGTTATACCCTTATGGATACTGATAAAGACAGCATTAAAAAGGCTGTGATTTCTTCTCTTGGAAATCTTAAAGGTGAAAAGGGCGACAAGGGTGAAACCGGAGCTGCCGGTGCAGACGGGCAGAACGGAACCAATGGTTTGAACGGCTCGGACGGCAGGGATGGCCGAGATGGCAGAGACGGCCGTGACGGGGAAGATGGTTATACGCCGGTGAAAGGTGTTGATTATTTTACCGATGCGGAAGTGGAACAGTTCGTGTCTACCATTGAAGCGAATGTGAAAGACTACTTGGATTCCCATGAGTTAAAAGAAATTGAGAAGATGACAGAGAGCATCAAGGGTGATGTGTTAAATATCTTCAATGAATCCGCTGATAATCTTCAGAAAGAGCTTGATAAAAATAACGAACTGTTAAATGCAGTGATTGAGGCTGTCGGTACCGAGGCAATGGATACCAACAGCAATGTATTCAGTAACAGTAAGATTTATAAGGAAGGCGATATTGTAGTCCGTGGCGGCAAGATTTATATCTGCAAAGTAGATCTTCCGAAAGCCAGTGAGTGGGATGAAACCCAGTGGGAGGAAACAGACCTTGTAACGGTAAACAACTACTATAATTCCAAACTTGATGAAATGCAGAGTTCCAACGAAGACAAGTGGAAAGATTATTCCAACAATACCGATGATAAGCTTTCAGACATGGATTCCAAGACAGACGGAAAAATCAATGAGGCAAAGAAAGACGCTGACGATAAGATTTCCGCACTGGATAAAAATACTTCTGATAAGCTCACGGCTCAGGAAAAGGATACGGACAACAAGCTTTCAGCACTGGAAGAGCGTGTGACAGAAAAAATTACAGAACTTGGCACCAACGTGGAGGAAAAAATCACAGAAGTATATACGGAAGTCACAGGAAATCTTTCCAATCTTGAAAGCCGCGTTCAGGGACTGGAAGAATCTCAGGTCACTTATGAACTGATTGATAACGGAGATGGAACGCATACCTTAAAGATTGCGGATCCTTCTTCCAAATAAAAATACGGAGGTACGAATATGACAAGATGGAAATCAAGACTGGGGGCCTGCCTTATGGCAGTCTCCCTGCTTTTACCAACATTTTCAACAACGCTTACCGTTCACGCAGAAGAACCGGCTGTGCAGTCAGAGGGAACGGTTGTTGATTTGACAGATGCATATGCCGGTGTAGTTGCGGAGCATGATTGTAATCTGTATCTGGTAGAAAAGTATGATGAACATCGTCACTGGGACGAATGCTCATTTTGCAATGAAAAGTACAACGAGAAGGAACATCACTTCATTACCATGGGAAATCCGTCCTGTATCTGGAGCAGCAATGGTCTGACAAGCTATTGCACGGATTGTGGATACAGTTACAATCACAAAAACCGACATACCGATGATACTTCCCATTGGGAAACCAGAGTAGATGCAAAATGGCATTATTACAAATGTACCACTTGCGGTTCCTATGGCAGTGTACGGGAGTCATGTATTGATGCTGATGGAAATCCCATTACCTGTAAAGGCGGCACCTGTGCTGTCTGTGGTTATACCTACCCGGCAACTGTACATTCCATGTACAGTTCAGCTGGCGGTGAATCCGGGACAGTCACCTGCAATGGCTGCGGAGAAGAAATGATTGCTTTTGACCAGAATCAGGCAGAGTGGATCGACGACAATAAGGTTCATCTGTCTGCCCGTATTACATGGTGGAATCCGGATGTTTTTGGCAGTGATGTCAATGCTGTGGCTTCCACGGTACGAATGGGTGGCACAGGCTCCGGCATTACCGGACAGAATTCCGATATGCAGGTGACGGTACAAAATGGGGCGATTTATATGTCCTGTAATGTTACCTATCCATACGATAACTACGATGCGGTTTGGGCGAACCAGGTTTGGAGTGTATATCCTTATTGTATCCGAATTGAATGCCCGGTAGAGAAGATTGAAAATGTAGCTCCAACGATTGAAGCCGCTTCGATTGCATATGGGGATAGAGTAAACGATTATTCCACGAAAGCACAGCTTTCCGTAAAATGCTCCGATAACTGGACGCTTGATCCGAATACCGTAAGTATTCGACTTGTAGATGAAAACGAAGAACCGCAGTCTGACTGGATTACATGCAATAGAAATGCGGACGGTTCCTTTACACAGAATATTGATCTTGTGACGGAGGCAAGTGGTGTAAAGACCTTTTATCTACAGGCTATGGACGGTTGCGGGAATACATCGGAAAAGGAGATTGATATTGAAAATCTGGATTCCAAGGCTCCGGTTATGATAAGCAGCTCTGTCAGCAGTGATGAGTGGACGCAGACGAAAACGATTACCTTTACCTGTAATGACGAAGGCAGCGGAAATGTAGAGATTGCATTTAATGATCAGAGTGATTTCAAGAAAGCCGAGCAGAATGGTACAAGATATTCACGCACTTACACCTTTACCGGCGATGTATACGGGGAGGCAAGAGGTGCTGTGTATTTTAAGGACGCAGTCGGCAATATCACTACGGAATTTGTCATCATCAAAAATCTGGACAATACGGCTCCAACGATTGAATCACTGAATCTGGAAGATGCCTTTGATGTAGATGGACAGGTGACAGGCTGGAATGTTCTGTCAGGGGCAAATGACCGGAACGAAAAGCTGGATCAGGACGGCTCCGGTATTACGGGCTATGCTCTTATGAGTGTAGGAAGCGGCTCTCCGGAGGAGCAAGGTTATAGCACAGATCATGACTTCTTTGTGTTGCATTCCGGCAGTTATTATTTATGGGTAACGGACGCAGCCGGTAATGTGACAAGAGTGAAAGAACCAATCACATTGCATTCCGATGTGTATTTCAATGGTACTGAAACAAATGCTCTTGAGTATAATGGCATAACGGCAGATTATTTTTATTATAATGGCGTTCGTTTAAGAGTATAAGAACAGAGAATAGCAGGGTGGCTTTGAACAATCGTTTGAGGCTGCCCTGCATTTTTTATGAAAGTGAGGAAGATAGATGAATGATCAATTAGTACTTTGCGAAAAGCCTTCGGTGGCAATGTCCATCGCAAAGGTGATTTGCAACAATAAAATGAAACGAAGTGACGGATATGTAGAGGGCAACGGATATATCGTGACATGGTGTGTAGGTCATCTGGTAGAACTGGTCAGCCCGGAATTCTATGATGAAAAGTTTAAAAAATGGAGTAAGGATACCCTGCCGATTATTCCGGCAGAATGGAAATACCAGATTAAGGCAGCGACTTCCAAACAGTTTGCAGTAATCAAGAAGCTGCTTGCAAGAAAAGATGTGGAAGCTGTGATTTGTGCAACCGATGCCGGACGAGAGGGAGAGCTGATCTTCCGCCTGGTTTATGAACAGGCCGGATGTAAGAAACCGATTAAACGATTATGGATTTCTTCTATGGAAGAAAAAGCGATTGCAGATGGGTTTGCACATTTGAAAGACGGCAGGGAGTATGAAAATCTGTATCAGTCAGCATTGTGCAGACAGAGAGCAGACTGGCTGATTGGAATGAACGGAACCCGATTATTTACAACGCTGTATGGTGGGCGAGTACTGAAAGTAGGAAGAGTCCAGACACCAACACTTGCCATGTTGGTGGATCGTGAACTTGCCATTCAGGGCTTTAAGAAAGAACCGTTTTATCAGGTGGAGCTGAATCTGTATACACCGGAGAAACCGGAAAATCATGTGTATGCTCTGAGTGAAAAGTACAAGGTAGAGTCGGAAGCCCAGAAGTGCTGCACTGACTGCAAAGATGGAACCGGTGTAGTTGTCTCTGTCACAAAAGAAGAAAAGAGTATCGCTCCGCCGAAACTTTTTGATCTTACCAGCTTACAGCGAGAAGCCAATAAGATCTTTGGATATACCGCAAAAGAAACGCTGGATACCACACAGGCTCTTTATGAAAAGAAGTTTGTAACCTATCCGAGAACGGACAGTCAGTACTTATCAGATGATATGGCCGCTACTGCCTCCGCCGTGATTCATGCGGTAAGGGATACGATGGCATTAGTGCCAAAACAGTGTGATATTGCCTATAACTGCGGGGAAATCCCCAAAATCATCAACAGTGCAAAAGTGACCGACCACCATGCGATTATTCCTACGGTAGAGATTAAAAACAGCAATCCGGCTGAACTGACCGAGAAAGAAAATCATATATTGAATTTGATTGCTTCCAGGATTTTGCAAGCTACGGGAAATAAGCATATCTATCTAAAGACCACAGCCCAGATCAGCTGTTCCGGGTATCTGTTTTCGCTTTCCGGTAAAGAGGTTACAGAGAACGGGTGGAAAGATTTTGAGGATGTTTTAAAGATTCATTGCAGTGCCTGTAAAAAGGAAGAAGATTCGGATACAGAAGAAATGGATTCGGCACTCCCGGAGCTCTATAAAGACCAGGAGTTGCAGATAAGTCAGGCAAAAGTAAAGCAGGGAACAACCAAACCGCCAGCACACTATACGGAGGGTGCGATTCTTTCTGCAATGGAAAAAGCTGGAGCTTCGGAAACCAATGATGATGCAGAAAGAAAAGGTCTTGGGACACCTGCCACACGAGCTGATGTGTTGGAAAAGTTAGTGAAAGATGGGTATGTTCGGAGAGAAAAAAAGCAGTTGATTGCAACAGAAGACGGAATCAATTTGATTCGTGTTCTGCCGGAGATTGTAAAGTCTCCGCAGCTAACAGCTGACTGGGAGAATACTCTGAGTTTGGTTTCAAAAGGCGGGTATGCAGCAAAAGATTTCATGGAAGGGATTGTACTTATGGTGGAATCCCTGGTAGATGAAGATTACCAGATCAATGCAGAAGATAAGGAATTGTTCAAAAAGGATTTTAAGCAGTTTAAAAAGCCTGCCCAGACTTATAAATCCTATAAGAAATCCAATACAAAAAATCACACACGATAAAAGGAGAGAAGCGATATGATGACATATGATGAATTTAAATAGAAAATCCGGGACGAAATCAAAGATGTTCTTCCGGAAAGATATGAGAACAGTGAGGTGGAAATTCACACCGTAAATAAGAATAATCAGCAGTTGGACGGTCTTACCATCGGCAGTCCAGATGGAGATCCGGTGGTTCCTACGATTTATCTGAACAGCTTCTATGAAAGCTATCAGGACGGGGAGTATTTCAGTGATATTCTGGAAAGCATTGCAAACATTCGTACAGAAAACGAGCATAAAATCTCGCTTGATGTGAACAGCATTACGGATTATGAAATTGCAAAGGACAGGATTCTACCTATTGTGGTTGGTGCGGAGAAGAATGCAGCCATGTTTGCAGACAGACCGCACAGAACTATGGCAGATCTTGCAGTTTTCTATCGAGTAGAACTTGGAAACGATACCCGTGGCACCATGAGTACCCCTGTTACCTACCGACTTTTAAGACAGTGGAATGTCTCCAAGGACGAAATTCATAAGGTTGCAGTGGAAAATATGGAGCGAATGAATCCGTCAACCTTTAAAACCATGACACAGACCATGGAGGACATGATGAAAGAGGGAGTGAAGGACAACGCTTCTCGAACTTCTGGACTGGATGTTGCAGAGGAGGAACCGATGTATGTGCTGACAAATGTGGGCAAATACAATGGTGCTGCAGCAATTCTCGATGAAAAGCTGATGGAACAGATTTCAGAAAAGTTCCAGGAGGGGTTCTACATTATCCCTTCCAGTATCCATGAAACGCTGATTGTTCCAAAGAGTCAGCCGTTGACTGTTACTTATCTTGAAAATATGGTCAGTGAAATCAATGCAACCGAAGTTTCTCCCGAAGAAATGCTTTCCAATCATATCTATGAATATGATGCGGAAAACCATGAAATTATCCGTGCAGGTAAGAAAAGAGAGCGAGAAACAACTCGTGAATCGATTAAATCAAAGCTGAATGCAAAGAAAAAAGAGGTTCACACGGAACTGTCCGGCAGTAAAGACCTGACGGCAGGGAGAAAAACGGAACCGGTAATGTAATACAGATAAAAATGACAGGGAGTGGCAGTGCCGCTCCCTGAAATTTTGGAAAGGAAAACCTATGGCAGGAAAATATGAATATATATCAACGCTGGCAAAAGAAACGGCAAAAGATGTGACCAGAAATCCGGAAAGCTGGGCCAGATATTTAAATACAGCAGCACGCCTGTACCGTTATCTCTTTACAGAGCAGCTTTTGATTTATGCACAGAGGCCGGACGCTACTGCCTGTGCCAGTCTTGAAATCTGGAATGAGAGAATGTTCTGCTGGGTAAATAAAGGTGCAAAGGGCATTGCTCTTTTGGATGATTCGGAGGATCGTAAAAGACTGAAATATGTGTTTGATGTTTCGGATGTCCACAAGGCACGAAGAATCGGCAGGAATCCGAATCTTTGGGTGATGGAAGATGAAATGGCAAGAGCTGTGTTAGAAAGGCTCGAAAGCATTTACGGGGAAACAGATGCTGCTCAGTCTTTTGAAAATCGCATTATTGAAATCAGTAACCGCATTGCGGAGGAACAGAGCCAGGAACTTTTGCCGGATCTTGCATACATGGTGGAGGGCTCATTTCTGGATGGATATGATAATCTCAATCTGTCGGTGAGACTGAAAAATACCATGGCAGCCAGTATAGCGTATACAGTATTGGCAAGGTGTAATTGTGATACCGGGAATTTAATTGACGAGTTTCACTTTATTACCGAGTTTAACAGTCCGGGAGTATTGAATATTTTGGGTTGTGCGGTTTCTGAACTTTCTATGCCGATTTTGCAGGAAATAGGTAAGGAAGTGACCCGCTTGAACAGGCAGAAAGTAAATGAAAAAACAACGGAGAATAATTTTCTGAAAACGCTTGCAAAAGATACCAGTGCAGACTATAATGCTTTAAAGCGTAAAAGCGAACAGAAAGAGGAAGCACACTCTTTGCGTGAGACACCGGACACAATTCAAAATGATGAAGGAGAGATTGTAAATGATGAAGATCGAGTACGAACAGAATGGGGACTACAAGATTCCGATGCTGATGGCAGATCCGCAGCCGGAGGGAACAATCACGAAATATGGAATGCTCAGAGAGACGTTCCTGAAAGAACACCACAAGGGCGTGTATTCAGCGTTTCTGATGGACGGAACCTTGAAGAAACATCTTCTGACAATTCAGACACAGGCACAGGAGATGCTGGAAAGTCTGATGGACAAAATGCAGAAGACAGAGCAGGTGAACGAAGAACTGAAAGCAACGAATCAGATGCTCTGGGTAGCCCGGATGGAATCTATCAAGAACAGAGCAGAAGAAGTCGTTCTGCACGACGTCGTGTACAGCCTGTAAATGAGGAAAGCTATGAGTACAGCCAGTTAGAGCTGTTCCCGACAGAAGCAGAGCAGATAGAACAATTAAATACATTGGGTGAAAATCCAATAACCGAAGTGGAGAGTGAAGACAAGCTTTCCACTTTTTTTATTACCGAGGATGAATGGGAACGAATCCTTTGCTCCGGCTCTGGATTTGAAAACGGAAAAATCCGTATTCAGGCTTTATACGATACGACAGAGGACAAAAAGGAACGAGCCGATTTTCTGAAAAAAGAATATGGAACCGGTGGCAAGAGCTATCAGTTTGCTGACGGATCGAACGGCTTTATCGACTATGACGCTAAGGGGATTGATGTAGATAAATATGGTTTGCCGGGGAAAATACATTTATCATGGGCAAAAGCAGAAGAAAAGCTGGATAAGATTATCCGGGATGAAAAATACCTTACTCCAGAGGAAGCGGAAAAATATCAGAAAATCGCATCAGAATCAGAGCTTGTAAAGCCGTATCCTGCTCATGCCTACCCGCCTGTGATGAGGAATGAGGAACCAAAGGAACAGACAGAAAAGCAGCCGGAAGTGCCTGCACAAAACTTTCATATCCATGACGATGCACTTGGCGAGGGAACACCGAAAGAAAAGTTCCAAAGAAATGTCAATGCAATCACACTTCTGAAAAAGCTGGAAGCAGAAAATAGAAATGCGACGGAAGCAGAACAGCAGATTCTTTCAGAATATGTAGGCTGGGGCGGCTTGCCGGATGCCTTTGATGAAACCAAGAGTAATTGGTCAAGTGAATACCAGACATTGAAATCTCTGCTTACAGAAGATGAATACCGCATGGCTCGTGAAAGTACGTTAAATGCACATTATACAAGCCCTACGGTCATTCGAGGTATTTATAAAGCACTGGATAACATGGGATTTTCCAAAGGGAATATTCTGGAGCCGTCTATGGGTGTCGGTAACTTCTTTGGTATGTTGCCGGAAACTATGAGAGAAAGCCGTTTGTATGGTGTAGAACTGGATGATATCAGCGGTAGAATTGCAAAAAAGCTGTATCCGAATGCCAGCATTGCCATTACCGGCTTTGAAAAGACAGAGTATCCGAACGATTTCTTTGATGTGACGGTGGGCAATGTGCCTTTTGGACAGTACAAAGTCGCAGATAAGGCCTACGATAAGCAGAATTTCCTGATTCACGATTATTTTATTGCCAAGTCGATTGATAAAGTACGTCCCGGTGGTGTAGTTGCAGTTATTACAAGCAAGGGGACGATGGATAAAGAAAATGAATCTGTCCGCAAATATTATGCACAAAGAGCAGATCTTCTTGGTGCAGTGCGACTGCCGAATACGGCATTTAAAGCAAATGCCGGCACGGAAGTTACATCGGATATTCTGTTCTTCCAGAAACGTGACCGGATTGCAGATTCTGAGCCTGACTGGGTGCATACAGCCAAAGACAGTAATGGTATTACCATGAATGCTTATTTTGTGCAGCACCCGGAGCAGATTGTAGGACATATGGAAATGGTTACCGGCCCATATGGTATGGAAAGTACCTGCCAGGCGGATGAGAGCATTCCGTTTGCGGCTGGTTTAGAACGTGCAATCAGCAATATCAAAGGTGAAATCAGCGAAGTAGAAATCAGTGACTTGGAGGAGGAAACCTATGCAGAAGTAATCCCTGCAGATCCGGATGTAAAGAATTTCAGCTACACGATTGTTGAAAATAAAGTGTATTACCGTGAAAACTCTGTTATGAGGCCTGTAGACGTCTCTGAAACTGCTTCGGAAAGAATTAAAGGCATGGTGGCACTTCGTAATTGTACCCAGGAACTGATTGATTTGCAGTTAGAGGACTATGGAGAAGCTGCTATTAAAGAAAAACAGGCTGAATTAAATGAACTCTACGATTCTTTCTCTAAAAAATATGGTTTAATCAATGCTTCTGCCAATAAAAGAGCATTTGCGGAGGATAGCAGTTACTGTCTGCTTTGCTCACTGGAAAATCTGGATAATGAGAGGAATTTTAAGAGCAAGGCTGATATGTTCAGCAAACGAACCATCAAGAAAGCGGTGCAGGTGACAAGTGTTGATACGGCTTCTGAAGCACTGGCAGTATCGTTACAGGAAAAAGCCGGTGTGGATCTTCCTTTCATGGCAACTCTTACCGGAAAGAATGAAGAAGAACTCTGTGCAGAACTGTCAGGGGTGATTTTCAAAAATCCGGTAACGGAAAAGTGGGAAACGGCAGATGAGTATCTCTCTGGCAATGTACGAGAAAAACTTACGATTGCAAAAACTTTTGCCGAAAATCACTCGGAATATGCAGTGAATGTGCAGTCCCTTACGCAGATTCAGCCGAAAGACCTGGATGCATCAGAGATTGAAGTAAGACTTGGTGCAACGTGGATTGAGCCGAAGTACATCAATGATTTCATGACAGATACTTTTCATACGCCCAGATATTTGGTGAAATCAGGAAGTGTAGCGGTACAATTTGCACCGGTAACCGGTGAGTGGAACGTAAAAGGAAAAAATGCGGATTATGGAAACACTTTAGCGACAATGACCTATGGTACTTCCCGTGCCAATGCCTATCGTATCTTAGAGGATTCTTTGAATCTGAAAGATGTGCGTATCTATGATACCATCGAGGAAGACGGGAAAGAAAAAAGGGTATTGAACAAGAAAGAGACCATGATTGCGTCACAAAAGCAGGAAGCAATCCGTGAAGCGTTCAAAGACTGGATTTTTAAAGACCCGGAAAGAAGACAGGCACTGGTGGAGAAATACAATACTTTGTTCAATTCTACCAGACCTCGTGAATATGACGGTTCGCATCTTATATTTCCTGGCATGACGCCGGATATTGAGTTAAAGCCCCATCAGAAAAATGCGGTAGCCCATGTCCTGTATGGCGGTAATACCCTGCTTGCACACTGTGTAGGGGTAGGAAAAACCTTTGAAATGACAGCTGCGGCAATGGAGAGCAAACGACTGGGGCTGTGCCAGAAAAGCTTGTTTGTGGTGCCAAATCATCTGACAGAACAGTGGGCAAGTGATTTCCTCAGACTCTATCCGGGAGCCAACATTCTTGCTGCTACAAAAAAGGATTTTGAACCGGCCAACCGCAAAAAGTTCTGTTCCAGAATTGCAACGGGTGATTATGATGCTGTAATTATCGGTCATTCCCAATTTGAAAAGATTCCTTTGTCTGCAGAAAGACAGCGTCTGGAAATCGAACGTCAGATTGATGAAATCGTAGAGGGTATTGCAAGGCTGAAAGAAGAAAATGCGGAACGCTATACCATCAAACAGATGGAAAAGATGAAGAAAAATCTAATGGTAAGGCTGGATAAATTGAACGATCAGTCACGCAAGGATAATGTAGTTACCTTTGAACAGCTGGGTGTGGATCGTTTGTTTGTGGACGAGTCACATTTTTACAAGAATTTGTTCCTTTATACGAAAATGCGTAATGTGGCAGGCATTGCCCAAACGGAAGCACAGAAATCCTCGGATATGTTTGCCAAGTGTCAGTATCTCGATGAGCTTACAGGCGGTAAGGGCGTAACCTTTGCCACAGGAACTCCGATATCGAACTCTATGACGGAACTCTACACCAATATGCGTTATCTGCAATACGGAACACTGAACCGATTGGGCCTTAGTCAGTTTGACGCATGGGCTTCTTCTTTTGGCGAAACGCAGACAGCGATTGAGCTGGCACCGGAGGGAACCGGCTACCGTGCAAAAACACGTTTTGCAAAGTTCTTTAATCTGCCGGAACTGATTTCCTTATTCAAAGAAGCAGCGGATATTCAGACACCGGATATGTTAAAGTTGCCGGTGCCGGAGGCAGAATACGAGAATGTAGTGCTGAACCCCTCACAATACCAGAAAGATATGGTATCTTCTCTTGCAGAAAGAGCAGAGGCCGTCCGTGACAGAAGAGTGGATCCGTCCGAAGATAATATGTTCCGTATCACCAATGATGGCAGAAAGCTGGCATTAGACCAGAGACTGATGAACCCATTGTTACCGGATGATGAAAACTCAAAAGCTACGGTATGTGTCAATAAGGCATATGATATCTGGAAAGAAACGGCAGAACAGAAATCAACGCAGATCATTTTCTGTGATTTGTCCACACCAAAAGGTGATGGAACGTTCAATGTCTATGAGGATATCCGAGACAAGCTGATGGCAAAAGGTGTGCCGGAGGAAGAAATTGCCTTTATTCACAGTGCTAATACAGAGGCACGAAAAGCAGAATTGTTTGCAAAAGTAAGAAGCGGACAGGTGCGTTTTATTCTTGGTTCTACAGCGAAAATGGGTGCCGGTACCAATATTCAGGACAAATTGATTGCCCTACATCATTTAGATGTGCCGTGGAGACCGTCAGATATTGAACAGCAGGAAGGAAGAATTCTAAGACAGGGAAATCAGAACAAAAAGGTGAAAATCTTCCGCTATGTCACAGAGGGAACCTTCGATTCGTATTCCTGGCAGCTGATTGAAAATAAGCAGAAGTTCATAGGGCAGATTATGACGAGCAAGTCACCTGTGAGAAGCTGCGAAGATGTAGATGAAGCTGCTCTTTCCTATGCAGAGGTAAAAGCACTTGCTACCGGAAACCCATATATTAAGGAAAAAATGGCTCTGGATATTGATGTTTCCAAGTTAAAACTCATGAAAGCCAATCATACCAGTCAGCGATATCGCCTGGAAGATAATATTACAAAGCATTATCCAAAGGAGATCAAGCGACTGGAAGAAAGAATTGCTGGACTCAAGTCAGACATTGCTCTTTATACGCAGAATAAGCCTGCAGAAGAGGACAAGGAGTCCTTTACTATGCAGGTACAGGGTAAGTCCTATATGGAACGAAAAGAGGCCGGAACAGCCTTGATTGCGGCCTGTCAGGGTATTAAAGGCATGAATAAAGAGGAAAATATCGGCGAATATCTTGGATTTAAAATGTCGGCTGAACTGGATTTGTTCGGGAACAGATACCTTTTGAATCTGAGGGGACAGAGCACTCATCAGGTAGAAATGGGTGTTGATCCAAGCGGTAACATTACCCGTATCAACAATGCATTGGGTGGAATGGAAAAACAATTATTGGAAGCGGAAAGTAAGCTTGTAAATGTGAAAAATCAGTTGGAAACAGCAAAAATTGAAGTGACAAAGCCATTTGCAAAAGAACAGGAGCTTGCAGATAAGCTGGAGCGTCTGACTGCATTAAATGCGTTGCTGAATATGGATGAAAAGGGTGAAACGGAAGAAGAAAGCCAAAGTGAAGAACCGGAAAAAGAAAAGTTGGAAAATCAGGTAGAAGTGCAAAACGAATCTACAGCCAACGGAACTTACGGTTTTGAACGAGAATCCTTGATTGAGCCTGAACATCGCATAGGAGGCGGTTCGATTAGCAAAGCTGCAGCAGCTGCGATAGAAACTATGGCAGTGGCGGATGTGGGGCTTTGCTATGCAATCTTTCAGGTCAAAGATGAGCCGGAATTGCGAGATTATCGTTATATGAGTATCAGAAGCCTTTTGCAGCAAGGCAGGGTCAATGACCATTTCGATGAAATCACACCGGAACATTATGACCAGGTTTATAATGGGGATTTATACAGAATACCGGGACAGAATGAGCATGAAATGTTGGAAAATATTTTTATGAGATTCAACACAGAAGTGATGCCGGATTTCAAGGGACATTCACTGTCGGTCAGTGATGTGATTGTTTTAAATCAGCATGGAAAACTGAATGCTTACTATGTAGATGCCTGTGGTTTTAAAGAACTTCCGGAGTTTGCAAGAAAACTCGAAAAGTCAGGAATTCAATTCGACCTGCCTGAGTTTGAAACCAGAAAAGTGAGAAATCCGATGATAGAGTCTGTGGCCTCTGTTAGGCAGCGTTTGAAAGAGAAAAAGAGGATTGTTGCTGCAGGTGTTATATCAACCGGCAGAAATCATTTGTCAAAAGATGTGAAAGGTAAGGATGGAATAAACCCGGTATTGAGTAGTGTTTAACTCGTAAAAAGTAAAGAGCATGGTATCTGTTTGGCATAAGCTGCTAAGCGGTATCCATGCTCTTTTTTGATGCTTCCACAATGCGAAAATGAGAAAATAGGTAAATTGCTGATTTATTTAGAGAAAAAATCTCCATATACTGAAATTGATATTGTATATTTGACTTCCGCAGCGTATAATATAGTCAGAGAAATCCAATCATAGTCTCATGGCAGGAGAGGTGTTGATTATGTTATTACGAGTATCCGTAGAAAATTACAAATCATTTGATAAAAAGGAAGAATTATCGCTGCTTTCTTCCAGTAAAATCCAGACGAACAAAAGCCACAGAGTAAAAATTAAGCAAACAAATATTTTGAAAAATGCTGTGGTATACGGTGCGAATGCTTCGGGAAAATCGAATCTTGTTAAGGTAATTGCTTTTATTAAGAATGTGCTTATTGAGGGACTTCCGGTAAATTCAGCAAATGACTTTTGCAGAAATAGTCTGGAAAATCAGAACCGAGAAAGTGTCTTTGAATTACAGTTTACCGTAGATGATAAATTTTATGCTTACGGATTTTCTGCAATTTTAAATAAGAGAGAAATTACGGAAGAGTGGCTTTTTGAACTGATGCAGGACGGCTCTGCCCATAACCTGTTCATTAGAGAAAAAGACAAAGCACCGGCATTGGGAGATGGAGTAAATCCGACCACCTCTGAAAAAAATAGGTTTTCTGTATATGCCGAAGATTTCGCCGGTCATAACACACAGCTCTTTTTGGCTGAGATGAACAGAGGAAAGAAGTATGAGGACAATTCAAAACTGCTTTTCTTCAAAAATGTGTTTGAATGGATTATAAATCATATCGTTGTCATAAATCCGAACATTGGTATTTCCAATACAGATGCCTATTATAGCGAGGAATCTTTGGATACCATCAGCAATTTAATTAAAACCTTTGACACCGGTGTCAGCGAAATTAAGACAAAGCAGATCACTGTTGAAGAGATGAGCCAGATGGTTCCTAAAGAAGTTCTTTCCGAGATCTTTGGCACCTTAAAGAAACAAATGCAGATGACAAATCTTCCGGAATTAAAAATGACATGGAGAATTGCAGACGGCTTCTTTAATATTCGCATCACCGGTGCAGGGGAACCGGAAATTACAACGCTTGTTTTAAAACATGGAAAGTCAGTATTTGATTTCAGTTTTGATGAGGAATCTGACGGAACAAAGAGACTCTTTGATTTGATAGACATGCTGATGAGTAAAAGAGAAGATGTGGTCTTTGTGGTTGATGAGCTGGAACGAAGTCTCCACCCTAAGCTGACAGAGCATTTCTTAAAGCTGTTTATGGAAGCCCATGAGGCTGACAGAGTGCAGCTGTTGTTCACGACTCATGAAGATACGATTATGGATCAGGAGCTGTTCCGCAGAGACGAAATATGGTTCGTAGAGCGTGACGGGACGAACGCCAGCAAGATTTATTCCCTGGACAGATTCAAGGAAAGATATGATAAGAAACTGAGTAAAGCTTATCTGGAGGGCCGCTATGGTGCGATTCCGGTATTTAAACAGTTTACTTTCCGAAAGGAGGGCTAAACAGATGCCGGTACATGCATATACAAATTGGAACAAGAGGGAAAGCGACCATGAAGAACAGGTTGAGCCTTTTAGAAAATATTTCTTTATTTGTGAGGGTGCAAATACCGAAACGTTTTATTTTAAGAAGCTGATTGATTTGAGAAAAGAGCTTGGTATTCACCCACTCATTGATATCCGCTTATGGGAAAAGACAGGGCAGGATAAAGATATTTCCTACGCAAAGAATCTTATTTCGTTTGCACTTGAACAAAAGAATATTGCGGACAATGACTTTGATATTGACAGAGATAAAATGGTCGTTGTCTTTGATGCGGATATTTTTGAAGAAAAGGTTCAAGGATATGATGAATTGATTGAACAAATCGAAGAATCCGATATCGCAGCTGTTACCAATCCCGGTTTTGAATTGTTTTTGCTTCTTCATATAGATGGAAGCTATGAACAACATATACTTGGTCATGAAACCGAATTTCTGACTCAAGATGAGAAAGGCAGCTACAGTTATGCTTATAAAGTACTGCATGATGTGACGGGAATGAATGCGAAGAAAAATCCGCTGATTGGAGATCTTGCGGAAAATGTGTTAAGTGCGATTTCTCAAGAAAAGAAAATCAATCAGGACATTCATCATTGCAAAGGTGTGGTTACCAGTAATATTGGTTCTGTCATAGAATCGATTATGAACGAAAAACCGAAAATCTGAAATGAAATAAAGAGCATGGGTTTCTTCCGAATGGGAAGATTCTCATGCTCTTTTTGCGTGCCTTTTAAAGCTGCTGTGTGTCCTTTTTTATGTCTTTTTCTGGGGACGGGGACTCCGGAACAGGTTCTTCTTTTGATGTCCTTTGAGCCGGTAAATCGTTCATGGTTCGGTAATTGTAATTGACGGTAAGAATCTCTTTGTATCTCCTGTCGGTTTCTTTCCAGTCCTCGTATTGCTGATTTTTCAGCGAGTAGAGTTTGGATAACTTTTCGTTAATGGATTTCAAGGACGGATTGGCAACAATCGTTCGTCCGTCTTCGGTTTGTTTGGTGGTGCCGTGAACTTTCAGGTAAGTGCGGGCTTCTTCGTAAAGGTGAAGCTCGTTTTCATGCTCACGGCGAAATGCTTTTTTGTCTTTGGCTGCATAGTATTCTCGGTAAACTTTTTTGTTGGTAAGGAATTGCCTTGAATAGGATTGCAGCTCTTTTAATTCGGCGATTTGCTTCCTGGTTTCGTCCAAAGCGGCCTTTTTAGAATGTAAATCTTCACGGGTAGAGACAATCATCTGTTCTAACTCTTCTAAAGAATGGACGTTATTGGTATTCAGGAAAGAAACGGTTTTGGCCATTTGCTGGATATTGGAGAGATTCAGCTTTCTTTCATATCCACGGAACTGCTGTGCCTTGGAATTGGCAGATACGTCAATAAGCTTTTGAATGTCAGAGGTCTGATATCTCTGGGCAATGGCAGTTCTTTTGGCAAGAGCTTCTGCCGTTTGCTTTACATTGTTCTTGGCAAGCACTTCAATAATATATTCTTTCTCAAAATCAGTACCGAGAATTCTGCCTCTTGTCGGTTTGGACTTATCCGGTGCAAGATAACTGATTCTGCCACGGCTTTCCTGAACAGAAATACCGTATTGCTCAAAAAGCTTGGATTCAAATTCATTGATACTTGCACTGTCTTTTAAAACAGAGCGAATCGCTTCACGAAGAAATTCATTCTGCGTTTTAAAAACGGTTTGGGTGATTTCCTGCCCATTAGCTTCCTTTTCTTGATTTTCTCTATCTAATGCGGCCTGTCCTTTACGCTGTGCCCAGTATTCTCGGTCTGTGATTTTGACATGGGCAGGAGAGAGCAGATCTACCTGATACAGGGATTCCTGCTGGCACATGGTCATGGTTTCCTGTTTCAGATAATTTAGAAGCTGATCTGTTTCGTGGTATTTGTGGCCGGCCAGGGCATCTCCGTCTCTTTCCATAAATGCTTGCTTTTCCACATTGAATTTTCTGACTGAATTGAAAACAATATGCACATGGATATTCCCGGCAGAGTTATGACCGTCAGGGTGAGCACAGACGATGGTTTGATGTCCCGGAAAGTTTTTCTTCGCAAAGGCGACACAAAGTTCCTGGGCTTTTTCAAGTGTCAGTCCGTTCTCGTATTTGTCACGGGGATCAAAACTGATGATGTAGTGATGAGCCTTTATTTCCTCTTTGGTCTGGTTCTTATGAAAGAAAGCATTGGTACTTTCACATTCGTCAGCAAACGTAAAAGGGTTACAGTTGATGCCCTCCAGAAGATATTCTTCACGGGGAATGGGATTTCCTTGTTCGTCACGAATCATTTTATTGGTGTATTCATCATGCTTGAGCGTCAGGTAATCGGTTGCTGCATCGTAGTTTGCATTTT
>Ga0129311_1000770_pt1 | contig 25619 bp, 21 predicted proteins | sample Go1ome_FD_94435 | JGI IMG/M metagenome (GOLD analysis project Ga0129311, IMG submission 94435) | Western lowland gorrila individual fecal microbial communities from Wisconsin, USA - Go1022B metagenome | ecosystem: Host-associated > Mammals > Digestive system > Large intestine > Fecal | place... | reverse complement strand
TATCAAGGCAGTTCTTGTGGACTGTCAGCTTTGCTGCGCCTAAAATTATTTGTGAAGATGGTCGTGGGAGGTTAGGTGAGATTGGTTTTTGTTAGCTTAATGGCATTGCCCTTTAGCACACCAACTAAAAATGCGGTAAACACAAGTATAATTGAGCGTTGTATATTTTTCCCCCGCCTGCGGCGGGGGGGAAAATATACGCCAAGAACCTTAAGTTCTGTATAGCCGCTGTTTTGTGTGGTGTGTCAGCGGGATAACCACATATATTTTATATAGAATTATACCGCATTATCCTTGCGTTGTCAATAGAAAAGCCACAGCGATCCCGATATCATATCAGAATTGCTATGGCATTAAATCAAAAGTCTTATCTTATAAGTTCTTTTGGTATAAGGTCGTAGTCGAACATTACCTCCGAGTGATTGTCGCGCACCAGCACTTTATCTGCCACTTTACCTGTAGCCTTGTCTTTGGTGACCTTGTATATCTTCGATATGCGGTAGAACACACCGTCCTCTTTCGAGAAGTGGTGGTCTTCCTCAACTATCTCGTAGGTGTACGGGAAAGGCTTTTTGCTCCTCAGTTCGCCCCTCAGCTTGCCGTCCTCGCACCACAGGCACAGCTGTACGTCCTGGTCGGTGTTGTTGCGGAAACGGTAGTCGATATAGTTGTAGCACACCGATGTTCCCGAACTGAAAGGCACTCGCTTGTCGCCGTCGGGTGCTAACGCATCGGAATGGCTGTGGAACTCCACCACCTCCAGCGGGCTGTGCAGTACCAGCAGGTGTATGGTGTTGCCCAGATTGCAAAGCCCTCCGCCCAGACCCGGTGTCAGCTTGTTGTCAGCGATTATCCTGCCCGACTTGTAGCCCTTTTTCTCGGTGATGCTCCCCACCGTCCGCCAGAATGAGAATACCTCACCCGGACGTATCACCATACCGTCTATCTTGCTGCAAGCCAGCGCTATGTTGACCGCCTTGTTCTCCTGCAAAACAGGGTCGATGCCCTTGCCTTTCTTGATGAGGGTGTTGCTGTGCTCGGATACCAGATTTTTCAGCTTTTTCTTAGTCCTTATCACCGAGAATTTGTCATGCCCCATGAAGTCGTGCAGATAACGCTTCAGCTTCTCCTTAGTTTCGGATATCGCGTATGTGAATGGGCTTATGTTGCAGAAGAGTATATCCCTGCTCCAGAAATTTCCCGCACCCTCTTTGTAGATGTCACCGATGCGGTGCCTGAGCGTTGGTATCCTCCGCCACGCCCATAGCAGACCATACTCGGCATAGCGCCTTACACCTATACGCATCTCATCGGGCATCTGTATGAACTTGATCAGTATGTTTGCAAGCCCCGCGCGGTTTGCGCCCAGTATATCGGTGAATATCTGGTCGCCCACACAAACGCACTGACTTTTTTTCAGCCCCAGCTTTTTTACAGCTTTCAGGTAGCCCTTAGGCGACGGCTTGTCGGCATCGCATATGTACAGCGTATCGATATTCTTTATGAACATCTCAACGCGGCTCTTTTCATTATTTGACAGCAGGAGAGTCTTAAGCCCTGCCGCGTGTATCTCTTTGAACAGTTCATCGACCTCAGGCGTTGAACCTTCACCGTGATGCACCAGCGTGTTGTCTATATCGAATATGACCCCGCGATAGCCTTTTGCATACAGCTTTTTGTAGTCTATTGCGAAAACGCTCTCAGCATATTCAAAGGGGAAAAGTTCCTTTAACATCATCGCACCTCCGCTCACTTATCCATGTAGTCGCAGACAGCATCTATCTGTGCTGCAAAGCCCTTGCCGAAGCGTTCTTCGACAAATGCACTGCCTATCGTGAAAGCCCAAGCCGAAACTGCTTTGACTGCGTCCAGCTTCTCAAAGCTGTCAACACTGCCCGCAATGACCGTTTTTGCGCCTGTTTCTTTGACAAAGCGGCTGATAAGTTCGCCTGCATCGCCTGTGTATCTGTAGCCCAGCAGGTCAAAGCCGTCAGCGCCTTTTTCGAGCAATGTACGTGCCTCAGCTATCATGCTGTCGGCAGAACCGCCCAGCACTGAGGGTCTGCCTGTTATCTCGCCCACATACGGCAGGTATTCCATGCCGTTTCTTTTGCAGACCTCAGCCACCGAATCGTAATACATGGTACCCATAAGGTGATCGACCCCGCATTCTGCCGCAAGGCGGGCACCTTCAAGGCAGTGTTCCTCGTCATAAGCCACCACTTCGAGAGCGGTCTGCTTGCCGCATTCTTTGATGCGTCCGAAAAGTCTGACCACTTCATCATGTGGTATGCCCTCTTCCTTGAAACCGAAGATCTCTGCTTTGGAATTTTTGCATTCTTCAAAAACCTTTTCGGCATCGGGTATCGTTCTGTCGTTGTATGTAAGCATAACGACCAGCTTTGGTCTGTTTTTCATTTATTGTTCCTCCGAAATTTTCAGCTGATACGGGGCACCACCCCCGAAAACCGATGCACCGGACACATCGTTTCAGCCGTCCTATAAATAATCTCCTGTATCTGTCTTTATCATGCAGTGTGTTCGCGATTTGTCCTGCAAACCCCGCGAAAGACCCGCATATCTTAATATATCTTCATAAGACATCATACTTTATTATTATATCACCCGATAACGTGCAGTGTCAATCATCATACAATCCCAAAAGCCGATATTTGGAGTATTTAACAACGCAGCGCCGAACATTAAGTTGCGAATTGCTGTTTTACCGAATATGTAAAAAGTTATAATGATTGATTTTTAAGATGTTGGAAGAATGATAATCCCACGAAAAAACGCTGTCAGCGTATATCAGCGATCTTCCTTCACTCCACCGCATAATGAACGGGAGCATACAGGCTGAGGGAGCATTCGGCGTTCTTAAACAGGACTATGGTTTCAGAAGATCTCTGTGCAGAAGCAAGCCAAAAACGATAATACAAGTCGATCTCAAACATAATTTCCTGAATAAACTGACAAAAACTGACACGAAAATGTCAGGAAATTAAAGCCCGATTTTACGCGGTTTGAGGGTCGAAAATGAATTTACTGAATAAACTGACAGGGTAAATATATTTTTTGAAAAAGTACATAGTAGCCATTTTTAAAGAATTACCATATATTGGAATTTTTATATAGTTTTTTTAGTATCATGATACCCCTGTCAGAAAATTCAGTTTATTCAAAAACAGGGCTGAAACGCCGTAATTTCGGGAAATCTTTTTCTGACAAAAGCGTGTCAGGAAATGTCAGAAAATTCAGTAAATTCAATACAGAATTTATTTTTTTAAATAGTTGGATTGCTATAAATTATATCAGGGTAATTGAAGAACGCAGTTCACCCAAGAGCAAGCCAAAAACGAGAATACAAGTCGATCCCAAACATAAAAATTGACAAAATTGACAAAAGCTGACACGAAAATGTCAACTATATAAACCCCGAAAAATAGGGCTTTCAGGGGTAAAAACATAAAAGTTGACAAAATTGACAGGGGTATTATAAAGCCAAAATAAATAAATTACCATATATTGGAAGTTATCTATTGTTTTTACATTTTATCCCTTACCCTGTCAATATTGTCAATTTTCTCAAAAACAAGGCTTAAACGCCGTAAAATAGGGCTTTTAAAAGTTGACAAAGCAGTGTCGATTTATGTCAACTTTGTCAACTTTTGTATTAGCGTGCTAAAGTGAAAGTGGTCTATCCATGAAAAAAATACCTGATGACCGTATATATCTATTTCGTTTCGGGCGAAAAATATACTCCCCGACCTGACAGTCCGTCCACACCGCATGCTTGGAGGAATATACAAAAATACAGCCGTGTTTTGTCAAAATTGATTTACGTGATGCAGAGGGTTGAAAAATATCATTTTGCATGGTATACTTACAATATGATGGTAATATCAGTCAGAAGATGATGGCGAACCTATAGCGATCCGCCTGTCTTTCGCAGCGTATCCCTGTATAAACATCTCAAAAAAGAATACCGAAAGGAGATACCATGAGTATTAAAACAGCGGGGAGTCGGATCCCTGACCGCACAGAAGTCCCGCACCAAGACGGCTGTGACAGCATCACTGCTGAACGCCTGCGGCAGATACGTGCCGAGATATGTACTTCGCCCGGCGATTGGTCGGTCGAACGCATGGCAAAGTCTTTCTATATGACAAGGAGCCATTTCAGTGTGCTGTATAAAAAACAGTTCGGTATCTCACCGGGCGAGGATATCCGTGTGATGACCATGCAGTATGCCGCCGACCTGCTTGACAACAGTCAGCTGAGCATTGCGGATATCTCAAAAAAATGCGGCTATACCAACTGTGAGAACTTCATTCGCGGCTTCAAAAAACATTTCGGCATCACCCCGCTGAAATACAGGCACAGGCAATAAGGCTGTACTTTTGTCACTGCCCCCATATAAGTACCTCTCTGAAAATTTTTGTATATTTATTCCAGTTTTTCACTCTTTGTGAATATATTTTGGTTGACATTTTGACAAAAATGTGTTAAAATAATTTATACAGAATATACGCACTTTGTCTTTATTCGGTATAACATTTAACATAAATTTTCTGATCTGTGGTCACCCCGCTGACATGCCTGTGATGCGTGTTTTTGTATCGCTTTCGTTCGCAGTGTGCCAAAGGGCTGACCATGTCTTTATTTATATTGGGTCTGGTGATAATATGTACGTTGATATTGATATCAGAGTCGCGTTCTCTGCCGTCTTTACTTTTCTGATGATAGCGCTGGGGGCTTGCTCGTTTATAGGCTTTCGGTCGCATAAGGCGATAGGCAGGGCTGTGGCGTGGCTCGACCTTTCACTGCTTCCGCCGATGGCAGGCAACATAATCATAATCGGTTCAAGCGTTGAGATGCGTTCGCTGGTGGGTGCTTATATCTACTATCTGGGGCTTAACGGCGTGCTGGTCGCGCTGGTGAATTTTACCGATATCTACTGTCGGGGCACCGGCAACGGTCAGCAGAAACCTACGGTGGTGTATATCCTGCTGGGAGTAGATTTTTTGCAGGTGTTTGCGAATATTTTCTTCGGGCACGCCTTTGAACTTGAAGCTGTGATGGTGCAGGATAAGCCCTATTACAGGGTAGTACCATACTGGGGGCAGTATCTTCACCGCATCGTTGACTACGCGGTGTTCTTTTGCGTGATACTGATATTCTTTCTGGCTTCGGTGAAGACTTCACGGCTTTTCCGTGAGAAATACACGGTGCTGATGGGTTCTATGATAGTTCTGGGCATCTGGCAGACTTTCTATGTCTTTTCACGCACGCCTGTTGACCGTTCGATGATAGGTTACGGCGTGGTGGGCATACTGGTGTTCTATTTGTCACTTTACCACAGACCCATGCGTCTGCTGGACAGGATGCTGTCAAACATAGTTTCAGATATGTCTGAGGCGCTGTTCGTATACGATGCCACAGGCAGGTGCATCTGGGCAAACGAAAAGGGCATGGAGATGACAGCGACTACCGCCAAGACCTTTGATGATGTGTCCGAAGCGCTGATAAAGAAGTTCGGTGAGCGGGAATATTCTACCGAGTGGTGGTGTACCAATAAGATCATCGGGAGCGGTGATGATGAGAGATATTACTATATAGAGAACCGTCCTGTAAGCGATGAAAAGGACAGCCTTGCAGGTTCGGTGCTGACTGTGCGCGATAATACCGAAGAACAGCGCAGGCTGAAAAGAGAACTGTACAACTCTACTCACGACAGCCTGACGGGGCTGTACACCAAACAGTACCTCTACGAGTGCGTGCGCAATATGCTGACATCATCGCCCGATACCGCTTTTGTGGCGGTGTTTGTCGATGTAAAGAACTTCAAGATAGTCAACGATATATTCAGTGCGGCATTCGGTGACAATGCACTTAAGCAGATAGCCGAATGGATAAGCCGCGACATGAACGAAAAGTGTGTCTACGGCAGGCTGGCAGGTGATACTTTCGGGGTGTTCCTGCCTGCTGAACAGCTTGAAAATGACAGAACGCGCATTGAAAAAGAACTTGCCGACTTCACGGTGACTGACGGCAATGCCAGCCACCATCTGGTGATGCACTTGGGCGTTTACGAAGTCGCTGAGAGGGATATAGATGTGTCGGTGATGTTCGACAGGGCGCATCTGGCACTTTCTACCATAACCGATGACTACAACACACATATAGCTTACTATGACAATGTGCTTCGCGAAAAAATGCTTTGGGAACAGCGCATTACCGCCGAACTTCGTGAGGCGCTGGATACCATGCAGCTTCGCCCGTATCTCCAGCCCATAACCGACCGAAGCGGCAAAGTTGTCGGTGCTGAGGCGCTGGCAAGATGGATACACCCCGAACACGGCTTCATGTCGCCCGCCATGTTCATACCCGTTTTTGAGAAGAACGGTATGATAACTGAGGTGGACAAGCACATGTGGCGATGTGCCTGCAAGATACTTGCCGACTGGAAAAAAGAGGGGAAAGACCTGTTCATCTCGGTGAACATATCGCCTAAGGATTTCTATTTCATCGATGTGGTCAGTGAGATAAAGGGGCTGGTGGCTGAATACGGCATCGACCCTGTAAACCTGAGGATAGAGATAACCGAAACTGTGATGATGAACGACCCCGAAGAACGCATGCGTGTGCTGGACGAGTTCAGGAAGCTGGGCTTTATCGTGGAGATGGACGATTTCGGCAGTGGTTATTCATCGCTCAACCTGTTAAAGGATATGCCTGTTGATGTGCTCAAGATAGACATGCGCTTCCTGTCGGTATCGGGCAGTAAAGAAAAGGCTAAGACCATCGTCCGCAATATAATCCGTCTTTCGGAGGAACTGGAGATAGCTTCGCTGACGGAGGGCGTTGAGAATGAGAATCAGTATCACAAGCTGACCGAGATGGGCTGTAAGCTGTTTCAGGGTTACTATTTCGCAAAACCGCTGCCGCGCGAGGAGTTTGAGGATTTCACGGCATCACGCGGCAAAATTCAGTGATATGAGGTCAACTTATGATAATACTTGGTTCAAACGGGTTCGAGAACCCGACAGTCTGCAAAAAGCTGGATAAACTTTTCCCCGATAAAAGGGGTAAACTGCTGTTTATAAACATAGCACGATGGGACAGCATGGAGGTCGGACTTTTCGAGAAAGCGTGTGCGGCAGGCATCGGTTTCAGGGAAGAGAATATCACTATTTTTGATGAGAACGACCCGGATGCTGTAAAGGGCATGAAATTTGACCATATAGCTGTCACAGGCGGCAATACTTTCAGACTTCTGCACCTTATGAAAAAGTTCGGGCTTGACAGCCTTGTAAAGGAACATCTGTCAGCGGGTGCCGATTATATGGGCTTTTCGGCAGGCGCATATATGGTCTGCAAAGAGATAGGCTATGTTGATATGTTTGATGACAACATCGATATAACAGACGGCGATTTCACCGCTATCGGGTGGATAGAACAGTATCCGATATGTCATTTTGAGCGCAAAGGCTCAGAATGTCTTGTTATCTGCAAAAACAGGATAGGCGGTTCTCCCGAAAGGCTCACCATCGATGAACTTGAACTGAAAATTCTTAAAACGAATGACAGCAAGGAGTTCATATCGGTCTGAAAGCTGTCGGTTTTCAACATGTCGGCACTCAAAATGTTGAAAAAATGCCGCGATCATTCAGTACGTCTATAAATATGATGACCACAAAATGACCCCCGCAGGTGATGCTTGCGGGGGTCAGCTTATGTCAAACATTAAAACACTGCCGAGATGTTATCTTTTCACCGCAGGCAGAAAAGATCTCAGCGTTCAGCGCTGTAATTTTATTACGGACTTTTCAACATCACAGCGAAAAGAATGTTGATAAACAGGCGCAAAAAGTCCCCCGCAAATATCTGCGGGGGACAGCTTTGAACTATAAACAGGAATTATCCGCGAACCTGACCGTTGCCTGTTATCAGGTATTTGGTGGTGGTCATCTCGCGCAGACCCATCGGTCCTCTTGCGTGGAGCTTCTGGGTGGAAATGCCCAGTTCAGCGCCAAGACCGAACATCTCGCCATCGGTGAAGCGTGTGGAAACATTCACATATACAGCCGCCGCATCTATCCTCTTCTGGAATTCCTGTGCGGAGAACAGGCTTTCGGTGACGATGCACTCGGAGTGACCTGTGGTGTACTTTGTGATGTGGTCTATCGCCTCAGCAAGGTCATCAACTACCTTGATGGAGATGATGTAGTCAAGGAACTCGGTCGCGTAGTCCTCTTCATCAGCGGGTACAACGCAGTCGCCAAGTATCTGACGGGTCATCTCACAGCCTCTTATCTCGACATTGTGCTTGTCAAGACGCTTTTTCAGCTTCGGCAGGAAAGTTTCGGCAACATCACGGTGTACCAGACAGCTTTCAACAGCGTTGCATACAGACGGACGCTGGGTCTTGCCGTTGTCAACTATCTCCACTGCCATATTCAGGTCAGCGGTAGCGTCAACATAAACGTGGCAGTTGCCTGTGCCTGTTTCTATGACAGGTACGGTGGCAGTCTGTACGACAGCCTTTATCAGCTGTGCGCCGCCGCGCGGTACCAGCAGGTCGATGTACTTGTTGGCTGTCATCATATCATGTGCGATGCCCCTGTCAGTGTCCTCGACCAGCTGTATTATGTCAGAGTCCAGACCCGCACGCTTTACAGCAGTCCTCATAAGGTCAGCAAGGCACTTGTTGGAATTTATAGCTTCCTTGCCGCCGCGCAGTATGACTGCGTTGCCGCTCTTGAGTGCCAGTATAGCCGCATCAACGGTCACATTGGGGCGTGCTTCGTATATCATGCCCACAACGCCCATCGGAACTCTCACGCGCTCTATCTTCATTCCGTTGGGGCGTGTGCTTCCGTCAACGACCTCACCGATGGGGTCGGGATACTTAGCGAGATTTTCGCAGGCGTTCGCCATACCCTCTATGCGGGCATCGGTCAGCGCCAGTCTGTCCAGCAGAGATTCGCTCATTTTGCGCATTCTGCCGTTTTCGAGGTCAACTGCGTTTGCCGCGATTATCTCGTCCTTGCTGTTGCGGAGAATGTGTGCTATCTCCAGCAGAGCATCGTTCTTCATGTCGGTGGAAGCAAAAGCTATCGCGCCTTTTGCGGCTTTTGCCTTCTCGCCCAAAGTGTCAATGTAACCCATTGTTTTTCCCTCCGTTTTTATTTATTCGGCAGACTTTGCCTGCCGTTAATTTCATCTTACTCTTCAACTATAGCGATCCAACTATTTAAATTCACAAAATCCGGTCGCAAAAGCTCGGATCTATGGATTTTGTGACTGGATTTTGTCTGAATTTTAAGGCGGATTGCTATATATCGCTGTCGCCGCTCTCGTCACCCTCAGGGTATGCCTTTTCAGCCGCCGAGCCTTTAGCTAAGAACCTTGTTCCCAGTCTGCCTGTTTCAAACAGCCAGTAGAGATTATCGGGGTTCTTGCCGTTCAGGATTATCATATCTATGCCGCTGCTGACAGCTATCTCTGCGGCATTTATCTTAGTTTTCATGCCGCCTGTGCCCATCTTTGTGCCTGCACCGCCCGCCAGAGCGCGTATATCATCGTTTATCTCCTCAACGACAGGTATCAGCTTTGCATCGGGGTCAAGGCGAGGGTCATTATCGTAAAGACCATCTATATCCGACATTATTATCAGCAGGTCAGCACCCGCTATCTTAGCAACAGTAGCCGCCAGCGAGTCATTTTCGCCCATTTCGAGTTCCAACTCATCTATAGCCACCGTGTCATTTTCGTTGACTATTGGTATAACGCCCAGCTGAATGACCCTTTCAAGCGCATTCTTCACATTAGTGCGCCTGTCTTCCAGCAGTACGAACTTAGTCAGCAGAAACTGTGCCACATTCAGGCTGTATTCTGCGAACAGCTTGTCGTACAGATACATCAGTTCGCACTGACCCACAGCGGCGCAAGCCTGTTTTGTGGGAGTATCCTTAGGGCGCTCCACAAGCCCTATCTTAGACATACCGAGTCCTATCGCACCGCTTGACACCAGTATTATCTCATGACCCGCATTCTGTAAGTCCGCAAGATTTTTGACCAGTCCCTCAACTCTTCTTATATTCAGCCGACCTGTTCTGTGAGTCAGCGTTGATGTGCCGACCTTTACCACGACACGTTTCTTACTCTTAAGCTCCGACATTTTAAAACTCCTATCTTAAATGGGGACACAGCCCCCATGCTATTCCTAATGGGGGCACAGCCCCCATACCCCCACGCGCACCGCCTGCCAACGCAGGCTATTCACTCACTGCGCGCCCCTACGGGTCGCTTCATTCGTTCATACGCCTGCGCGGTGCGCTCTTTGGCATGTTAGACGGCTTTGTTTTGCCCTCATTTTATTATTTTTGATTATTTATTCATTGTGTAGGGCGTATGCGACTGTGTCGGCATGACTCCCGCTGTTTAACTCCCTGACAACCGCCAGAACGCTAAACTTCCGCCCCTGTCAATAATTATGAATTATGAATTATGAATTACCAAAGATTTCTCCGAGATTTTCAAAGACAAATTCCTGCGCTTTCGGGGGGAAGACTACCGTTTTGTAGCTTCGGTTCATCGAACTTATCTTCTCCTGTTCGACTATGCCCGCTTCATCTGAAAGTATCGTTGCCGCTATGCGTGTCTTGCCGTTTTCTGTTATCTCGGTCAGATAATTCTCGTTTTTCAGCCAGCTTTTTATCTCTTTGAAGACCAGCTTATTGTCAGCACTCAGCCCCAGCTGTGTGAGTATCTCATCGCAAAGCCTTGTCAGCGGAAGTTCTTCGTTGACCGCCCGCAGGCTTTCAGCGCCCGCCGCGATAAGTTCAGACAGCGTACCGTTCGGGCTTTCGGGGGACTGCCCCTTTTTGTCGGGGTTCTCCCGCAGATACTTTTGTATCTCGCTTGTGAAGTATGCGCCGTATCGCTCCTGCTTTACCCTGCCGACACCTGATATCTCCATGAAATCGCTTTGGGTGACGGGCAGTTTCACGCACATTTCCCGAAGTGCCTGGTCACCGAAAACTATGTATGCAGGCACGCTTGCTTCTGCCGCCAGCCTTGCGCGGAGTTTTTTCAGTCTGTCGAACAGCACTTTGTCAAATGCCGTTATGACATCGCGCGGCTTTGCTGTGACAGCTTTCTCGCGGCTCTTTGCGGGCAGGCGCATCTCGACTTTCTGTTCTCTGTTCATCAACAGCTGTGCGCCGCGCCTTGTCAGCGTGAGTGTGCTGTGTTCAGCTTCGGCTATATAGCCTTCTGCCTGCAAAAAGCGTATCATCGTGCGAATGCGTGTGGTTGTATCGCTCTTCATTATACCGAATGTGGAAAGCGTATCCAGTCCGAACTTTTTGACCTTGTCATTTCTCTCACTGCCCGTCAGCACAGCCGATACCACCACTGCGCCGAAATGCAGATTTCTCTGGTGAAGTCTGTATATGCAGGAAAGTATCTTCTGCGCTTCCAGTGTGACATCGGTAAGTTCGGTCTCGCCGCTGCAATTTGAGCAGTTGCCGCAGGTACATTTGCGCTTCTCGCCAAAATAGTCCAGTATGAACTGCCGCAGACAGCGTCCGGTGTTGCAGTAATCCGACATCATGCCCAGCTTGGCGTAGTCACGCCTGCGGAGCTGTTCGGCTGTTTCGTCGTCAAGGTCAGGGTTATCGTTGGAATTTTCTATCAAAAACTTATTGGTCATGACATCTTTTGGGCTGTAGAGCAGTATGCACTTGGCTTCACTGCCATCTCTGCCCGCACGACCTGCTTCCTGATAATAATTTTCGATATTTTTGGGCATATTATAGTGCAGGACGAGTCCGACGTTCGATTTGTCGATGCCCATGCCGAAAGCGTTGGTGGCGGCTATCAGTTCAACGCGGTCGTAGATGAAATCGTCCTGATTCTGTTTGCGCTCTTCAGGTGAAAGCCCTGCGTGATACCGTGTACAGGGTATGCCGTCAGCCGTGAGTTTTTCGCTGACCTCTTCGACCGCTTTTCTGGTCGAACAGTAGATGATGGCGCTTGTGCCGCTGTTCTCACTGATTATGCGCTTTGCCGCTTCATACTTGTTTCGCTCGTGCAGTACCCCGAAATAGAGATTTTTTCTGTCGAACCCTGTGGTCACACAGAGCGGTTCGCGCAGGCAGAGCAGTCTTATGATATCTTCCCTTACCTGATCTGTAGCCGTTGCGGTAAAAGCCCCGACTGTCGGGCGGTAGGGGAGTTGTGAAAGAAATTCAGGTATGCGCATGTAGTGCGGTCTGAAATCCTGCCCCCACTGAGAAACGCAGTGTGCTTCATCAACAGCCACCAGCGATATCTTAACAGTGCGTGCCAGTTCAAGGAAAGACTGTGTACAGAGCCTTTCGGGTGCGACATATATCAGCTTATACATGCCCCGCATGGCATTTGACAGCGCAGTGTTATACTGCTGGGGTGTCAGCGATGAATTGAGGTAAGCCGCCCTGACCCCCGACTGTATCAGGCTGTTGACCTGATCTTTCATCAGCGATATAAGCGGCGATATGACGATAGTTATGCCGTCGAGCATCAGTGCGGGTATCTGGTAGCAGAGGCTTTTGCCTGCACCTGTAGGCATTATGCCTGCCGCATCACGCCCGCTCAGCAGAGCATCTATCAGCGGCTCTTGCCCCTCATGGAAATCGGTGTGTCCGAAGAAATCCCGCAGGACGCTGTATTTATCGGTAAAATCGGTCATTATGGTATCAGCTCTTTCCGAACGATGGTAAGTCAAAATATTCAAAGTATATTATACCACATTTATCTATAAAAATCAAGGGCGGGGCATTTTAATTCATAATTCATAATTCATAATTCATAATTATTGGCGTGGTCGGGAGTTTGCCGCCCGAACATCCGGAAGTGTGTGCATTCGTGCGTGGTGTCAGCATGACTCACACCTTGCTGTTCTGACCCTTGCCCGCAGACATTCGGTTCATGCCGCACATTTGCTTGTAGGACTATCATTTGCGTGATGGTGGTGCTTTCCTTTGGACTGCGCCCCACCCGCCCGCCCACCTGCTTTTGTGCCTTGACTATAGCGATCCATCGCAAGTGACATCTGACCCGACGGCAAAGATTACGCAAGATCACCATTCTTCGACCCTGTCAATAATTATAGCAATCCAACTATTTAAATTCACAAGATCCGGTCGCTAAAGCTCGGATCTATGGGTTTTGTGACCGGATTTTGTCTGAATTTTAAGGCGGATTGCTATAAGCATCATGAATAAAAAAGGGGTGTTCGTTCAAATGATAATTGTGATGATACGTGCGCTGGTGCTGTACTGTGCAGTCATTGCGGCAGTCAGAATGATGGGTAAACGCCAGATAGGTGAACTCCAGCCCGCCGAACTTGTGGTGACTATCCTGCTGTCAAATATCGCCACCCTGCCCGTTGAAGATATCAGCATACCGATGACGATGGGACTTGTGCCTATATTCACACTGGTCAGCATCGATGTTATCGTGTCCTGCCTGTCACTGAGGTTTCGCGGGGTAAGGCGTGCAGTCAGCGGGTCGGCAAAGCTGATAATATCAAATGGTGAGGTCGATCGCCATGCCATGCGGGAACTGAGGTTCACCACCGATGACCTCATGGCGGCGCTGAGGTCACAGCAGGTGTTTGATATAAAAGATGTGCAGTTCGCCGTTGCCGAAACAACAGGCACTATCTCGGTATGCCCGAAAAAGTCTGCACAGCCGCCCACTGCCGCAGACTTAGGGCTTTCGCCCGAAGAGAGCGACCCGCCTGTGATGGTCATAAGTGACGGCAAGGTGTCGGCGGCGGCACTCAGGCATCTGGGGCTTGACGAAAAGTGGCTCACAAAAATAGTGAAAGCACAGGGCTGTCAGGTGAGCGATGTGTTTATAATGACCGCCGCAGACGCATCTGACTACACGGTGATAAAAAGGGGGGATATGAAGTGAAAAGGCTGTATCTGAGTATTTTTCTGCTTGCTTTGCTGACAGCGGGCAGTATTTTTTCAGCGGCGTATATCGGTAGGGAGAACGACCGTCTGCAAGAATTGTGCGCTGATATACGCGAAGAAGTTCTTCGCGGCGAAGATACTTCCGAAGAGGTGGAAGCTCTCTGTGACGAATGGGAGCGGCACTGTAAGATAATGGCATTCATCGAGAATGCGGCGAACATCTCAGCAGTGACGGCGGAAGTCGCACGACTGCCCGCGCTGTCGCAGACAAATTCCCCCGACCTTATACAGCAGGTCGATGCGGTCAGCGCACAGTGTGCTCTGCTGGCTGAAAGGCAGTACCCGCACATAAGGTCGGTGCTGTAAAAGTCCCCGCAGTAGTCAAACTTGTCGGGAAACGGCTTCAAGTGGCTGTTTTGAAAGATGTGTGTCCGACATTTTTCGGAACATGGCAAAAAAAGTCTGCATGACAAAAAATAAGAAAACCGCGTACCTGCAAGATATTACGCAGATACGCGGCTTTGCTTTTATGCGGGATATTTCATTCTTCGGCAGACTTCTTCTGTATATTCACCACCGCTATGCCGCCGCCGATAAGCATGAGCGCTATCAGGTATTTTATACCGAGTTCATCCGCTTCGCCCAGCAGAAGAGCCGACAGCAGCACTCCGATGACAGGGTTCATAAAGCCGAATATGGATATTTTCGATACATCGTTGTTTTTTAGCAGTATGCCCCATAATGTGTAGGCAACGCTTGAAATCAGAGCCAGATACAGAAGTATCAGTATTGCTTTGGGCATGTCCTCAGCGCCCTTGCCCGCACCGCCTGTCAGCATCACGCCCGCATGTCCGAAAACGGTCATCACCAGCCCGCCCAGCATGAACTGCCATCCGCTGAACAGCACCGTGTCGTGGCTGACAGAATACTTCTTTATAAGCGAAGACGAAACGCCGTAGCAAAGTGCCGATGCCGCCACAAGCCCGTCACCTGCGGGGCTGAAAGAAAAGCCCTCAGCAGAGAGGTTTATCAGCAATACGCCCGAAAATCCCAGCACACAGCCCAGTATTTTCCGCGCAGTGAGTTTTTCCATGCCCATAAAGACACTTGCTGCCAGTATGGCGAAAAATGTGGTCAGCGAGTCGATCACTGCCGAGTTCACGCCTGTGGTGTGGGCAAGCCCTATGTAAAAGCAGATGTACTGCCCGACCGTCTGGAAAAGGCTCAGAAAGGCTATCTTCCCCCACTCGTCCTTTCGGGGTATCAGCAGTTTCTTCCGCCCGATCCCCGCGAAGAGTATCACCAGCGCCCCCGCCAGGAAGAACCTTATTCCCGCAAAGCGGATAATGCGCATAGTTTCGCCGTTTGCTATCCCCCAGAGGTCATAGCCTATCTTTATCGAGGGGAAAGCACTGCCCCACAGAAAACAGCAGAGCAGTGCGCCCAGAAATACTCCCGCGCCTTGTTTGAATTTTTTCGATATCTTCAACATGATGATTCTCATTTCTATATGTATATTTCTGCCGCCGAGATCGCGGACACGGGTTTAATTTTACTACATAACGGCGATAAAGTCAAGTGGTGCGGGAGTGCTGTTTATCCAAAGCAAAGACCCTCACCTTTCGCAAAGTGAGGGTCGATGTCATTGGGTGTAGTTATAATAACTTAAAAACCTGAGCAATTGCCCGACAGCTTAGCGCCGCCGATGTTGTTCTTGCCGTTCTTGGAAGTACAGCTGATTATCTTAGCCACACCGAAAGTTACCTTGTAACCCAGTGCGGAAGGAGTGCCGCTTGCAGGCCAGTTGAAGTTGTACTTCTTGTTGCTGTCGCCTGTGCAGTTCTCCATAGTTACAACGCCGTTCTGGTTGTTTCTGTCAAAGCCCGAAGCGTAGTTGCCCTTAGCAGTGCAGCCCTTAAGAACGTGGTTGAGCGGATCGAGGTGAGCCTTTTCACCGCTGGTCTTGTTGTCAACGCCGCCCATCTTGAAGCCGTTGCCGTCGCCGTAGATGCCGTCGCAGTAGCCGTTGTAGTTAGCCTGGCAGTTAACAAGGGTAACTGCGCCGTGAGCAGCATAGCAGTCCCAGCCGTCGTCGCTGTTGTAGTCAGCGATGCAGTTCTCGTAATAGTTGCCTGCGCCCGAATGCAGCTTGTTTGCGAAGCCGTCGGCGTTTTCGCCCTTAGCATCTGCATTGTGGTGAGAATGGCAGCTGTAGAACTTGTTGTTGGAGCCGCCGTTGCATACCTGGAAGCCTGCGTCCTTGTTATAGCAAGCCTCAACGTTCTTGAAGGTGTTGTTGGAGCCTGTGATGTACAGACCGTTATCGGAAGCGTTCTTTATGCAAACGTTCTGTACGGTACTGCCGTTGCCCTCGAAAGTAAGACCTCTGCCGTTGCTGCCCGAAGTAGACGAGAAGTCGATGACAGCGGAGTTCTTGCCTGAGATGTTAACGCCTGCGGGTACCTTTACAGCGCCCGACTTTACTGTGCCGTTGATGACAACGGTATCGCCCTTTTTAGCCTTGCTGAGTGCAGAAGAAAGGGAGGTGCCGCCGTTCTTTACTTCAAGGGAAGAACCCGAAGAAGATGAACTGCTTGAAGATGAAGAACTGCTGCTTGAAGAAGATGAACTGCTGCTTGAAGAAGATGAACTGCTCGAAGAAGAGCTGCCCGAAGATTTGCTTGCACCTGCGGAAGTTGATTCAAACTTGAACTGCTGGCAGGCAAGTCCGTTATAGGTCCACTGGTTGATGTTGCCGCTGTCTTCTGTTGACCAGCCGTAAACATCTACCGCTTTGGATTCGCCGCTGTTTTCGGTCTTAAGGCAGTAAACGCCGGAAGAACTTTTGACTACCTTGAACTTCTGTGCGTCAGCGCCGTTGGCAGACCACAGGCGGATATTTGCACCGTCGGTGTTGGCACCGTTCTCGACATCGAGCATACGTCCGCCTTTCAGACCGCTTCTGATAGTGATAACGTTATTGCCGAGATTGGTGACATACCACTTCTGGTTATTGCCGCCGTTGCCTTTATACTGGATAACGTTGGAACCATCGGCATCTTTTTTGCCCGATACATCGAGGTATTTCTGGCTGTTGACATTTTTGATATAATACCAGCCGTCAGAGATGTAATTGGACGCTGCGAACGCATTGAGCGGTACAGCGGTGGTCAGTGCGGATACAGCTATACCAACAGCCGCAGCCGCAGAAGTTAATTTTTTTGCAATACTAAATCTTGACATTTTAAATTCTCCTATAAAGTCTTGGGGACATTTCATTCCGCGAAAAGAAACTTTCATGTTGCGCAGATTTGTAATTACAAGAAAAATTATATATCTTAACCAATTATTTATCAATGGACAAAACGTGAATGGATATTTCAAAATCGGATAAATAGCCGTCAATGTGTGATATTCTGTTCAAATTATATTGAAAGTTTTTGTGAGTTAAGAATAATTTAAAATGGGCTCATATTATAAACCGAATTAATCACAATACAAATATCGGAAAATGTGCGTACAAGCGCGGAGCTACGCACTTGTGATGGTACATCTTGACGGTGCGGCGGAATGGCAGTGGGATATAATTATTTTAGCTTTGGATCGCGGACATTTTCGAGGTTGCGACCCGACTTTAACGGGCGGCTTGTTTTTTGTTTTTACACCAAATTTTCAGCTTCCCCCACTTGAAAAAATAATGTAAAAGTTGTATAATATCCTCATATGATACATAAAGGAGATATGACGATGCAATACTATCAGCCGAACGATGAACTGACCTCTCCCGTCCTCAAAATGGACGTTCTCAGGTCGGTGATAGAAAATCCATACGGCAGACAGGTCGTGATCAACGGTACCCCCGACGGTATTCAAGATAAACCGCCCTCTGACAGCAAGGGCGGCGGTGCGGCGGCATTTCTGCTGATCTTTATGTTTATCGGCGGCATCATCGGTGCGGCGGTCTTTTCGCAGATAAACCCTCCGCTGTGCATAAGCTGTATAGGCGCGATATTTTTGGTGATAGGACTTATCACAGCGGTGCAGAGCAAGAGCGGTCCTGTTTTTCTGGTGGCGCTGGTCGGTCTGCTGATGACAGTCCTGCCGATAGTGTATGTTTACGGAAAAAACCACCCCGAAGGCTTTCAGCTGACCACGACTATGATAATAAAGCTGATACTTGTGCTGATGATACCGGTGGGACTGGGGCTGATGATATTCCCGCACATTTCACACAGCAAGGAGATGTCGAGCTGTTCACAGGTTGTGAATGCAAAGTGTATCTACCGCACATTCCACACAAAAAGCACCAATACCCACAGCACCATGAGAAATACTGTCGGCGGACGCGCCCACAGTATAACAGTCTATTCACCTGTCTGGCAGTATGAGGTCGGCGGGGTGATATTTGTGACTTGTGAAAACATCTACACCAACTTTGATGTACCCGAAATAGGCGAAATAAGAGAGATACGCTTTGATCCGCGCATGCCGTCACACATTTACAGACCGATGGGCGGCACAAGGCTGATACCGACGATAATAGGCTTGATGTTCGTTGTTTTGAGTGTGATAACGCTATTTGTGATGAAGAATAATATATGATATGTGAAGCAGATCCGAAAAAGGTCTGCTTTTTTATGCCCTGAAAAGGGGCGCGGACGGCGGGTGCGGCGGTCAAAATGCGGCGGTGGCTAGTTCACGCCCTACAATTGGGAGTGCAGAAACGGAAATGCGAGCGGTTTGCAAGTTTATGAGATCGGCGTTTGAGGGGGCGGTGATGAGGTCGGCGGAAAAATGTGGCAATTAACGCTTCGTTAACCGAAAATTGCTATTTACAAATTTTCCTTTTTGTGTTATAATAATTGTGTATGTAGGTTTTAAACCGTTAAATCGTTAAATCAGATTTCTGATAGAAAGAGTGACAGATATGGTATTTCGTTGTGAACTTAAAAAAGTGGTGGACGACACTTATGATATCGAGATAGGTCACGGGCTTCAGGAGAAGCTGGTGGCTGACCTTAAGGCGGGTCTGACAGGCAGGCGCAGGTTCGCGGTGATAACTGACAGCACCGTTGAGGGGTTGTATGCAAAGGATATCTTTGAGATGATAAAAGCGGCGGGCTTCGGGGCTGAGATGTTCGTGATACCTGCGGGCGAGAAGTCGAAAAGCAGGCAGATGAAAGAGTTCCTTGAGGACAGCATGCTGGAAAAGGGTTTCAGGCGCGACTGTGCGGTCATCGCGGTGGGCGGCGGCGTTGTCACCGACCTTGCGGGATTTGTGGCAGGCACTTTCGGCAGGGGTGTGCCGTTCGTCAATTACGCGACTACTCTTCTGGCGGCGGCAGATGCTTCGGTGGGCGGCAAGACTGCGGTGGATACCCCTCTTGCCACGAACCTGATAGGCATGTTCAATCAGCCCGAAAAGGTCTACCTTGATATAGATACATGGAAGACACTGCCCGAAGAGCAGATAGCGAGCGGTCTTGCGGAAACGATAAAACACGGCTGTCTTGGGGACAGGGAACTGTTTGAGTACCTTGAAGAGAATGTTGAGAAGATATTCGCGGGCGATGTGGCGGCGTGCGAGTACATAGCTGAGCATAACTGTGCTGTCAAGTATAAGGTGGTAATGCAGGACGAGCGTGAGAGCGGTCTGCGGGAAGTGCTGAATTTAGGGCATACCGTTGGTCGTGCCATAGAAACTGTTTCGGATTACAGACTGCTTCACGGTGAAGCTGTTTCCATCGGCACAGTGGCACAGGCAAGGCTGGGCGAGAAGTACGGGTTTGTTACCGAAGAGGAAAGGGCGCGGGTGGAAGCGCTTCTTGAAAGGGCAAAACTGCCTGTGCGCATACCCGATTACATTGACAAGGCGGCGCTGGTGAAGAAGCTGTACACCGACAAAAAGGTGCGTGACGGCAAGCTGAGGTTCGTGTTCGAGAAAGGCATCGGTGAGGTGGTGCAGTTCGGTGAGAACTGCTTTGCAAAAGAGATCGCAGAAAATGAGATAGCCGATATAATCGCGCAGATGTGAGGGCGCGGGCGTACTTCGGTGCTGAGGTTTTGGCGGCGCGCGGACAGCCTGTATGACTGTGCCGCTGAAATACGGCTTTTGTGGGAGTTTCCCTATTATTACATCCCAATTTGGTTTCGTATCATCAGCAATACACATCAAAATTGGGAGATCATTACAAAAAGGACTTGATGAGATGAACATAAAGATAACCCCGAAAAAACTCAGCGGGGAGGTAACACCTCCTCCGTCAAAATCTGCGGCGCACCGCATGCTTATCGCGGCGGCGCTGGCTGAGGGCACTTCGGTGATAGACAGGCTTTATCCGTCTGTTGATATACTGACCACCGTTGATGCCATGCGTCAGCTGGGTGCAGAGATAACTGTCGAGGGCGAACGTGCTGTGGTGAAGGGCATAGTAAAAGCCCCCGAAAAAGCGGTCATTGACTGCTGTGAGAGCGGTTCGACGCTGAGATTTCTCATACCTGTGGCGGCGGCGCTGGGGGTCGAAGCAACATTTCTCGGCAGAGGAAAACTGCCCGAAAGACCAATAACCCCATATTTGCAGGAATTTCCGAAACACGGAGTTGAGTTTGACTACAGCGGCACTATGCCTTTTACGATAAAAGGCAGGCTGACGGGCGGCGTGTTTGAGATAGACGGAGGTATATCATCGCAGTTCATCACGGGGCTTTTGCTGGCGATGCCGCTGACCAAAGAGGGCGGCGCGATAAAGCTGACATCGAAGCTGGAGTCGCGCCCTTATGTGGATATGACTCGCGGTGTTATGGAAGAACTGGGCGTAAGGGCGGAAGTTTCCGACAGCGGCTTTGAAGTGGCGGCGGGGCAGAAGTATCAGCCTTTCAGCGGGGCGGTCGAGGGTGACCATTCGCAGGGGGCGTTCTTTGAAGTGGCAGATGCACTCGGCTCAAAGGTGGAAATTTCGGGGCTAAATGTAAATTCTTTTCAGGGCGACAAAAAAATCATTGAAATATGCAGAGAAATGGTGTATAATAAAGATGGCGCACTGCGTCCGTTTGAAGTCGATGTGGCTGACATACCCGACCTTGTACCCATACTGGCGGTGCTGGCGAGTTTCTGTGACGGCGAGAGCCGCATAACAGGCGCGGCAAGGCTTCGCATAAAAGAGAGCGACAGGCTGGCGGCTATGGAAGAAACGCTGAATGCGCTGGGCGGCGATGTTACTGCGACTGAGGACAGCCTTATCATCAGGGGCAGAGATACACTTGCGGGCGGCGTGATGGTGTCGGCGCACAATGACCACCGCATAGCTATGGCTATGGCGATAGCGGCGACAAGGTGTGAAAAGCCCATAATCATAGAGGGCGCGGAATGCGTCAGGAAGAGCTACCCCGATTTCTGGGAAGTTTACAGGGGGCTGGGCGGTATCGCTGAGGAAGTCTGAGCGGTCGGACTTATAGCAATCCGCCTTAAAATTCAGACAAAATCCAGTCACAAAACCCATAAATCCCAGCTTTTGCGACTGGATTTTGTGAATTTAAAAAGTTGGATTGCTATAGCTTAAAAGAGCGCGGCATGACGGGCGGCTATGTTACTGTGGCTGAGGACAGTCTTATCATCAGGGGCAGAGATGTGCTTGCGGGCGGCGCGGTATATTTGAGATGGTCTGCGAAAAGGGGTCGGTATAATGGACTTTTTTGATGGATTTGAGTTTGGTGAGCCTTACAAGGGTACACCTATTGAAGATATAAACGATGTTCTTCTGCCTGAGGATTATCTGGCGTTCATGCGTGAGCATAACGGCGGTGAGGGCGAAGTATGCGGCAATTATCTGGTGCTTTTCCCGCTGGAGGAATTGCAGGCGGTCAACGACAATTACGACATCGCAAGTGAACTTGAAGGCTGTGTCATAATAGGCGGTGACGGCGGCGGTGAACTTTACGGCGTGGACGAACAGGGCAGATACTTCAATGTGCCTGCCATCATCGAAAAAGAAGCGGTGAGATACATTGGCAGCAGTTTTGAGGGATTTCTTAAAAATATAAAAACGCTGTGGGAGGAATGACGGCATGACCATCGACAGGATAGACTGGCATTATGAAGATGCGGAACAGCTTTATGCGCAGACGCATGAGGTGGAAGGCGAGTACACCGAAGAGCAGTACCGCGAGATAGAACTGAAAGCGTCGAACCACATCGGGCTGTTCATAAGATGGATAATGGACAGACGTTTTGAGGGAGAAGAGTGCGCGAAAGATGGCTGTGACAAGGTAAGGAGCGGCGAGATCTCGGGCGCGGAATATTTGCTGGACTACTGTGACGGCAAGCTGTGGGACGTTGATATAAGAAGCGATATAATGCCGTTCGTGAACGCATATTATGTCGAGAGCAGTGATTTTTTCGGTGACTACGGTGCGACATGCGGATTTGAGGGCGAGAAAGAAGCGCCATGCTACGGCTTCATCAGCGGTGACGGCGACTACAGCAGACTGAAAGAGCGCATCGACAAGGCATACGAAAAGTTCTGTGAGGGGAATAATGGCTGATTACATAACCTATCTGCGCACAATGGTGGGGCATGAAGCTGTCATAATGGCGGCGGCGTGCGCGGTCATCGAGGACGGCGGCAGGATACTTTTGCAGAAGCGTCCGAGCGGTCTTTGGGGACTGCCCGGCGGTATAGCCGAACTGGGTGAAGCACTGCACGAAACGGCGGTGCGGGAAGCCTTCGAGGAAACGGGGCTTATAACCGAAGCGCGGGAACTTGTGGGGATATACTCAAAGTATGATGTGGAATGCACGAACGGTGACAAGTTACAGCCTGTGACGGCGCTTTTCAGGGTGGAAGCCGTGGGCGGAGAACTGAGATGTGACGAAAATGAAACGCTGGAACTCAGATATTTCGGCAAAGAGGAACTCCCTGAGATATACTGCAAACAGCACAGGGATATGATAGATGACTGGTTCGCGAAAAGGCGGGGAGTGTTCAGATGAAGCGTGAGAACGGCAGAATGAGAGCGTTCAGGCGGCTTTTTAGCGGCGAAGCTGATACAGAAAAACATCAGTGACGGAGGATAGCAAGATGGGATTTTTCAGCAGACTTTTCGGCGGGCAGAATGACGGTCAGCCGAAGAAAGATAAGGCAGATGCAGGTGAAGAACCTGGCATGCTCAGGACTGTGAGAAACGGCGGCTACGACAGGACGCAGACTTTGCTGGCGGTCGATGCGCTCAACAGGGAACTGATGATGCTGACAGAGGTGAAAGAGGCGCGTGAGAATGGTCGGATAATGGCTGTGCCGCCGCGTCAGACTTTCAATATGCCGAACAAGGTCGGCAAGGGCGGTTTCAGTGAGGAAGATGTTGAGAAATATCTGGCGTATCTGACAGATAAGCTGGAAGAGATGCGCAGAGAACTGGGCGAGTAGCGCGGTTCGGGGAATGCGGCGTTTGGGACTTGCGCTCAGGCTTTCTGTACGGTGGACAGGGGGCGGCGGGGGCTGTATCGTCACGGAGATGCGGTGCAGCATCTGCGGGGCTGAGGGATGGGAGCAAGTCATAAGCAGAAGATGTGTCAAGCACAGTTCAGAAATCGTGGTTTATGGGAAAAGTCTAATGAACCATGACTTGTGGACCGCGTTAGTAAGGACAGAGAATACATAGAATAGGGAGGACAGAATATGTCATCAACTTGGAAGAATAATATCAGCTTCACCGTGTTCGGTGAAAGTCACGGACCTGCCATCGGCGTGTGCATGGATAACGTTCCGCCCGGAGAGAGTATAGATGTGGACAAGATATACAAGTTCATGGCGCGCCGCGCCCCTAAAAAGGACGGCACCACGACCATGAGAAAAGAGAGCGATATCCCGCAGATAATATCGGGCTACCACAACGGCAAGACCACAGGCACTCCGCTGGTGGCTATGATAGCAAATAATGACCAGCATTCGCAGGACTATAACAATATCTCGAAGCTGGCAAGACCCGGTCATGCCGATTACACCGGTGCGCTGAGATATCGCGGGTTCAACGATATTCGCGGCGGCGGGCATTTTTCGGGCAGACTTACTGCGCCTTTGTGCTTTGCGGGCGCGGTGGCACAGCAGATACTTGAAAAGCGCGGCATCTATATAGGTGCGCATATCGCTGAGATACACGGCATAACAGACAAGTCCTTTGACCCGATAAATACTTCGAGGCAGGACATAATAGATCTGAAAGAGAAGGATTTCCCTGTTATAATAGATGTTCAGGGCAACGAGATGAAGAAAGAGATACTGCACGCGCGTGAGGAACAGGACAGCGTGGGCGGTATCATCGAGTGCATCGCAATAAACGTGCCTGCGGGCATCGGTTCGCCTATTTTTGACGGTCTGGAAAATTCCATCGCACAGCTGATATTCGGCATACCTGCGGTAAAGGGTCTGGAATTTGGCGCAGGTTTTGATGTGGCGAAGATGACAGGTTCGGAGAACAATGACGAGTTCTATGTGAACGAGCGCGGCATTGTTGTGACAAAGACCAACTCTCACGGCGGCATACTGGGCGGAATATCATCGGGCATGCCCATCACGCTGAGAGTGGCTGTAAAGCCTACGCCTTCGATATCAAGACCGCAGGAAACTATAGATTACTCGGCAATGAAGAATGAAACACTGGTGGTAAAGGGCAGACACGACCCCTGCATAGTCCCGCGCGCAGTACCGTGTGTTGAGGCGGCAGTGAGCCTTGCTGTGCTGAGCCATATGCTCGAATACCCAAATTTTTAGACAACTTCCCGAAGGAGGGTGATCACAACGATAAATAACCCAGAAAACTTCATTTCCGGGAACATGAAATATGTCACAGAGGCGTATCGCGTGCAGATATTGCTGGCATATTTCCTCAATAAGATAAACCAGCTGTGTACCCCTAATCAGCTGACCGAGATCGCAACAGGGGAGGGGATCGTCAACTATTTCGACTATACCGCCGCTGTCAGCACAATGCTGGAAAACGGTACGCTGGAGATAACCGAGATAGAGGGCACAGAGTATTACCGCCTTACCGAAAAAGGAAAGGCGGGCGTTGAAGTCTTTAAAAAACAGGTCGAGAAAAGCCTGCGCGACAAAGTGTACGCCGCAGGTCTGAGGCTGTTCGCGCGGCTTAAAAGTGATATGGATATCTGCTTTGATATCGAGCCGATGGGCAGTGGTTTCAGCGTGGGCTGTAAATACAAGGACGGCGATATGACGCTGATGGACATAAACCTGTACGCCCCCGATGAAGATCAGGCGAATTTTATCAGATCAAAGATAAAGATGAACCCGACGGATTTCTATTGCAGGATAATAGACTATATTATAGAGAACGAAGAGTATGTGCCGAGCGTTGCTGAAAGTGACGATGGCGCGGGCGATGATAGTGCTGCGGAAGAACAGTATACGCTATGGTGATAATAAAGCGCGGTAAAGGCTAAAATACCGCGCTGTTTTTTTATCTGAATTTGATTTGTGCAAATTCGACACAATTTTCGTAAAAAAGATAAAATTCTTTTACTTGACAAAAGGGATATAACGTGCTATAATAATTAAGCTGTCAGCGAGGGGAACACCTCAAAGAAGCCCGAAGTAAGCGGAAAGAAGACCTCAGGCGAGAGTACAGAATTTT